>Ga0070681_10000345_pt1 | contig 37478 bp, 27 predicted proteins | sample KBSC83BmetaG_FD_65650 | JGI IMG/M metagenome (GOLD analysis project Ga0070681, IMG submission 65650) | Corn rhizosphere microbial communities from Kellogg Biological Station, Michigan, USA - KBS C8-3B metaG | ecosystem: Host-associated > Plants > Roots > Rhizosphere | place: USA: Michigan...
TTCGCTTCGCCACCGGCCGCTGCGTTGTCGTCGGCGACGCTGATGTCGCGGCCGGAGGCTACGCCCACCGAAGGATCGGAAAACGCCGAGACGAGGCGCTTCAGTGATTCTCGCGGAACAGAAATGGTCGCATCAACGTTCACGATGATGTCGCCGCGCGCGAGCGTAACGGCAGCGTTTTCAGCGGCCGTTTTCCCCTTGCGTTCAGGGGCCCGCCAAAGAGTCACCCCGCGGGGGGCGAAGCTGCGAACGATTTCATCGGTGTCGTCGGTCGAAGCATCGGAAAGCACCAGGATCTGGAGCAGTTCACGTGGATAATCGACCTCGAGCAACCGGCTGAGAGTGCGCCGAATCACAGCGGCTGAATTGTAAACCGGCACCGTGATCGTTACGCTGGGCCAGGAACTGGGCGGGGACGCAATTGGAGCTCCTTCGCCTCGCGTCAGCAGCCAGAGAATCGCGGGATAAATCAGGTAGGCGTAGACCCCGATGACCAGCGGAGCTATCGCGAGAGCGATGGCGATCGATTGCATTGAAATCAGACTGGTTGGGTCGACTGGAGCGAAACGATTGCGGAGTGGCGAGCAGAGGCGCCGTGACTGCGCGCCTTGCTCGGGTCCCGGGAAAGCATTGCACGTGCCGCCGCTCAACAGCACCAAATGCTTATGTGGCAACAGTTTGGGGCTACGCAAAACAGCCCCCTGAAGTAGACTGACCGCAGACTGTTGCGGCAGCGCTACGCTGGCGCCGTGCCGCCCTAATCGGCTCTCAAGGCGCGTAAGCCACTGGCAATCTCGACGAAGCTCGCGGGGTTCTCAGGGTAGTGGAACCGGGGGACGGCGAACGGGTCATTCCACTCGATCCCCGCCTGGGTCGAGATCAGCGGTAATTCAACGGTTGAGAACGCGGCCTTCATGCCGGCCGCGGCAACGGCCGCCTCTTCGCGACCGGAAAAATCGGCCGGAGTACCGTTCGGATAACAAAAGATCGGAGTCGCCGCCGCAGTCTCCGCCTTGATGGATTCCCACGAGCCGACGATCTCGCGCTTTGACCTTTCGTCGTCGACCTGCGAAAGGATGGGATGCGCGATGGTATGCGGCCCGAACTCGACTCCCCTGGACGCGCACCCGCGCACCTCCTGCCACGTCATCGCCCGATCTCGTTCGGGCACCACCGATGGATACGACACTTCGAGCGAATCAGCGAGGCGATCGAGAAGCAGCTGCTTCTCGTCGTCCCGAACGCGCTTGAGCCTCTCGATCACGGTTTCGCTCGCTTCCGATCGCTCGAAGCTGTTCGACCACGCGAGCGAAACGGAGACCGGCCCAAACTCCAGCGTGAGTGTCTGGCGCGGTGATTCCCGAAACGCCCATTCCACCTTGTCAAACCAGTTCCACAGCCGACCCGCGACAAAGTCGGTAATGAGAAATACGATCACGGGACAGTCGTACGCGGCAAAAACCGGTTCGCCGATGGCCGCAAAATCAGCGTAGCCGTCGTCGACTGTGAAAACCACCGAGCGCTCGTCGAGCGGCGTATGGTTTTCGAGGTGGTCCAGAATGTCAGCCCCACTAAGGAGGCGATACCTGTGCTTGCGAAGGTATTCCAGCCGCCGCGCGAGCACTGCGGGATCGTGTCCGGAAACGCCGACATCGGGGTTTGTAAACCGGTGCAGATAGAAAACGCTCGCGCAAACAGGTCGGAACGGGGACGAGAGGGCGAGTCCAACCTTGCTTGTGAGCGCTGATAGCAGAAGTTGCTTAATGGGGGCGAATCCCGCTGCGGTAGTGTTAATTTGGCGAACAACTGGTTTTATCGACGCCGCACAATGATATTCGCGCGGGCTCTCGCGTGGTAGGCGAACGACGGCTAACGCCGTAGTAGAGGAACTCCTTCCGAAACTTGATAGAAATCATCGAAAAACCAGGCGACGCCTGGGACGAGTGCGAGTCCGAGCTCGCTGAGCGAGGTGTATCGCTTCCGCTATACCATCGCGCTGCCTGGGCGCGCGCGCTCGAAGGAACCGGAGTCAGGTGCTCTTTCCTCGCGGTGCGCGACGCCGCCAACAAATGCCTTGGTGGCTTTGCAGTCGAGAGTGCGCGCAGTCGGACGATGCCGGGCCATCGGCTACTCTCGATCCAGCGACTCGGTGTGGGCGCAGGTGGCCTGGACGAGCGCGCGTTAAGCGATGGACTCGCGGAGCTGGTACGACGCGCGCAAAAGAACTGGCCGGTGCTAAGGATCACCGTCGATGCCTTTGGGCTCGATCCCGATGCTCGCGAGCAGACGTCGAGGGCATTGCAAACCGCCGGATTCCACCGAGTGCCGACCACACGCAGTTACGAGCGGACACTCGTTCTGGACCTGACACCGACGGAAGACGCGCTCTTTGCAGCGCTTCACAAGAATGCGCGCTCGCGAATAAGGAGCGTCGCACGCTTTCCGGTGCAGGTGTCCACCGCAACCTCTACTTCCCTGTCCGACCGGCTGCAGACTCTCTCCGACGAGACCCGCGGCCGGACTGGCGGTGATTCGCACAAGCTGGATTGGCACGCGATCATCGCGGCATCGGCTCAGAATCCCGAGCTCTCGAGAATTGCCATTCTTGAGCGGACCGATAAATCCGGTCCCGAAAACGTGATCGCGTTCGCCTGGGGCTGCCTGCACGGAGACGTCGCCGAGTACTCGGAGTCTGGCTCGATACGTCCCGAAGACCTGCAGGTATCCACGAGCTACGTGCTGTTGTGGGACCTCGTGCTTTGGGCCCGTCGCAGCGGGGCGCGCTGGTTCGACTTCGGCGGAATCACTGCCGGCGCGATAGACAGCGACGATCCACTTGGCGGTATTTCTGAATTCAAGCGGAAGTTCGCCCAGCGGGAATTGGACGTCGGCGAACAATGGGAGCTCGAGCCACGACCGACGCGGGCGCGCATCGCGCGATTGGTGAGTCGCGGCATCGCGGGAGTGCGAGCAGCAGTACGTCGATGATGGCTGGCTGAGCCTACCGGAGAATGACGCGAAGACGGCGGCTTGACACGACGAGGCGAAACCAGGTTGGCGCAGACACGCCCGTCAGGTGTCACTCAAGACTTGCGTAAACTCCGTCGACGGCCGACAACCAGCTCGAATAACCGAAGGCGTCGTGCAATCTCCGCCTCGCTCGCTCGCTTCGCGCAACTGCGCCGCGCGAATCGCTACCCAGACCCTCGACCGCGTCGGCAATCTGCCGAGGGTTTTCGGTGTCCACCATTATCGCGTGCTCGGCATTGATCACGTTGGGTACGCCCCCGACCCTGGTCGCGACGATGGGGACGCCCGCTTCCATCGCCTCGAACAGAACAATGGGCGTCCCCTCGGTGCGAGAGCTGAGAACGAAGGCATCGAAAGCCCGGATGACCGCCGCGGCATCTTCGACGGATCCGTGCCATGTCACCCGACCGATGAGGCCCAGGCGTTCAGCACGGGATTTCAGCGCGCCAAGCTCTGGACCCTCCCCGACGACGGACAAGCGCCAAACGGGATCGAGCAGGGCCAACGCTTCGAGCATGACGTCGGCGCCTTTCTCTTTCGAAAGGCGCCCGATCCAGCCGATAACGCTCTGGTGGGGCTTCAGTCCGAGACGCGCTCGGGCCGACGCGCGATCCAGCGGTATTGCCGTTGATACGAACCCATTTGGGACGACGTGAATCCGTCGAGGGGACACTCCCGCCGCTCTGAGACGCTCGGCGATTGGTGCAGAAACGGCGATGACTCCGTGAGCGTGTCGCAGCGCAAATCGCTGCAGCAGCTCGTAGGTACGGTTTCGCATTCCGCCACCAGTAAAGCCGTGCACCGTGCTGACGTGCCTCGCGCCACCTCGTCTCGCTGCAACGCCGCCAATAATGTCCGCGCGCGAGCCGTGAGTGTGCACGACCTGAGGTCTGAGCCTGGCGATGACCGATCGAAGCGCCGAATACTCGGCACGATAGTCGCGCGGCGCTACGGGGATAGCTGTCACGGGAGTTCCGGCTGATTCGAGTCGCTTCACGAACGGATGGTCGCCGGCTTCGCGGGAATCGAGAATCGCCGCGACGTGAGCTCCGCCCGCCATTTGGCCGGCCGACAGCATGCTGACTACCCGCTCGAGCCCACCCGCTCGCATCGGCGCCAGCACGTGCAACACCCTCATCTCTTTTCTTGTCGCCGGCGGACGGAATCCATGGAAGTCAAAGGAGTATGGTCAAAGGCACTGCACGGCTTCCGCGTCGCGCGCCGGCAGAAAGGTCCCCGTCCGTGCGGGTGAACAAACGGTGCGTGGCACGAGGTTCGCCCAAACCGCGTGCCAAACGATGCAGAGATTCGCATTTGGCCTGAACAGCTTAACTCAGCGACTTCGCTGGATCAACGAAAGAAAGCGTGACTCTACATTTGAGCAATCGTCGCATTGTTGTAAGGAAAGTGCTCGGCGGCAGCGCGAGCGCTTTGGGAACCAGCACGGCAGGATCGCCTACCTCTGTAGAGGTGTGCGACAAAGGCAAACCCGACGAAAGTCGGCGACGCAAAGCCCCGAGGCTAAAGCGTGTAAGATCGCGCCATGCCAGTCGAGCCGCCGAATCACACTACCGAGGAGGACGCATTTTTATGCGGACCATTTTCCTGGCGGTGACCGGCCTTTCGATTGCCGTCACAGCGTGCTCGGACGGAGGTACCTCCGTCGAAGTCGTTCAGAAAACTCCCGTTGCCTCCGTGGCAATCACCTTACCGACCGGCGCACTGGTCGTCGGACAGACCGAGCATGGTAGTGCGGTCGCGCGTGACGCGAGCGGAGCAACGCTTCCGGATCGCACGATCACCTGGCGCACATCCAACGCTGACGTCGCCACAGTGGATGCCACTGGAATGATCGCTGGTCTGACCCCGGGCAACGCGGCGATCAGCGCGGAAAGCGAAGGCGTAAGCAACGCAGCGAGCCTCACTGTCATGGACGCAGCGCCCGCGCCTGTCGCGACAGTTTCGGTCACGCTCGGAGCGGGATCGCTGACCGTCGGGCAGACGACCCAGGCCACCGCCATACTCCGTGATGCCAGCAACAATCAGCTCACCGGTCGCGTGGTTTCGTGGAGTTCGAGCAACACCGCGGTGGCTACCGTCAATGGATCGGGTGTCGTCAGCGCGGTGGCGGCTGGTTCCGCGCAGATCATCGGGACCAGCGAAGGTCAGAATGGAAGCGCAAGTCTTACCGTGACCGCGGCGGCAGTGCCGGTCGCGTCGGTGAGCGTGTCTTTGGCCAGCGGCTCGCTCAACCCGGGTCAGACGACTCAGGCGACAGCCACGACCCGGGATGCCAACAACAATGTGCTCACCGGACGCTCGGTTACATGGGCTTCGAGCAACCCCAGCGCCGCGACCGTCTCGACTTCGGGAGTGGTCACCGCGGTCGCAGTCGGGACCGCCCAGATCATCGCGACCAGCGAAACCAAGAGCGGAAGCGCGACTTTGACCGTTGCGGCCGCTCCACCCGCGCCCGTAGCTTCTGTGACCGTCACGCTCGCAGCGAGCTCGCGCACCCCCGGTCAGACAACCCAGGCGACCGCGACGTTACGCGACGCCAACAACAACGTCCTCACCGGACGTTCGATCATCTGGAGCTCGGACAACCCTGGAGTTGCTACAGTGACACCATCAGGCCTCGTGACGGCAATAGCGGTCGGAAGTGCAGCGATCATTGCGTCATGCGAGGGACAGACCGGAAACGCGACGCTAACGGTCACCGTCGTGCCGGTGGCGACGGTAAGCGTGAGTCTCGCATCGGGCACGTTGAAGCCGTCTCAAACGACTCAGGCAACCGCAACGCTGCGCGATGCGAACAACAACGTCCTGACAGGACGCTCGATAACGTGGAGCTCCAGCGACGACGCGCTCGCAACGGTCGACCAGAGCGGGCTCGTAACGGCTGTCGCCGTGGGCAGCGTGCAGATCAAGGCGACGAGCGAAGGCAAGAATGGAACGGCCCCACTCACGATTCAGGATCAGTCGGGGTCGGGCAGCTTCAACGAGCCCGGCGGCATGACGCTCATCTCCGAGCGTGCCTTCAACGCACTCAACGAAGATCCGCTGTGGACTGATGAGAACCCGGCCATTATCGCCACCGATGCAACCGCGCCGGCGTCGCCATCGAAAGTATGGCGAGGGAACTACCCTACCGGCTTTGTCGGCGGGAGCGGGCCGGCAAACTCGTGGCTCGAATACAGTTTCCGTCCCCGCACTGCCTACGTCCGGTGGTACTTCAAGTACTCGAGCAACTGGTACGGCAACACGTCGGCGGGCATCAACAAGATGTTCTACGTGTGGACCAACTCGGACGTACCGAGCATGGTCATTGAAGCCTCCGGCTCAGGCACCGGGCCGCTCCGGCTCCGGATGGCCGGCCAGGACATTCTAAAGGGCGGCGCGGGACACGGCGACGCCCAGAATCCCGACTGGGATCAGAACCTGGTGCCAAACTTCGAGATCACTCGCGGCGCATGGCACATGGGCGAGATCGTTATCGTTGGCAACACCGCAGGCAACGCCGACGGCACGATCGATGGCTGGATCGACGGTGTTCACGTGACGAGTTATACCGGAATCCAGTTCCGCAACGCCGCAGCACTATGGGGAAACATGAACCTCGACCCAGTCTATGGTGGCGGCGCGTCGGTTGTACCGGCAACGCAGACGTGGGACTTGGATCACTTCTACATGAGCGGAAAGAACTAATAGTCAAAAACAAAAAAGAATTGCCCGTCCAGGACCTTGGACGGGCAATTTTTTTCTGCGGTATCGCCACTCTGAAATGCAGTGCAGCTCGACGTCGCGCTGGTACCGTTAACCAGCGAGACTGGGAGCGTCGAGCCAGCGAGCTTGCCAAGCCTGGAACATCACCAGAGCCCAGATCCCAGGCGCGCTCGCGATGTTGCCGGCGAGGAAGCGATCCCACTCTTCGCGAACGATATCACCGCGAAGAACGCCGCCCGGCTCGGTCGACAGAAGAAGGTCGCCGGCCCAGTCCTTCAGCGGGCCACCGAGCCACTCCGCAATCGGAACGGAAAAACCCATCTTGGGGCGATCCACCAGCGAGGCTGGAACGTGCTTATACAGAATCTGCCTGAGAATCCACTTGCCGCGGCCGTCGCGCAGCTTGAACTTTCGCCCAAGCTTCCACGAAAACTCCACCACGCGATGGTCCAGTATCGGCACCCGCGCCTCGAGGCTTACTGCCATGCTCGCACGATCGACCTTTGCAAGCAGGTCGTCGGGCAGATAAGCACCTTGATCCGCGAGCATCATTTGCTCGAGCAACGACAGGGACTCGTCGCCCCTCGGGCCGGGATCGCTGCTGGCGTTCGGCCCCGCGCCTGCCACGAACACCTCAGGGTTTTGCCACGCCGAGAGGAGCGATCGATACATGCCGAATGACGAATCCGCCCGCAACAAATCGCCGAACTTGTGAACCTTTTCACCGATCAGTCGAGTGCGGCCGGCTGCCGGAAATACCGGACGTAACGCATCCTGCATCCGGTTCCAACGGTGCGCCGATACGCTCGTGAGTGACGCAGCGGTGAGTCTGCGTATCGGGCGCGGCCAGTTCTGAAAGCCCCCGATGAGGCGCTCACCGTGAATGTAGCGGTTGTAGCCGCCGAACAGTTCGTCGCCGCCGTCGCCTGTCAACGCGACAGTCACCTGCCGGCGGGCGAGCTGGCAGACGAGAAAGGTCGGGATCTGCGATGGATCGGCGAGAGGCTCGTCGAACATCTCGGCCAGAGTCGGCACTACCGCCAGCGCGTCGTGTCCCGTCAAATACAGCTCGGTGTGATCGGTACCGAGGTGCGACGCGATCGCGCGAGCGTGTTGCGCTTCGTCGAACTCCCTGCGGTCGAAGCCGATCGTGAAGGTCTTGACGGGCCGATCGGCCGACGCCTGCATGAGTGCGACGACGGTCGACGAATCGATTCCGCCTGACAGCAGCGCTCCGAGCGGAACGTCCGCCTGCATCCGCAGGCGAGTCGCGTCGGTGAGCAGCGCCTCGAGCTGGCTGACCGCATCGCCATCAGTGCCTCTGAAAGGCTCATCGTTGCCCGCGGCAGCGATACTCTCAACCGACCAGTACGGCACTGACTCAGGCAGCGACGACGCAGCGTCCGATACGGTGAGAATATGTCCGGGGCTGAGCTTCGAGACGCGCTCGAAAATGCTGCGCGGCGCCGGCACGTAGAGGTATCGCAGATACGAGGTGAGAGATGCGAGGTCGAGGGCCGAGTCAAACTCGTCGCAGGCGACAATCGCCTTCAGCTCGGATCCAAACGTCACCAATCCCGGCCGATGATAGACGAACATCGGCTTGATCCCCAGCCGGTCGCGAATCAGTGAAAGCTCTCGCCGCTGCCTGTCCCACACCGCGATAGCGAACATGCCGACGAATCGGCGCACCGACGTCCTTATGCCCCACCGCTCGAATGCGGCAAGGATGACTTCGGTGTCGGAGTGTCCGCGAAACTGGCAGCCGACCGATTCCAGCTCACGCCTCAGATCCCGATGGTTGTAGACCTCACCGTTGAAGGTCACGACGAAGCGGTGGCTCGCTGACTCCATCGGCTGGTGGCCAAGCGGTGAAAGATCGACGATCGAGAGTCTTCTAAAGCCGAGTGCGATCCCGGCGGCTCCGTCTACCCAGGCGCCGCTGTCGTCGGGACCCCGATGCGCAATCGTGTCGCTCATGCGCGTCGTGACCGCTGTCAACCGCTCGTCGGTCCAGTCTCGACTGGTGAAGATGCCCGTCAGCCCGCACATGACAGCTCGCCTACCGAGCCGACGTGATAACGCGAATGACGATCATCAGGTTGCATTCCTGATCGCAGCGATCACTCGCTCGCCTGCCCGCCCGTCCCAACCCTCGGGTCGGGGTGCGACCTCCGGCCTACGCACTTGCTCGAGCGCAGCCAGGATGTCGGCGGGATCGGGCACGAGTCGATTGGTGCCCTCGGTGATGGTGATCGGGCGCTCGGTGTTGGGTCGAACGGTAAGGCACGGCACTCCCAACGCTGTCGTCTCCTCCTGGAGGCCACCGGAGTCCGTCACTACCGCGTAGGCATGCTCAACCAGGCTCAGCATCTCGAGATACGAGACCGGTTCCATCAACGTCACTCTCTTCATCTCCAGTCCCGCGGCCGCGAGGCGGCGCTGCGTTCTCGGATGAGCGGGAAAGACTACTCGCCTCTGAAGGCCGATCTCGCTGAGCACTCCGGCAAGCACACGAATGCGCGAATCGTCGTCAACATTCGACGGACGATGCAGTGTGACGACGACGGCGGATCCGTTGAGTCCGAGCTTCTCGCGGAAACCGGTCGCGCGTGCCGCCGGTAACGCGTAGAACAGGCTGTCGATCATCACGTTGCCGACAAATGCGATCTCGCTGTCGGGCTCGCCCTCGGCGCGAAGCTGGGCATCCGCGTCCCTCGACGGCGTGAGCAGCAAGCTCGCCAGGCGATCCGTCACAATGCGATTCAGCTCCTCGGGCATCGTTCGGTCGAAGCTACGCAGGCCCGCTTCCACATGGGCAACACGGATTCCCAGCTTCGACGCGACCACAGCGGCAGCCATGGTGGAGTTGACATCGCCGTAGACGACGACCCAATCCGGCCGCTCGCGAAGCAGCACCGGTTCGATGCGCTCCATGATCCTCGCCGTCTGAACGGCGTGGGAATCGGAACCGACCGCGAGGTTGACGTCGGGCGCAACAATGCCGAGATCCCGGAAGAACGCGTCGGACAACGCGTCGTCATAATGCTGGCCTGTGTGCACCACGACCTGAGCAACGTTCGCGCGCTGTCCCGCGCGGTGCACAGGCGCGAGCTTCGGAAAATTGGGTCGCGCTCCGACGACATGAAGAAGCTTGAGATCGGGCATGGTCAAACCGTGACCACCCGGGCCGTCGCCGCGGGAACAGGGTCGGGCTCCGCCTGCGCCGGGGGCGCAGGGGACTTCTTTCGCAGCGCTGGGATGGAACGTCGGATTACGGAGATGCGCCTGCTATGCAGCGCGAACAGCGCCGCGACATAGGAGATCGCACCCGCAAGAACCTTCACGACCAGCGCGACGCCGAGCGAAGCCTGAGCAAGGAACACCTTATCGACGAACAGCACCGCGACGGCCATCACGATGCACGCGCTCGTCGCCGGCCAGAGCGCGCGGAGATATTGGCTGGCAGGCATCTCTATCAACCTGAACGCCTTGATCATCAACGGCAAAAGCATAACCGGACCGAGAACCAGCCACGCCATCGCAACGCCTGCAATTCCCCACCGCGTCGCGAAGAAGAACGAGGTAGGAAGCACAACCAGCGTCATCAGGGAGATGCGCATGTTGGTTCTGGCCTCCCCGATCGCGGCGAGCACCTGCGGGATCAGGGGGGAGACTGACTTGATGGTTGCGAGAACCGCTAGCAGCTGCAGCGGAACAATCGCCACCGCCCATTTCTCTCCGAGCGCAACACGAACGACCTCCTTTGCGGTGAGGGCGAGACCGATCGAAGCCGGAAAGGTGATCAATGCCAGTCCCTCAGTCAGAACCAGCAGGTATCTCCTGAGTTCGGCAAAATCGGTCTGTACGGCGGAGAAGAACGCCGGAGTCACCCGTCCGATCAGCGCCGTGATTTTCTCCACCGCCATCCCCGACAACGTCCAGCCAAGTGTGTAGGCGCCGAGCGCCTGAGTTCCGAGCACGCGCCCGATGACGGCGAAGTCTGCATTGTCGTAGCCGTACCATGCGAACCTGGTGATCAGCATATGACTGCTGAAGGTAAAGGGCTGACGAATTGCGGAGAACTGCGGGCGGCGAAAACCAGTCCGAGTGTTCGCCACGATGAGCACTGAGTATACCGCCGACGTGATCACCATCCCGAACGCGAGGGTCCAGTAACCAAATCCCGTCACGGCCATTATCAGAGTGCAGACGGCGCCGATAAGACTTTGAGTGCCTTCGATCAGCGCGAGCTTGCGGAACTCCAGCCGCTTCTGCATCAGCGCCTGCGGCACGATCCGGAACCCCGCGATGAAGAAGGCGAAGCTCATGACGACCACGACGAGAGGAAGCCGGGGCTCGCGGAAGAAGTGTCCCATTGGGATCGCGACAGCCATCGACAGCAGGACTCCGCAGGCTCCGGCGATCACCGACAGCGCGTTGAACTGGCCGATCTGATCGTCGGTGAGCTCACGGTATCTCACGACCGCCGCACCAAGGCCAAGCTCGCTCGCCATCTGAACGATACCAAGATAGAGGAGCGCCATCCCGACGAGACCGTAGTCGGTCGGTACCAGATAATGAACGACGACGAGGGTGGATCCCCAGCTTACTATCTGGCCCAGCCAGGTGACGACGCTGGTCCACGCGATTCCGCTTAGGAAAAAGCGATCCAGATCCGCGCGGGCAGGCCTGACCGTTTCGATCGCGGCGACGCCGGCAGATTCAGCGGTCTGCATCTCAGCCCCGATTGACAACGGGAACGCTCGATGAAGTGCGCGCCGACCGACGCCAGGACACATCGCGCAAAGTCACGAGGGTGCGGGCGAGAACGCCAATGCGCCATAGCGCGTAAACTGGCAACAGCGCGAAGGACATGACCGTCCTCCACGGCTCCGGGTGGATCCACAGCGTCACCAGCGTCGAGACAACGAGGCCGGAAAGCGACGCGATCGCCAACCCGGCAATCCAGACGCCGATCGTTGCGGGCAGTCCGGCCAGCGCCAGTGCGGCGACTGCTATCGCGACGAGCAGGTGCAAAACCGGATTGCAGAACGCAATCTCGACGAACACATCCATTTTTTGATGCCAGCTGATTCGCGGACTGCGGATGATGCGCCATCCCCAGTCGTAAATGACGCGAATGCGTCCGGCCAGCCAGCGACGCCGCTGCGTTGCCCCTTCTCCGAGCGAGCGTGATTCCTGGGAGTAGATACTCGCGCCACGCGCCTGGCGGATAGGAACACCGGACTCCGTGTAGACGACGTACAGTTCCGAGTCTTCCGTGATTGAGCTGGAACGCCACCCGTCACGCATCAGAAGGCTCGTGCCGATTCCCATCCCGTTCGCGACCGGACAATTGAGCCCCGCCGACTGCTTGAGCGGAAAGGTGACGAAAAATCGGCAGCGGCCGAGGAGCCCACCAAGTCTCGTGAGCCAGCTTTCGTTCTCGTTGAGCACGAGGTTGTTGGGCTGGAACACGATGTCGTTTAGAGGGCCGAGTGCGGCGAGTCCAGCCGCGAACTCGCGCGCGACGACGCTGTCGGCATCGACTATGACGACCGCGTCCCACGCCTCGAGATTCAGCTTGCTGAGCGCCCAAGCGATTGCACGCGGCTTCCCCGCGTGCTCGGGGTCGCGGCGGTCGAGGACTGCCGCCCCACTCTCGGCGGCAATCCGCACCGTCGCGTCATCGCAGTTGTCGGCTACGACGACGACGTGAGTCGCATCGGGTGGATAATTCATGTCGAGCAGCGAGCGAACGCACGACCCGATCAACAACTCTTCGTTGTGTGCCGGCACCAGGAAAAGCAGCCTCTGCAGGCTCCGGTGTGCATGCGTAGCAGCGACTGACGGCCGCCACTTCAGGAGGCAAACCAGCTCCGAGAATGGCGGTAGCCACAGACTGACCAGTAGCAGTCCGAGCAGCGTCGCCAGAATCACCTGCAGAAAGTGCGTCACTGTCACGGTTGGTCAGGCAACCGTTGCCGTGCGCCGCCCGTCAGCGGGAAGTACTTGTGCCGGTGTGCTTCGCCGTTCGTGAGACTGCTCTCGGAGCGGCTCGGTCGGGTGATAGTCGCGTCGCGCCTTGTCAGCGGTGATCGCCGAAGCCAGCCCGGCACTCAGCGATGTGTCGTACCGCAAGCGAGCAAACATCTTGGCGATGTTCATTGCCGGCTTGCCCGGACGCAGCAGCTTCTGGAGCGCAAGCGCGAACCAGCTCAGGGGGTGAAGCACCACCGGGACAAGCCAGACCACCGTGAGATCCGGATTGGCGCGTCGCAGATGCGCAATCAGCTCGCGCTTTGTCGGCAGTACGGGCTCGAACAGGTTGATAACGCGCGGGGCGACCTCGAAGTTGCGCACCATCCAGGCAATCGCCTCGCCGCAAAACACGACGTCGACGACACCGAGCTTGTGACCGGGCATCCCGGCCGCCACGAAGAAGTTCCCGACGCGCCGGCCTAGCAGTCCCGGTGGATCGAAGTTGCGGTAATCGACAATCGCCGATGGTCGTACGACTCGCAGCTCCATGCCCGCTTCGCGACAGTGCGCCTCGGCGAGACGCTCCGCCTCGATCTTTCCCCAGGCGTTCGGGCCGCCGGTGCGCGGATTTGGCTCGTAAGGCGTCTTCTCGCTCAACTTCTCGCCGCGGCCGGGCACTGCCATCACCGAGATGCTGCTCACCTGAATGACCTTCTGAACGCCACCGATGCGAGCTGCCTCGAGCACCCGTTCGGTAGCGTCGACGGTGTTTCGCTGGTGTTGCTCCCATCTGCCGGCGGTTTCAGCCGCACAGTGGATCAAAGTCGTGGCGCCCGCCATTATCGCCGGAGGAATCGACTCCGAGAGATCGGCTGCGAAGTACTCCACGTGTGGAATACGCTCCCAGTCTGGCGGTGTTCTTCGCGAGACGACTCGCACCGCATCTCCGCCTGCGACCAGCGCGCGAACGACTTCCCTGCCGAGGAAACCCGTTCCACCGGTGACGACGATCGGAGCATCCGCTCGCGGTGCCGGCGCGGATTCGGAGGCGGGATTGGCGGTGGCAAGCGCCTCAGCGATGCGTTCGCAGATGGAGACCGTGTCGATCAGGTTCGTGCGCGTGACAGGCGACGCGTGTCCGTCGCGCACGGATTCGTAGAAGGCGGAGAATATCTCCGCCAAGCCAGGGTAGCTCGTCTGACGTTTCAGAAAGCGCCTGCCCATCGCTGATGTGGTGCCGGTCAACAACTGCCCTGCAACGCGATAGGGTGTCAGAAGCTTGTCGATTCCCGACGCGCCAGGTCCGATGTTGGTCTGTACCGTGCTGCGCACGTAATCGGCGTGAATGGATCCATTGGTGCCGACCACTCGCAGGTAGCTCTCGACCGGCCGGCCCTCGAGAGTAACGACGAGAGTGCCGGTGATCGGACCGCGGCGCACGAGCGCGTGCACCGTTCCGCGGGGGCCGATCTCGATTGCCGTCAGCTCGGTGTTGCCTTCGCCGGCCCGCTCCAGAAAATCGAGGAGCACGTAAACCGGATGCGGAAGAATGTCGAGCAGCTGCAGATCGTCGCGCAGCGGCGCGCGTCCACTTTGCAGATGCTTAGCGGCGCGGAACGAAAAATAGCTCTCGACATGCGTCAGCTGTCCGAGAGTCGGCAGCAGCTCCAGAGCGCGGCGGGTCGGCGGTTCATAGAGTAGCTGGTGACCTGGGCAGATTCTGAGACCCCTCGCGTCCGCGAGAGCGGCGAGTCGCACCGCGGCTGTCCGCGTTTCGACGAATGGCTTCTCGACGTAGACGTGGCATCCGGCCTCGATCAAACGCTCAGTGAGCGCCTCGTGGGTCGACGGCGGCGTGCAGACATGGACCACGTCCGGCTGCTGTGCCGCAAGGAGCGCGTCGATCGACGGGTAGGTCGCGACGCCGGGCACGATGCGCCGGATCGATTCCAGCGCATCGGCGTGGGGATCGACGACGCCGGTGACGGTCGCCAGCCCGGGAAGCCGGCCGATCGCACGGGCGTGCTGACAAGCCATCTGGCCTGCGCCAAGAATTGCGACGCGCAGAGCCGATCTGGTCTGCGCTACTTCTTCAGTGCTATTAATCATTGAGGTGTATCGGATTCAGTTTGCGAGGGTGATGTCAGACGCGCCGAGCTGGCACGTCGACAGGCAAAACCTTCCCCGTCATGTATGACGGTTTTTCGATCCCAAACATCGAGAGCAGAGTCGCTGGCACGTCGCGGAGCGAAACCTTATCCTTGTGCACCGCCGGCCTGCCGCCCGGAACACCAAGCCAGAGGATTCCATCGGGGTGGTGCATTCCGCTCTTCAGACTCTCCACCTGATAGAACAGTCTGAAGAACGGCGTCGAAGTGGCCCCCGGCCCGCCGTCCAGCATCGCATCGTGCTCCAGCTGGAAGTAGAGGATGCAGCCCGAGAAGACGTTGTTCTCCCGACGCTCTACCTGCATGGCCTGGCGGCCGCCAACGCACAACGAGCGTAAGCTCGCTGCGGCGGCTTCCGCTTCGGCTTCGGTGGCGAATCGAAGATGGAACTCTTCCGACATCACCGGCTCGACCTTGAGGCAGCCCTTGATTCCCGCGAAATCCAGCAGCGGCTGAAATGTGCGAACGCGGTAGAAAGTCTTGCCGCCGATGTCTTCGTACATGAGGCAAGGCTGCTGGCTGAGCGCGGTCGCAAGGACGATCACCGCGTTGCGCGGCGCGGCCGCGACAATGTCCCCGACGATTCGATCCATTTCCTCGTATCCATATCGCACAGCGTGCTGGTACTCGGCCTGATCAGCGTCAGTCGGTTTGATCTTGAACGGCTCCGGATCCATGTTGCGCCAATGCGCATGCTGGAAGTGAGCGGTGCTGTTCAGGAAGAAGGTCGAAAACGCGGGTCTCAGTTTCCTGAAGTAGTGGATGAATACGTCCCGCTGCAGCTTGTCGAGAATCGTGGCGCGCTTCCACTTTCCCTTTCCAGTGCGCTTTTCACCAAGCAGCTGCTTCATGATCGACGCGACTGTCTTCACCGACAGGCCATGTGTCAGCATGAATTTCAGGAAGCGGTAGTAGTCACCGTTCGAGAGCGGTACCCGATCGTTGGTGTACTCCTGGACGTTCCGCTGGACGAAGAGGTAGTAGGGCTCGAGCTCGGCCAGTGACGGTTTCGTTCCGACAGTCCATGGGTCGGGAATGACCGCGCCGTTCAGGGGGAGCTCGTACTTGACGTTCATGCTGCCACAGACCCAGACGGCTTTGCCACGCTCGCCAATGAGGTCCCAGAGCGATTTCACCGCCAGCTTGTGTCCGTCGCCAAGGTGGAAGATTCCGTGCTCATCGTAGGAGAGCCCGCTGTGCACCGTCACCCACTGAATCCAGGGATCGAGATTCGGCGCAACCTCTTCGGCGTCGGTGGTGAATACCTGGGAGCGGTCGCGCAACCGCTTGAAGTTGGGGAGATAGCCCTGATCGATAAACGTCTCCATCAGAGCTGGGCTCAGCTCGTTGAACTCGAGCAGGATCATCGGCCCCTCGATCGGGGTGCGCTGAAACGCAGGAGTGTACTGCGGGGCGGATGGGCGGAGTGCGACAGTCATGGAGATGGTCTCGGTGTAATCGCCTGGCGCCGGGCACTGACTCGTGCGCCGGCTCCGCCCGCTTTTGCAAGCTTGGAACCCCCACCGAGGGGCTGCGGCACAGCCCGGCCCTCCGCCCTAACCCATTGTCATGTCACGACTTAACGAATATAGCCCTGTGGGTAGCGGTGGCACGTGAATAGGTGGGTGTAGCACGTACGCAACAAGGATGTGAATTGCCGGCCAGCCGCGGCCGCTGGTCTCATCCGGCCGACAGTTTGAGCCATCCTCGCGCACGGTATTCCGCCGTGCCGAGCACTTCGTAAACCCAGTCGCCGAATACGGTCAGGCGGTCTTCCGGCCATGGTCCGGGAGTCCAGCCACCGCCCGGGGCGCGAGCCCGCGCGGGGATGCAGGTGACCGCAAAGCCCACTGCCTCGAACGCGGCACACGCGCGGCTAGTGTGCATGGGCGCGGCGACGACTCCGATGCGACGCAATCGGCGCGGCAACAGAAGCGCCGCGGAGTTCACCGCCTCTTCTCTGGTCGATTCCGCCTGCGCTGTGCGAAGCCATGACGGAATTCCGGCAACCAACTGAATGACGCGGGCTTGGTCCACGGAGCTGACGACCTTGCCTGCCGGGAACTCTTCTTCGACGGTGGTCGTAACGAGTACATCCGACCGCCCCGCTCGGACGAGCTCGAGTCCGGTCAGCAGATGGTCCAATGCCTCCCCGTTCATCGTACCGTTCGGGTTGACGCCTGCGCTGGTTACTACCAATGCATCCAGCTTGGTCTCGGGCATTCGGTCTGTTCGCACGCGACCCGCTGCCAACCAGCCGGCGATCGGCGTTTCGGCGATGACCAGCACCAGGACGGCGCCGGCAATGAGCAGCGTAACGATTACTGTCCGGAGCCTCGTCGCGTAGGCGACAGCCCCAACAGCGGTGCAAACAAGCAGGCCGGTGGTGTCGGCGAAGAAGCCCGGGAGCAGCCGGAATGCGTAGAGGATGCACCAGCCAGCCACGCCGACCGCGCCGCCTTCGATGACCCTGAGGACAAAACGGCGCCGCGAATGCCGCCCGCCTGGGGGGAATCGGTCGGCCGCGGTCAGAAGATCGGGCAGCGTCAGACTGCCGAGCGCGGCCCGGCGGTTAGCGAGCTTCGCAATGCCGCGCGCGCGGAACGAATGCCACTTCGCATTCGATTGGGAAGCACACAGCTCGCGAGAAGTACCGCGCGTCGGTCAAGGCCGGGGGCGGTACTGATACTCTGCGAAAGCCGGCGGGCAGCCGCCCAGGAGTGTCCCGCATCGAGCTCGGCCTCACCGAGCCACGCGTACGACTCCGCGAACCGCTCCCTGATCGTGCGCCGCGGCAAACCAACCTGCGACCCAGAGCGTGGCAACCACTTCTGCACGGCGCGCAGATTGTTGCGCGCAATCTCGAGTAGCATCGCGGGCGCTGTGAGCTGGTCGGCGGCGCCCACTCGATAAAGTGTCGACGGGGCGTCGATGAACACCACCGGCCCAGCCGAGCTCAGTCGAATGTAGAACTCGTAATCCTCGCCAGCACGTGCATACGATTCGTCGAAGCCACCGGTGCGCTCGCACCACGATCTGCGAAACAGCACGGTCGACGTGTGAATCATGTTGCCGAGCAGGATCGCGCTCGAAAGATCGCCGGCGAGCACGGGCGCATCTGCAACACCCGTAGAGGTGCACGTAGTCAGCGTACCGAGACTACACACCGCGGCGAGTGTCGACTCGAGATCCACCTTGTCGTAAGCAGAATACATCTCACGCAGGTACCGGGTTTTCCGGACCCGGTCGTTTTCATCCACAGCCGCCATATCCGTCCATACGACTCCGGCCTTCGGCACCCGCTCGAGAGCGGCGAGCTGCGCCTCGATCTTCCACGGGCGCCACGCGTCATCTGAGTCGAGAAACGCGATGAACTCGCCGCGAGCATGTCGGATCCCGAAGTTGCGCGCGGCGGAAACTCCGGCGTTCGCCTGCCGGACGTACACCATTCTCGGGCCATAACTCTCGACCACGGCGCGAGTGTCGTCAGTCGACCCGTCGTCCGCGATTATCACCTCGAGGTCCGTGTACGTCTGGGCGAGAGCGCTTTCGATTGCGCGACCGATGATTCGCGCGCGGTTGTGGGTCGGAATGATCACGCTCACCAGTCCTCGTCGAACTGGCTCGTGCAACTCGAGGCGCGCCGCGCTTCTGACGCGCGGCACGAGGGGGGCGGACGCCGCGGAAGTTCCAACATGCGCGTAGGCGACGACATCCGGGTGCTGGGGCCTGCACTCGATGAAGTCAGCGGCGTCGCCGGGCGCGAGCAATCCCGCGCACTGAAGGACGAGCCGCGCTGCACGCGCTTCGAGCCGCCTCTCCCACCGCAGTCCCCAGTAGCCAAGCATCACAAGCGCAACGGCGGTCCATGTGAGCGTGAGGAGCAAAAGGGCGCGGTTCATCGAATGGAAGTGGGGCATCAGAAAGTCGGTAGTGCGCCGCTCCCGATCAGGTCGGCGAGGTCGAGGAGCGTGTCCAGGTCGTTGATGACGATGAGTATCACCATCCCGAGCCTGCGAACCGCTGCCTGCCGAATACTCCGCCTGACTGTGCGGATGGCGTCGGCGACGAAAGGCGGCAGCATCGAAACCAGAAAGAGCCGCAATGTAGCGGCGTGCGCCTGCCGCAGCTTCAGACTCCTCCAGAGATGGAGCGCCGCGGCCCGGCTGTTGCCGGCGTTGAGCTCCTCGGCCCCAAGCCACGCATGCGCGTTAGCGAGGCTGTTGCGAACGACTCCGGTGGCGAGCCCCGCCGGCCTACGCTCAGCCCAATGGACAATGACGCTGAGGTTTCCGTGGGCCTCTTTGAGTCTGTTGCAGGTGCTCAGCTGCGAGGGGTGAATCCTGTAGAGGATGGTCGGAGCGTCGAGAAATGCGACCGGCCCTTTCGAGCATATCCGGAAGTAAAAATGATAGTCCTCTCCGCCCGGCCCCGTGACTTCCGGCTCGAACGGCCCGGATTCGCGCAGTCTTTCGCGGCGGACGATCGCCGTCGACGGATGTACCAGATTGCCGCTGAACATGTGCTCGAACACATCGGCTACATAGTACGGACAATTCCCGAGCGTGGCCGGTGCGACGGGTCCCAGTTTGGCAAGCGTGCCGGCGGGCCGATGATTTCGCTCGAAATCAACCAGCTCGTAAGCTGAGTAGTAGTCGCGCAAGTGCCGCTCCGACAGCGTCGTCCCAATCTGGCTGAACGTACTCATGTCCGACCAGATCATTCCGACCTCGCCGTGCCGCTTAAAAAGGTTCATCTGCACATCGAGCTTCCAGTCCAGCCAGAGATCGTCCGAGTCGAGAAACGCGATGAACTCACCGCGCGCCTGGCCAAGGCCGTAGTTCCGCGCCGACGAAAGTCCACCGTTAGGCTTATGGAAATAGTGCACCCGCTGATCTCTATAGTCAGCGATCACTTCTCTGGTGCGATCGGTCGAACCGTCATCGACCACGATCACTTCCAGATCGGCGTAGGTCTGGCGCAGAAGACTGTCTATCGTTTCACCGACTATGTCGGCGCGGTTGTAGCACGGAACGATCACGCTGACGAGGCCCGGCACACCCGGTCCGTTCAGGAATCCGTTGCCAGTGGACCGTGGCGCCGAGAGTTTGCTTGCGGTAGTCGACATCAGTAATGCCGGCTGCCGAGCCAGATATTCCACAGGCTCGCGTCGCGGAACACCGCCGCATGCGGATTGTCATCGAGCCAATACGCAGACAAGTACGTCTGGGACTCGACGAAATCGACCGATTCGCGATCCAGGTAGCCTTGGGCCACGAAATCCTCGGCGAGCCTGGACTGCGGCATGGTCGGCACGAGAACCGTTTCCGCTCCCTTCACGGTGTCGGCAACTGCCGAGATTGCGGCCAGAGGATCGGTCGCATCCGCATTAGTCTGACAATCCCAGACCTTGATTCTGCCAGTGGGCTCGGTGATCACGAATGCCTGCAGCAGATCCGACTGCTGATCGAAAAGTCCGTAGAGGTGTCGCTCTACGCCCGGCTCTTTCAGATAGCGCTGTACGATGAAAGGATTGCTCTCCCACGCCACCAGACGCTTCGGTGCAGCCCAGTGCGATCGGTCGAGCGTCATGAACTGGTCGCTGGTCAGGCGCCGTACTCTCAACTGCGCACCCGTGCCGCTGCGTAGCCTCGAGCGTAGCCGGCGTCCGGCGAACCCTAGATTTACCACCGGCGCAAGTGGCGCCAGTGCCCCGTGTCTGCGTCTCAGGACCGGACCGGAATCCCGAATCTCGACGTAGGTGTGCATCGTGCCGAACTGCGCGAATCGCAGTCGCTCGAGCATCCCGTTCGCCGTCTTGTTGCCGAAGCCGAGCACGGCGTCGAACTCGCCGCTTTGAACGAGCGAGCGCAGAAACATCACCATGCGCACGCCAACGATGCGCTGCTGCCAGTCGGGGTGCACGAAAAGATTCCCAGGAACGCAGATCTTCAGCTCGGTGTCGCCGAATCTGAAATTGCGCCGGTACGCGGCAACGTGTCCGACGATTTCTCCGGTCGTCTCGAGGCGGGCGACGTAGGCGACCGCTGGCCCCTCGGACAGCGACGTGTATCGCCAATCCCAGATTGCGTAGTAGTCTTCGCGGGTCTCACCGGGCCAACGCCGGTGCTTCCAAAAAAAGTCTACCACGTCATCGCGGATGGCGTGTGGGTCGGCCCGCTGAAACACCAGAGGCATTACACCAGGTGCGGGAGCGACTGCCCCGCAACTCCTGACTGCGAGCATAGTTCTCGTGACCCCTCTACCAGCATTCGGTTCATGTCTATCGCAAGATCCCCGTAGGCAATCGGCGTCCTCGGCTCCAGGACTTTCGGAATTCGACCGGACAGCAGTTCGACAAGCAGTGCGGCGATACCGTCGACGTCGTTGCCCTCGACCGTCATCGCTCCGATCCGCCGCGCTTCCCGAGCCGCGGCGCTGTCGGTCTCCGCGATCACGAGGGTGGGCACTCCAAGACCGACGGCCTCGTACAGCTTCGCAGGCACACACATCGGCTGCTCTTGCGCAAGGACCAGCGCCAGATGCGCGCGACCGAGCAAGCCGAGCGCGCTCTTGCGCGGCAGAACCCCGAGAACATTCACCTGCGATTTCAAGCCGAGTGACTCTATCTCGGCGTGCATCTGCTCCCGATGCGGCGACTCCAGCGGGCCGGCTACGTTTACTCTGAGCTCGCCGGCGCCAGTCACTCCGCGCTCGGTGAGCGAGCGAATCGCGGCGAAGACGGTCGACAGATTCCTCCCCGCGTACAGCGTTCCGACGTGTGCGATCATTCCTGTTTCAACGTCTGATTCGACGCGTCGCGGCAGCTGTTCCGCATCGATTCCGTTGGGAAAATGGACAACGTCGAGATCGGGCTGGGTGCGGCGAAGCACCGCGGCGAACTCTCGCGTATTGACCAGAACCCGCTGCGCTCGCGGAAATACGATTCGCTCCAGCATGCCCAGAAAGCGACGCTCGACTCGAATGAAGGCATTCTCGGGCGTGTTCATCTCGTGGGTGAGGGCCCACGGATCGCGCATGTCGATCCAGAACGGGACACCGCTCCCCACGCTCGCCAGCCATGCGGCGAAGTGCGCCGTATGCGGTGGGCCGCTGCTGACGATAAAGTCGAATTGATTCTGACGCAGCAGCTTCCGCGCAGTTCGAGTTGCCCGAAGCACCCATCCACGCCCGTGGTCCGGCAGCACCATCGAGCTCCCGATCAGACGCCGCGCTCCAGCGAGAAGGAAACTGATTCCGCGCGGATCGGCTGCCTCGATGTCGGTGCTGGGCTGGCTTTCGGGCTGGCCTCGTTTACCGGTCAATCGGGCCCTGTAATAATCGTTGAGTGTCTTCCGACGCTCGCAGAAGTGGCGATGCACTCCGGCCGGCAGCGCGTAATCCTTCGCCGCGGAGGCGGTGACGACGTGGACCTCCCAGCCGAGCCGGGCGAGATATCTCGATAATCCAGACCAACGCTGACCACCGATACTGCCGTCCGGCGGAAAGTGATAGCTGATGACGAGCAATCGACGTTTTGCTTTATCTGATGACATCATCGTTCAGGCTCGCAATGCGGTTCGCTGACGACGCGCGTATGCCCGGGCATACAGCGCCTCGTAACGGTCAGCCATAACAGAGACGGTGAATTCCTTGTCGGCGCGGGCAGCAGCGGTCGCAGCCAACTCCGCCCGACGCGCGGGATCGGTCAAAACCTGACGCAATGCTTCGGCGAGCGGACCGGCCTCGGATGGTGGCACGAGCAGGCCTTCCCGCCCGTGAACTATGGCTTCGGGAATTCCGGCGATCTCGGAAGCGACGATCGCCTTTCGAGCAACCATCGCCTCGAGAACCGCCATCGGCAGACCTTCCCACAGCGACGGCATCACGAAAACGTCGGCCAGAGCGAGCAGATCGACTACGTCGTTGCGATTCAGGGCAATATGAACCCGATCACTCAGCCCATTCGCCGCGATGTACTGGAGAATTGGCCCATGCTCCTGTCCGCCGGCGCCGCCGGCAATGATGAGGCGCCATGGTACCGTCAGCCCGCCGGCGTTGAGCTGCGCGAGCGCCTCGAGGAGGACGCGGTGGCCCTTGTGTCGCTCGAGCACGCCGACGGCGAGGATCACGCATTCTCCGTCGCGCACCCCAAACTCCGCCCTCACACCCGTGGGGTTCCCTGTTATCACCGGTACACCGTTCGGCACCACATCGAACAACGACGGTCTGACTCCGAGATCATCGGAGAACTGTTTTTGGGTCGCGCGAGAAACCATTACGGAATGCTCGGACGTCCGCATCGCCCATCGCAGCGCAATACGACGGCGCAATGCCTTACACACTTTGAGGCCGCCGTGCATGGTGATGATGTGTGGCAGCCCGAGAATCCGAGTTGCCGCAGTCCCATACACTGCCATTGTGAACTCATGGCTGTGAACGGCATCGATTCGATATTCGCGGAAGAGCCGGACAAGTCCCTTCACGCAGCCGGGATCGATTGGCCTGTTGATGCGGAACACCTCCGGCGCGAAGCCGCCTCGCCTGAACAGGTCGCCCAGCCAACCCACTCCGTGCTCGGGTCCCACTGGAACGATGGTGTGACCCCGCGCTCGGAGCTCGTCTGACAACCGATACACCATCATCTCGGCCCCGCCGGGCTCGTCCGATTCGAGCATCATCGCGATGCGCAGGCGGGGCAGCGACGGAAGCTCGGCTCGCGGATTGGCGGGACGTGCGCGGCGCCTCGTAGGCATGGACATCATGTCGGCAATGCTCCCAGCGTTCTAGCCTTTAGTCCGGCCACACTCAGACCCGCGGGAACATTCAGTCGCGGCCGCTCGAACCGGGAAACGTGAGTGGCGCGATGCCAGCCACCGGCAATGCGAAGCGCAGCCCTGTAGGGCGAGTTCGCAAGAGCGCAATGTGCGGCAACCGAATCCAAACCGTACGGATAGGCAAGCCAGTCCACGACCTTCCCGGGGAATTCGCGATGCAACCACTCGCGGGAGCGTCCGAGCTCGGAAAGGATTTCGGTGACTGAAAGGCCCGCAAGGTTGGCGTGCGACCAGGTGTGCGATCCGATCGTGATACCAGACTGCGACACTGCGTCGCGCAGCTCGGGGAGGGAGGCGGCGCGCGCGTATTCCGGAACGACGTCCGATGCCGGAACGCCCGAGCTGGCTGCCCAGCGGCGAACCCGCTCATCGTGGCCCGAAAGCGCGGTCAGCGCGTACGTCCTGACTTCCGGATCGAGCAGCCCGTTCCCGGCGAGCGCGTCCCACCAGAAGACGTGGTCATTCAGGCGGCCCGGTGCAACGAAGATGGTTGCGGGCAAAGATCTCTTCACGAGCTCCTCAACGCCCTCGCGCACGGCGCCGCGATATGCATCGTCGAGCGTGATGGCGACGCGAGGCCGGCCATCGCCCTCCTCATCGATTCTGTCGAGCGATGCAACGTCGGCGATGTCGCCAAGCATGTCGAGCTGCGCTCTGAAGTCGCTCTGTCTCACGAAGAGTGTCCGCTCGCCGGCTTCTCGAGCCCCGTCGGGGATGATGCCGTGATAGGCGAGGATGAGGCGCTTGTCGCGCAGGCGGTGCCGCGTCATCCAGTTGACGGACGATGATGCGAGCGCTCTTTCGATCGGGGCCTTGAGCCGGGGATGCATGCTAGCGGCCACCCCCCGCGGCGGCGCCAAGAAGACGGCGCGCACTGGCCGAAACTCGCCATCCCTCATGACGGGTCGCCGGATGCGCGCTGATGACAGCACCGACGACAGTCGACGAAGACTCGAGATGCGACCGCGTGACCAGGTAGAGCCCCGTCTCCAGGGCAGCCATCAGGTAAATCGGATCAGCGAACGCAAACGTCACGAAGAACGACGTCACGGCAAATCCGCACATCGCCACGGGAAAGAAGCTCGCCGCGGCATAGAGGAACCGCTCCTGCCCCGTGCCCTTTATCCAGGAGCGGGGCAGCCGGCGGCGGAGGCGGATTGGGGCGATGATCAGCCCGAGCAGGAGTGACACGAACGAGATGATGCCCGGCACGCCAAGCTCGGTGCCGGCCTGAACAAAAGAGTTGTGGGGCGCGATGCACCGAAGCGCTTCGTTCCGCGGCCGCCACATTACCTTCGGCGAGATCGTGCACTCCGCCTTCGCGAAGTTCCAGATGCCGATCCCGAACACCGGATATTTCGCCATGTATCCAAGGCCGCGCTTGATCAGTGCGCTGCGACCGTCGAAGCTCGTGACGTTATAATCTTTTTCGGGGTTCAGAATCGTCGCCATCTGCTTCCAGTACCCGGGCGGCGCCGCCACCGCGAGGACCAGCGCCGCAACGACAAGAAGCGTCCACCGCCGGGCAACCGAAATTCCGTTCACCAGAAAGAGCGTCGCGACCCCGACTATGACCAAGCCCAGGAATCCGCCGCGGGAGCCAGACCTGGCCATTGCCGCCGAGATGCCGACCAGGTTAACGAGTAACAGCAGGCGTTTGATTCCGCGGTCCACAAACAGCAGCAGCAACGTAAGCGGAAGCCCGATCATGAGCAGAACGCCGAGATCATTCGAATCGTAGGTGTACAGCTCACCCAGGCGCGCGGTCAGGCTGCCGCCGGTCTGCAGATCAAAGACGAACACCGCGAAGTAGGACAGTATCCCGCAGCTCACCACAAACGCCCAGACGTAGGTGTAGAGATCCCGCGCGGTTCGCACGCTAACCGCCAGCAGGAACGCGTAGACAACGGTCTTGATGAACGAATCGAGAATGAATAGTCCGGAATTACCCAGCGAGATTCCGAACGGCGCCGAGCAGCACGCAAGAACGAAGATGAAGGCAACCATTCGCATCGGCCACACGTCCAGCACGTTGTGCGACGTCAGTGACCGCGGGTTAAGAAACGCGTAGAGAACCGCCAGAAAGCTGAGAAGCAGCGCCGGCCGGAATACGGCGAGAATCGGATAGTGCAGATGGACCCGGCTGACCGTGACGATCATGAGCAGAAACAGCAGAATGCGTAACGGATCGTGCGTCATCCGCATCCGCGCGAAAGCCTTGGCGCTGGCGACGGTTGCGCGCGCCTGAGCTGCCTGTCGTGGGGTAAGCTCGCGTCCGGCGAACGGAGCGCGACGTCCGGTGATCGGCATTGGTTATTCGCGCTTGGCCCGCAGCAGGCACCGGCCCTAGCTGGCCAGGACTCCGCGCTTGTCGCCGATGTAGCGGGCGATCCCTGTCAGGGAGCCGAAGTTGGCCTCGCTGATCTCGTCTTCCATTGCCTGGACGCCGAACTCGTTCTCGATGAACGAGATCATCTCGACGATGGACATCGAATCCATGACGCCCTTTTCCAGAAGACGATCGTCGTCAGCAAGCTGGAAATCGGAGTGCATATACAGGAAGTTCTCCTGAATGAAGCTGCGAACGCGGGAAATGATTTCGGTCTGCGTAGTCTGCATCGACGTGGGGGTGACAGGTGAGCTAGGTGAGAACGGACATACTGTCGTCGAGAACTACCGACGCACCTTGCGGCGGAAGTGGCGCGACGTTGATCGCTTTCTCGATGAAGTGATGATGCCAGAGCTGGGTTGAGAGGATACCGATGACTGCCTGGTTCTCGCGATAGCCGGTTACACGACCGGCCTGGCATCGCCGCACGAGGCCCTCGACGGCGGACGCGGAGAAGATACCGACCCGCCGGATCGCGTCGCCGCTCAGATGGTCGCCGATCCATTTCGGCGATGCGGGCCCGAAGAAGCTCGGCGCATCCGGCGCGCGGTAAGGTTGCTTCGTGCGTGCCTTGATCCGCGCCGGAAGGATCCGCGCCGCCCAGCGACGCAGTACTTCCTTCTCCTTCAGTCCGCGCAGCTTCGAGCCGGTCGGCAGCGACGAGGCGAACTCGTACAACCGGTGATCGAGGAATGGGAAGCGACCCTCGATCCCGTGCGCCATGGACATCCTGTCTCCCTGCGAGCTGAGGAGGTAGGAGGCGAGCAATGTCGTCATCTCCAGGTACGCGGCCTTGTTGAGCGAGGACCAACCGAAGAAGCGCGCCGGCAGCGATGCCCTGAGCTCCGCCATGACGTTGATCCCACCGATTCCGGCCCGGAATTCGGGCGCATAGAAATCCTTGATCCTCGCGCCAAGCAGAAAACGAGGCAGGTGGGAGAATAGCGGATCACGCTGCGGACCGGCGTCCAGGAAAAAACGACGCCAGAACTCGCCGCCGCGACTCTGCGTCATGAGGTCGGGATACAGCCGGTCCAGCAAGCGCTCCCGCCATGCCGATCCCGGCCGCCGCAAACAGAACTCGCGGACCTGGACTTCCTTGAACAGGTCGTAGCCGAGGAACAGCTCGTCGGCGCCCTCACCGGTGAGCACGACTTTGATCCCCGAATCCCTGGTGAGCTTTGCGAGATGGTACATCGGCACCGCCGCCGTCCGCAGCAGCGGCGTCTCGGTATGCCACAGCACGTCCGGAAAGCTGTCCGCGATGCTGTTCGGTCCGATCGCCGTTATCGCGTGGATGCTGCCGACGTCGGACGCCACCTCGCGCTGGAAATCGCTTTCATCGAAGCGCGGATCGTCGAAAGTGATCGAGAAGCTGCGCAGGGTGTGTGGTGAGGCACTGGCGGCGAGCGATGCGGTGATCGAGGAGTCTAGTCCGCCGCTGAGATATGCGCCGACCGGCACGTCGGCGCGCAGCCGCATCCCGACGCTGCGCAGCATCAGCTCGTCGAGCCTCTCGATCACATCGTCAGGCTCGGCATTCGCCTCTGGATAATCGAGCTCGTAATAGCGGCGCAGCCACAGCGCGCCATCCTTCCAGATCCCATACGTGCCGGGCTCCAGCGACGCAATGCCGGCGAACGGAGTCCGCGGCGCGCGCGCTGCCCAGAACGTGAAGACTTCGTCCATTCCGCGCGGATCGATTCCGGCATCCACTTCCCCGCTCGCGAGAATTGCCTTGATCTCCGAACCGAAGTAGAAAGCATCGCGGGGCTGGGCATAAAAGAGCGGCCGCACGCCAAACCGGTCCCGCGCGATGAACACCGTCTCGTTATTCCGGTCATAGATCGCGAACGCGAACTGACCGTTGAGACGCTGCAGCAGGTTGACGCCCCACTGCTCGTAACCGTGGACCAGTACCTCGGTGTCGCAGCGTGTGCGGAAGACGTGGCCCAGTGCCTCGAGCTCGTGACGAAGCTCAGGGTGATTGTAAATCTCGCCGTTGTAGGTGATGACTATCTGGCCGTCTTCGTTGGTCATCGGCTGCGATCCAGCGGCGATGTCGACGATGCTCAGCCGCACGTGCGCAAAGCCGACCCGCTGGCCGACGTAAAAGCCGTAGCCATCGGGCCCACGATGGCGTATCGCAGCGGCCATGCGTCCGAGCGTTTCGACCGAGCTGGGACCGGTCGAGTGACGCCGCGCGATTCCGGCGATGCCGCACATTAAGCGAGATCCCGGTTGACTGTGATGTCCACCGGCTCGACCAGCTGCGGCCCGAGATGCAGATACCGCGTCGTTGCGCGCTTCTGATCGATGTCGCAGTAAGCGCGCTTGACCTGCTCGACGGAGAGACCGACTTCCTCGGACGCCGCCTCCGGCGACAGACCCTCGTTCTTCGCGTGGAGGACGAGATCGAGGATCTGTGTCGGCATGTTGTAGTAGAACTCTTCCTGCGACTGCGGCAAGGAGAATGTATCCGTGGTCGGCGGCCGCGACGTAATTTCGGGCGGCAACCCGAGATACTCGGCGAGCTGGTAAACCTGGGTCTTGTACAGGTGCGCTATCGGCTTGACGTCGGCGAGCCCATCGCCGCCTTTTACAAAGAATCCCTGATCGTACTCGAGTCGGTTCGGCGTGCCGAGTACAGCGTAATAGAGGCGGTTTGCATGATAGTACTCGAGCATTGCGCGCACCCGCTGCTTGAAGTTCGAGGCAGCTACGATCGCCCGATACTCCGCAGCAGGCAGACGGACCTTGCGCATCTCACCGCCCGGAGGCTGAACGACCAGATAGGTGACATTGATGCGATCGCTGTCGAGACGGTCCGGCGGCAGCACGAGCTTACAGCCCCAGTCATCGCGGAACTCGGGAACTACTTTTCGGATCGCTTCGTTACGGCGTCGATAGCAGCCGGCCCCGTCCAGCACCGGCGCGATATCCTCGGTGATGCAGTCGATCCCGAGTTGCCCGGCGACGAGCTTGGCCAGCGAAAGACTATCCGGATCGCTCTCCCGCTCGGGAAGGAAAAGACCGAGCACGTGCTTCGCGCCAATTGCTCGCACTGCAAGCGCTGCGCAAACAGAGCTGTCCACACCGCCGCTCATCCCAATGATGAACCCCCGGCGCCTCAACACCGAACCAAGCTGCTGGCGTAGCGCCTCCGTGATGCGCGAAGTCTCGGCTGCGGCGTCTATTTCAAGAGAATTCTGGGTCAGTGGCATCGGTGGCAATTGTCAGCAGGGATGATCATCGGTGTCGGCCGCATGAGCGGCGCGAGCCCGCCGCAAGTGCAAGCTTGGCACCTGCCTCCAATGGCAAAAAGCCGGTGGCCCGATCAGGCCTAACGCGATGCTGTTAAATGACTTAACTCGGGTAGCAATTACCCTGGCGCTGGCACGGGAGGGCAAATGTGTAGCAGCCCCGCAACACGACCGGCCGAGCCTGTCGGGCTCAGGCAACGGAGGCGACGAGTACCCTGACTATTCCCTTTTCGTCCGTGATTTGCCTCACCCCGACGTACGCGCCGTTCCGGCTGATCCGCTCCGCCACGAAGCGGCCATTGCCCGCACCAACCTCGAAGCAAAGGGACCCGCCCGGTCGCAGAAAACGCGGAGCGTCGGCCAACAGCCTGGAGATGATAGTCAGCCCGAAAGCGCCGCCATCGAAAGCCAGTCGGGGTTCGTGTCGGGAGATCTCTTCAGCCATCGCCGGCACCTTCGCCGACGCGATGTACGGAGGATTGCAGGTGATGACGGCCGCCCGATGATGATTCGCCGGAACGTCCATGGCGTTGAAGAGATCACTCGGAATGAATGTGACCCGCGATCCGAGCCCGAGATAGCGCGCGTTCTCCACAGCCAGCGCTAGCGCGTCACTCGAGATGTCGGCTGCGAGGACCGTGAGGTGTTCCTCTCCCGCCGCCATCGCCAGAGCTACGTTGCCGGAGCCGGTGCAAACGTCGATTGCAAATGCCGGATCCCCGGGGGAAACCGTCGCCGACAAGATATCCGTCGCAGTACGGGCGAGCAGCTCGGTTTCTCGCCGTGGGATGAGGGCTCCGGGCCCGCAAAGCAGTTCGAGGCCGGCGAAGTTTTGTCGGCCCGTCAGATGCGCGAGTGGGGTTCCGTCCGATCGGCGAGAGAGCAGCCCCCAGAGCCGCGTAGTTGCCTCCGCGTTCAGCGACGGAAGCGGCGCGTCCGCGCACCTCGCGACTGATTGCGGGTCGCCCGCCGCCGCAAACCACAACGCCTTCGCCGTCAGCTCGAGAGTCTCCTCGGGCTTGTCGGGCAGCGGCGACCACACGGCGCCGAGACGCGCAACGACGTCCTCGAATTCCGGCGCGTCCAGCACTTCAGACTGAAGCATGTTGGACATCTCCCGCAGCCTGCGCGGCGCGAACGTCAAACTTTCCACTGGAGGTGCGTGGGAGCTCGCTGCGAACCTCGATCTTCCCCGGCTGCAGATAAGTCGGTAACTCCGCGCGGCAGAAACGATGAACGGCCTCCGCCGTCCCGTCTTCCCGGAGGACGACATACGCGACGATCGAATCGCCACGAACCTTGTCGGGGACGGTTCCGACAACCGCTTCGACAACCTGGCCAGACGCGTAAATGACGTCCGCGATCTCGTCGGGACTGATTCTGTATCCGAGGCTCTTGATGAGTCCATCCTTGCGCCCCACGTAGTACAGCAGCCCATTCGCGTCGCGACGCACGAGATCGCCGGAAAAGACCACACGCTCGGAGTCCGGGCTTCCCTTCGGACGAAGCGGATTTGGTCTGAACCTGAGCGCCGTTGTCTCCGGATCGTTCCAGTATCCGGCGGCGACCGTCGAGCCTCTTTGGACGAGCTCACCAACCTCGCCGGGCTCGCATGGTGTCAGATCTTCGCGGACTACCATGATCTCGGTGCCTGGTATCGCTCTTCCGATCGAATCCGGATGGGCGTCGACAAGCTCGGGCGGCAAATAGGTCGCTCGAAATGCCTCGGTGAGGCCGTACATGAGGAAGAGTTGCGCCTGCGGATTCGCCGCTCGCAACTGGCGCACCGCGTCGACCGGCACCCGCCCTCCGGTATTTGTCATCGCCCGCAAACTCGGGATGCAGGCGCTTCGGAACGTCGACGTGCCGACCAGCTGAAGCCATAGCGGAGGCACGCACGGCAACACCGTGATCTCCTTCGCGCGCAGCGTAGCCACGATTTGCTGTGGCAGCGGCGATCTCTCTACCACCAGTGTCGCCCCTGCTCCGACGGCGCAGAGCAACTGATTGAAACCGTAGTCGAAGCTGAATGGCAGGAGGCTCGCGATACGGTCGTGAGAGCTGATACGAACGTAGCTGCTCACGGCACGCACTCCGCTCCAGAGATTGGAGTGCATCAGCGTGACGCCTTTGGGCAGTCCGGTCGACCCCGATGTGTAGATGATCTGCGCGAGGTCGTTGCCGACCCGACGCACCGGTGCGAAGGAATCGTCACCGCCCGACATCGTCGCCATATCGTAGCGCCGCGCCGGACTTTCGATCGGCCGAGGCTGACGCGCCAGCATTTCGGCGCTCGATATCAGAGCCGCGGCGGAGCTATGGGAAAGAATGTGCTCCACCTGGCGCGGGCGAAGCGTCTCGTTGACGTTGATGGCAATCGCGCCACACGCGACCGCCCCGAAAAAAGCGGCCGCGGCGTCGGCGCCGCGCTCGAGAAATACAGCGACGCGATCGCCCGGCTTCACCCCATCGGCTGTCAACCGCGCCGCGACCTCCGCAGCGCGGGACCTAAGCTCGCTGTAGGTCGTATCCACGTCGCGCTCGGAGATTGCGCAAGTCGACCCGTGCTCGGTCGCCGTGCCCCAGAGAAGGAGCGCGATGTTGGTGCTATCAGACGGCCAGGCCGGAATTGGTACCTGCTCGACGGTGTGCGCCGAAAACGCGGAAGCGACGGTTTCTGTCATAGTGTCGGTTGCGGCAGTGGTGCAGGCGACGGTTGACGGCCCGCACCCCGCGTTTCACGGTCGGGAGCCGACGCAGGAGCATCGGCGGCGGACAGAAGAACCCCGGACAGCGTGGAGGCGCAGCGTTCGATCCGGTTGAACGAAGAGGCAAAAGCTTCGACGGGTCCGCGCCACGGATCCTCTATCGATCGCGTCGGCGCGGTCGATGGATCGAGATCGCCGGCGATGATGACCCGGCGGCGCGGCACTCCATAGTAATTCGACAGATAGCTCGCCTGTCTGGCTTCCATTACGACGACGAGATCCGCGCTTCTTGCCCGACGCGGATCCAGGAGGTGCGACCGGAAACCGGACAGGTCGATGCCGCGCTCCGCCGCTGTGCTCAAGGCATGCTCTGGCACGGGACGATTGAACCCGACGAATCCGGCCGAGGCAATCCGCGCATTTGGCAGGCGCGCCCGCAGGATCGCCGCGAAATACGGACTGCGACACACGTTGCCGGTGCAAACAACCAGTATCCGCTTCACTGGCCCGAGCGCGTCGAGCTGCCTCAGTGCGGCTTCGCGTCTTCGGCTATGAAACAGCCTTTCCGGAAAGCCAAGAGCATTCCGAAAAAGGATCCGCACGCGGCGGAACATCGCTGCTACGGTTTTCTTCACGCGCCCGCCGGCACTAGAATGATTTCGCGGCGCACTGGTGCGCCAAGCCACCCGAGCAGTCTCGATACGTCCGGGGGACCCACCCGCGAATGGGTGGGCAAAGTAAAAAGATGGTCCCGAAGAAATCGCGCGCCCGCTCCGGCGCGTTCGCCCGAATGAAGCAGGGGCTGTAGCTGGCTGTGTTGTTCCAGCGTCGATGGGTAGCCTCCGGCCACGCCGAGTGAAGTCGGCCGGCGCATCGGTCCTGAGCCAAGCATGGCGAGACGTAAGTATCCTGGTTCGCCGCCCTGAATCGGTCGCACCGGTGTGGCTGCCTGATAGGAACCGGCTCGCGCGAGAAAGATTCCCGCGCGGGCTCTCCTCATCTCGACTTCAATCGCGTCGCTCTCGAGCGCGCTTGCAAGTAGCGCGGCGGCGGTCGCGGTCATCCGCTTCGGCGCCGTCGGAGGATGGTAAACCATTTCGCCCAGCTTGAGCGCAGGAATCGACGCCGGCAAGCGGTAGAGATTTGGGTGCGATAACGAGCCCTGCGCGGCGAGCGCAACCAGCTCTCTCCCACCCATTTCTCGGCGTCCCAGCTGTTCACCAAAAGCTGTCGTTTTCGCTGCAAGCGCCGCAGTTCTGGTCATCAGCGCTCCTCCGGAACCGGCCGTCATCCCCTTGCCGCGGCCGAAGCTCAGGACAGACACATCCGCCAATGCCCCAAGCCTTTCGCCAGCGAGCAAGCCGCCGGCGGCCTGGGCAGCGTCTTCGATCACCGGGACGCTGTACTCTTCCGCAATGCGTCGCACGGCGGGGACGTCGGCGGGGTATCCGAATAGATGGGCGACGACGACCGCTTCCGCTCCGCGCGAAAGCGCGGCACGAACCGAGTCGAGGTCAGGCGAAAGCGTCGCTGGATCGAGATCGTAGAGTCGCACGCGCAAGTCCGCCCCGATGGCGGCCGTCGTAAGATCGATGCACGCGTAGGCGGGGAACACCACCGTGTCTCCGGGACGCGTCAATGCCTTAAGCGCGAGCACCAGCGCCGACGTGCCACTGTTGGTGAGTAGCACGTGACGCATACGGTACCGCGCGCGCAGAACTTCTTCTGGGGGATGCGCCGGTGTCGGCTCGAGCCCGAGAGCCGTCCGCGCGCCGCTCCGCAGCGCAGTGGTGGATACCGGCGAGAGTACCGGTGGAATCATGCGCCAGCTCACGGCAGGTACCTTACGATTGCCGGACCGACGGCAGTGGTCAGTCGCGCCGGTAGCCGACGCCAGATCCGCGGTCCAAAGCGAAACGCGCCCGCATCAGGTGATGGAGTCGTCACGTCGGGGCTGGCGGCAAAGTCGTACCACCATAGAGCTTCTTCGCGGCCACCCCACTGCATCTTGAATCGATGGGTTCCGGATCCCGGGCTGCAGCGACCGAAGTTGAACCGTTTCACGCCTTCGTTGATCGCCCGTTCCATGCACGCCCAGTAAAGCAACATGTTGGGCGCCTCGCGGTTGTACATCCTCAACGAGGATGCCCACGTCATCTCGAACTCGTCGCCAAATCGGAAACCGCACCCGGCGGCCACGGGCTCGCCCTGGAGGTACGCGCAAGCAAACCAGCTGTCCTCCGAGAACTGCTCGGCCACCTCACGGAAGAATGACAACGATTGGGTCGGCGTACCGAGATCGCGCATGTGTCGTGCGAAAACGGAAAAGAATGGCGACACCTGATCGGGGCCGAATCGAACGGTCACTCCTTCCTTCTGCGGACGTCGGATCTGGCTTCGCAGCTTGGGCTCGAACCTCTTGAATTGCTCCGACGAGCTTGGCGCCAGATCGAGCACAACGGTCAGCTTGCGATGCGAAGCCGGAATCGAAAGGGAGAGGGGGATGCGACTCCGGAGCTCGAGAAGCTTGACGTTTTCACGGCGCGCCAGCTCCATGCATTCGTCGACGAGGGCCCGCACTGCCTTGTCGGAGCCCAGCGGACCGCCGTAGTTGAGAAACGGCATTGAGACGAGGTAGTGTCCGAAAACGAGGCTCCGCACGCGAACGAGCGGCAGCACGCCGATCAGAGCTCCATCCCAGTCGCGCGCGGCTAGATACAGGCACTCGTGGCCGAACACCCGCTCCATGAGCGCGCGCCACCTCAAGCGATGGAAGTGGGTGTACCCCTCGTGCGCGGAGGCGAACGCATCCCACTCTTCTTCCGTTCCGCCGAAGCGCTCCACTTCGACAGTCATGCGACCCCAACCGTTACAAGGGTGGGCGACTGACGAACGTCCAATGCCGGGTCTGACGCGATGCTCGTGAATCTGAATTCGGAAAGAAGCGACTCTATCCTTGCCAGGGCCGTATCGAGGCCGCGGTAGTGTCGCACATAATTGAAAGGCGACACCGCCAGCCGCGGCTGCCCAGGATCGATTTCCCACGGGTGGATGTAAAAGGTGGCGCGCTCTCCGCGGGTGCCGGCTTCCCTGAAAGCCCGCCGGATCACCGCTAGCGGAAACTGGCGGAGATAACCGCCTCCCGCCGCCGGAATCGAGAGCCGCAGGAATCTCGTCGTCGCCAGTGGATATTCCGCCAGCCGACCACGCGGACGGTGCACGATGTAAGGTGCGCGCGGAGCCGACGGGTAACCGTAGCCGCGACGCCGAATCGGGAAAATGCTCGAATCGTATCGATACCCTTCCTCGAGCAGAGCGTCGAACGCCCACTCGTAGCCGGGAACGATCGAAAAGCTCGGCGCTCGATAGCCGATTACCTCGGTTCCGGCCACATCCTCGAGGCCGCGCTTGGACGCTCTAAGGTCTTCACGAAATGCCGCCGGTGAGAGCGCGGTGACGCGCTCGTGACGGTAGCCGTGGGAAGCGATCTCGTGCCCGGCAGCTGCAATCGCTCGGATCACCTCCGGACGATGCTCCGCAAGCCAGCCGAGCACGAAGAAAGTGCCGCGCGCGCCATGACGCTCCATGGCGGCGAGAAGCGAATCGACACTTGTCCCAACGCGGGTCGGATGGGACAGCCACTCGTTCGGAGACACGACTGCTTCCAGCGCCTTTACCTGGAAGTATTCCTCGACATCAACAGTGAAGAAGTGTGTTGTAGATCCCGACGCTGTCTGCATGAACCTCTGACAAGGATTGGCACGCTGTGCGGTGAACGAGGCTCCGCGGTTCGCACGTCAAATGCCACCTACACGGCTCGCGGTGCGTTGAGTTTCGGAACGGCTATCTCGTTCTCGGACAACCACATCGGCGAAACTGAAGTCGTTTGCTTTTCCCTCTTTCGCGCGTTGCGCGGAGCCAGCCTGTTGCTCCAGCGCCACAGCCTTACCGCGTATCTACCGCGTGCGCGCCGAGCACGCGTGTGGCGTCGTTCCCACACCTTCCAGATTTGGTGACGCGGTGAGTGATCGGATCCAGGTCCGGCCGAAAACCGCCAAGTCGAAGGCACATCGCTGTTTAGCGAGCCCTCGCTCGGTCGATCTCAGTTCTCAGTTTTGTGACCGTACGCGGCACCGTTGCTGCAATCCGCCTGGCTCGACCAGACCAATTGGTATGAAGCGATCGATCTGCCCACTTCAATGATGCAAGTACCAGCTACTGCGCCAGCCAGAAAACCGTACGGTGCTTCACGTGTGGCCGCGATAGACGCCGCACGAGGAGCGACGATGCTATTCGTTTGCCTCGCCCACTTCGCGGACTCTTATCAGTTCACTTCAGGCGCGGATACTTCGGGCGGCTACCTGGTCATCATGGGTATGCTCGCGTCGCCCACATTCGTCACAGTGAGTGGTCTGGTGGCCGGCTTCCTTGCGGTGACGAGGGCAAAGACATTCGATGCTCTTTGCTACAAGCTTTTCGATCGCGGGCTGTTCCTGCTGGTGGTTGGACATACCATACTGGCGGCGTCGGGACTGGCAATCGGACGTGGGTTCATTCCCGCGATGAAGATCGGATACATCACCGACGCGATCGGTTTCGCGGTCATGCTTGGGCCGTGGCTCGTCGGGAGACTGAGTATGCGTACTCGCCTCGCCATCGCTGCAGGTACTTTCACCCTGAGCTGGGTTGGCGTGCTGGCGTGGACGCCGGTGGGAAGCTTTGCTTCAGTCGCGAAGAGCTACCTGATCGGAACCCCCAACGCCGCGGACTGGTCGAGCGGAAACTTTCCGCTGATTCCGTGGTTCGCCGTCTATCTCGCAGGTACGGTGCTCGGCGGCCGCATCGGTGCATTCTACCGTGACCAGCAGTTGAAGCAGGGGAATCTTTTCCTTGCGAGGATTGGCGCGTCACTTTTTGTCGTCGGCGCCTGCGGAAAGGTTTTGTTCTCCGCCGTTCACCACTGGATGCCGACAATGCTGGTTGCCCATGACAGTCTGACGCCCCTGCTTTCCTCATACCAGAAATTTCCGCCGGGGCCTGTCTACATCGCATTCTTTGGCGGAGCGGGAATGCTGTTGGTGGCGACGGTTCTCGAGGCGGCACGCAGAGACATCCTGCCCTCGGTGCGCGGCCAACTCCGCCAGATCGGCCTCGCTTCGCTATTCGTGTACCTGCTGCAGTTCTACGTCTACGTCGTCGTTATTCGCTCGCTGAGACTTCCGTACTCCCGGTGGTGGCCGGTGCTGTTTGCGCTGACAATCGTGTTCTTGACCTATGCAGCATCCCGATGGAACCGGAGGGAAGGAAATCGCTATCTCACGGTTGGGATCGGGCCATTCATCGACTGGCGGGCACGGCGAAAGGCGGCGGTC
>Ga0070681_10000347_pt1 | contig 37367 bp, 32 predicted proteins | sample KBSC83BmetaG_FD_65650 | JGI IMG/M metagenome (GOLD analysis project Ga0070681, IMG submission 65650) | Corn rhizosphere microbial communities from Kellogg Biological Station, Michigan, USA - KBS C8-3B metaG | ecosystem: Host-associated > Plants > Roots > Rhizosphere | place: USA: Michigan...
CAGGCGTTTGCTTCATTCTCTCGGACAAGTGGAAAAACAAGAGCGAAGTTTCTCCGGCAGATCGCTTCAAATATCGAAGCGCTCGGCGATGTGTTGGTCCAACGTGCCACCCAGGAGACGGGGTTACCAGAAGGCCGAATTCAGTCTGAGCGCGGTCGTACTTGCAACCAGCTACGCCTCTTCGCAGATATGATCGAGGAAGGCTCGTGGGTAGATGCTCGCATAGACCATGCAGATCCCGATCGTAAACCGATTCCAAAACCTGATGTTCGTTCCTTGTTGCGACCGCTTGGCCCGGTAGTCGTCTTCGGCGCGAGCAATTTCCCCCTTGCGTTTTCTGTTGCCGGCGGCGATACGGCGTCAGCGCTGGCAGGTGGGAATACGGTCATCGTAAAAGCTCATCATGCTCATCCTGGCACGTCTGAACTCGTGGGATCGGCAGTGATAGATGCGGTAAAGAGTTGTGATCTTCCTGAAGGAGTCTTCTCCTTAATCTACGGCTCCGGAAATGAAGTCGGGACAGCGTTGGTCAAACATCCACTCGTTAAAGGTGGTGGATTCACTGGCTCGCGAGCCGGTGGTCGTGCATTATTCGACGCAGCCTCAAGCCGACCCGAGCCGATTCCGTTCTATGCGGAAATGAGTAGTGTTAACCCGGTCGTAATTCTTCCCGGCGCACTAATTGATCGTTCAGATCAGCTCGCCTCCGGCCTGTGCGGTTCCGTAACGTTGGGCGCTGGTCAATTTTGTACTAACCCGGGATTGATATTTTTGAATGACTCAGCCGAGTCACGCGCATTCGTGGAGAAGCTCGGTGCTTTAATGAGCAGTAGTCCGGAACAAACGATGCTCACCGAAGGCATCAGCTCTACGTACAAGAAAAGTGTGGCGGAACGTTCGAACCATGCGGCAATCGAAACGGTTGGTAACGCAAGTCAGCAAGCGAACGGATGTAGCGCGAAGACAGCTTTGTTTCTTACTAACGCAAAGGAATTTCTGGCAAACCATGAATTGAGCGAAGAAGTGTTTGGACCATCGACGTTAATAATTATGTATTCGAACCGGCAGGAGTTACTGGCGCTTATAAATACTCTAGATGGCCAGTTGACTGCGACGATTCACGCTAATGACGATGATCTGAGCTCGAGTTCCGAATTGTTGGCGGCGTTGGAAGCAAAAGTGGGCCGGCTGGTTTTCAATGGATTTCCAACCGGCGTCGAAGTATGTCATGCAATGGTCCATGGCGGACCTTATCCGGCCACCTCTGACGGTCGCTCGACATCCGTTGGCACGCGCGCGATTTTTCGCTTCGCCCGGCAGGTTTGCTTCCAGGATTTTCCCGATGTTGCGCTACCCGACGAACTTAAAAATGAAAACCCGCTCGGAATCTGGCGACTCATAGACGGCGAACTCGCCAGGAAGTAGAGACTATCGAAGCTTTCCGCAACCCGGCAACCGAAACGCTCCAATTCTGCTGCTGTAGAACTGCGCGTCCTTTTTTACGTAGTCGCCGACATACCAGATTGTGCAGTCATCACTCGGGTCGAGTGCCGTTTGTGTGTAATCCTGCCAGCGCATGACATTCTGAACGCCTTCACCTTGAACCAACACAGTCTCTTTTACTGTTAGCTGGCCCAGCGGATCACTCGCAACGCGACCGGCAAATCGTTGTCCAGGAAAATCCTTTTCACCACCATATGAATAGCCAATACCAATATTCCCGTAACGGTCGATAGCCGGGCTTCCCATCCAGCGAAAGCCACTGTCCGGGGCGTAAGTGCCTTGTTGATATAGCGTCGGCTCGCGCTTCTTATTCAACCTGAATTCATACCAGCGAACACCACCCGATGCCGCTGAGGTGTTTACGGAGTGTACTGCGACGATGCTTTCATGGTCTCTAAACTTACGATAGACCAGGCGCGCCATAATCTTGTCACCCTGCGAATCAAGACGTCTGTCAGTTCCCGGCTGCGGAACACAATCAGTCAACTGCCCACCACAGAGATATTGATAGGGGGCCACCGTGATCGGAAATGGACCGTCCAGTTTTGTATTTTCGGGTGTCTTCCAGTCAACATGAAATTTCCAGTAAAAGATCTTGTCATCCTCAAGAATGCCTTTCAGTTGGGCGCCCCCCGCTGCGACCATGATGTTAGGCGCGCCTGGTGGTGGAACTCCAAAGCCGTCGATATCCGCATTGTTCAAGAAGTTGACGCCATCAATTACAAAACACTGCTCGGTTGCCGGCAATCCTTTCAGCATGCTGTTGCGATCAACCACGCAGGCATGCTTCTGGATAATGTCATCACTTGTGCTGGTCGGAACGTAATAACCGTCTGGCCAGACCGCTGGTCGCGGGTAATCGGGAAAGAATGGCCGAAGAAATTCGTACCGATAGTAAGCCCCCATGGGATCAGAGCTAACGCTTACGGCGTAACAGATAGAGTACGGACCCTCGCCGGCGGTCGCTGCGGCAGCACGATTCGGGTCAGCCGGGTTTGGCACGGGCGGGGGCGCAAGTTTTGCTGGTGAACCGGGTTGATTAGTTTGTCCCGGTGGGCTCAGTGCAGCTGGTTCTCCGGATACGCCAACGCGTGGCTGGTCGGGTCGAACTGGGCCACGAGCAAAGATGGGCATCACGATGAGCCATCGCCGAGCCAGTTGGTCGTAACGCGCAACAGCGTCGCCGTTATTTCGAGCTTCGCACTGGCCCCCGAATCCGGAAAACAGTGAGCGCGTTACAACTGGACCCATCAAGACTTTACCAGTCGAATCAAACCGTTTTCCTTTCTTCGTAAAGATCGCCATGCGCGTATTCACTATTTGGACCACGTGATCTGGTCCAACTGCAAGCGTGTTATCCGAAGGGTTACGTAAATTGGCTCTACCCTGCGGTCCTTCGAAGCCAGAGCCTAAACCATCGAAGCTTTCAACGACTGTGGCGGGCGAACGAGTACCTTGATGGTTTTGCTCAACTGCCGCCGACTCCCGCGTGACTGGCGTCATTTTTGGAGTGGGGGTCGGAGTAGCGTCAGGAATAGGCTGGGTTTGAACAAGGGCTGTTTTTCTTGACGCATAACGAAGAGGTTCGGAAACATCATTCCGCGTGCTTGAGAAAACTGTAACAGAGGGACCCACAGTTGAGGCGCTGGCGTCTGCCGTAGTTTCCTGTCCTTCCAATAGGAGCAGGCTAACTAAGACAATGCTGGAAAGGCATAGGATAGTTATCAGAGAAAGGCGTGTCCTTGGTGTCGGCATGTGTTCCTCAGTAGAGAAGTATAAAGACGATGACTCTCTTTACCGATTTATCGAGAGCCACGTCAAGATCATTGATCAGACCATCGGTCTTTTGAGCTTGTCTCTACGGTGTTTTAGTAGGCTTGGCGATTAAAGCCGGGCGAGGGCACCCTTCCGCACATCATCCAATATGCCGAACTGAATGAACTTCTTACTTCTCTGGAATTGACTCGGAAACAATCAGCTTAGAGTTTCTACCCCGACTTAATACGACTAATGCTTCTTCTGTTTCTTGTCACGCTAACCCGTCGACTGGTCAGCCGAATATCCTGATGCTAAAGTCCAGTTCTATTCCAGAATATTTTGGGCAGGGAGTTATGTCATGGCCGTACTTGTTACAGGTGGCGCCGGTTACATCGGCAGTGTGATGGTAGAACTCTTGTGCGACCAGAACGAAGACGTTGTCGTACTTGACGATCTCTTTCGTGGTCACCGCAATGCAGTCGATCCTAAGGTTCCGTTCTATCAAGGCAACACCGGCGATCGAGCGTTGGTCCAGCAGATTTGTAGCGTACACAGAATTGATGCTTGTATTCATTTCGCGGCGCTAGCTTACGTCGGCGAATCTGTGTCTGAACCCAAACTCTATTTTGCTAAGAACGTTGAAAGTGGTCTCGGACTCTTAGACGTTTTGCTTGATGCTGGTGTCCGTCAGTTTGTCTTTTCTTCAACTTGCGCAACCTACGGCGAGCCGATTCGCGTTCCGATCGATGAAGATCATCCGCAACATCCGACAAATCCTTACGGCACCTCCAAGCTTATGATGGAGCAAATACTGAAAGCGTATGACGCCGCTTACGGTCTCAAGTTTGTCGCGCTTCGCTACTTCAATGCTGCCGGTGCGACCGGGACGCGTGGTGAAGATCATGAGCCGGAGTCGCACCTGATTCCGAATGTGTTAGCTGTTGCTTCAGGTAAACGCGATTTCGTTTCAGTCTTCGGCGACAAGTATTCAACTCCTGACGGGACTGCGATTCGTGACTACATTCATGTGACGGATCTCGGTTCGGCTCATGTCCTCGCGCTCGAGCATTTGAGAAAGGGCGGTGACTCGCAGTTTATAAATTTGGGCAACGGGCAGGGGTATTCTGTGATGGAAGTGATCCAGATGGCGCGCGAGATTACGAATCACGAGATACCGACTCGAATTGAGCCGGCTCGCGCCGGAGACCCCTCCCGACTTGTGGCCAACGCCGGGCTGGCGAAGAGTCTGCTGAAGTGGAAGCCGCAATTTCCGGATCTCAAGTCAATAGTTGAAAGTGCCTGGAACTGGCATCGCTCGCATCCAAACGGCTATGGAGATCAATGACCGAAGGCCTGACAATAATGGCGAGAACATCGACGTTACCCATCCCGCTCTTACTTCTTCTAACATTAAGTTATCCATCGGCATTGCTGGGCCAACAGTTCAAACGCCCTGTGCCCGATGTTGCCAGACCACTGCCATTATCTGATGTGCGACTCTCCAGTGGCCCACTGAAGCATGCCCAGGATCTCGACGCAGAATATCTACTCAAGCTAGAGCCTGACCGGATGATGGCGTACTACCGAAAGCGTGCCGGCTTAACACCAAAGGCTGAAGGCTATTCAGGCTGGGATGGTGATGGACGGAATCTGACCGGTCATATTGCGGGCCATTACTTGTCTGCGGTATCCATGATGTTTGCGGCTACCGGTGACGTGCGTTTTAAGGAACGGGCAGATTACCTCGTCAAGGAAATGAAGGAAGTCCAGGACAAGAATGGTGACGGCTACCTTGGCGCTCTGGAAGGGCTGCGCGAGAAATTCGCCGAAGTAGCGGCGGGAAACATTCGCTCCAGTTTTTTCGACCTGAATGGCCTGTGGTCACCCTGGTACACCTTACATAAAACTTTTGCCGGATTGCGGGATGCGTATCGATATACGGGCAATCGGACCGCATTAGAGTTAGAAGCGAAATATGCCGGTTGGGCTGAGACAGTATTGTTGAAATTGGATGAAGCCAAGACTCAGCAAATGCTAAACACCGAGTTCGGCGGAATGAACGAAGTATTGGCCGATCTTTACGCCGACACCGGCGACAAACGCTGGTTGGTCCTATCGCATCGTTTTGATCACCAGGCGGTTATTGGTCCACTGTCTCGCCGGGAAGACAAACTTGCCGGCTTGCACGGCAACACTCAGGTTCCAAAGTTGCTCGGGGTGCTTAAACAGTACATGTATACCGGGGATGAGGCGGAGGGCACGGCTGCTCGATTTTTCTGGGATGCTGTCGTGAATGATCACACGTACGCCACCGGAGGTCACGGACGAGACGAATATTTTGGACCACCAGACGAGCTTGCTGAACGGGTTGATGGTCGCACCGATGAAAGTTGCAACGTCTACAATCTGCTGAAGATGACCCGCCAACTCTTCGCCCTAAAGCCGGACATCAAGTACGCCGAATTTGAAGAACGAGCTTTGTTCAATCACGTACTGGGTTCAATAGATCCCGATGACGGCCGCACTTGCTACATGGTTCCGGTCGGGAGAGGCGTACGTCATGAGTACCAGGACATGTTTCGAGCCTTTACCTGCTGTGTAGGAACAGGCATGGAGAGTCATGGTCTACATGGCGACGGCATTTATTACGAAGCAGGCGACCGGATCTGGATCAATCTCTTCGTTCCATCAACCGCCGAATGGAAGTCTGCCGGCGTCTCGCTGACGATGGACACAACCTTTCCGGAAGGTGAATCAGCCGACCTCAGGTTAAGGTTACAGCGACCAAAAGCATTCACTATTCTTTTGCGTAGACCATCGTGGGCCAATGAGGGATTCGCCGTTCAGGTTAACGGTCAAACCGTAAAAGAGATTGCGACGGCTGGTTCATACGTGGAATTGAAGAGAATCTGGAAGACCGGCGACACTGTTTCGCTTGTGCTTCCGAAAAAACTTCACCTTGAAGCTTTGCCCGACAACAAGAATCGAGCCGCTGTAATGTGGGGACCTTTAGTCCTTGCGGGTGATCTTGGCCCAGAACGTCGTGGACCATTCGATGCCGTTCCGTCTTTCGTAAATGATGATAAACCGTTGAGCGCGTGGGTCCAGCCGGTCCCCGACAAGCTTGGTATCTTTCGCAGCGTGAGCGCAGGTCGTATCCTGGACGACACCCAACGAGATGTAGAGTTGGTGCCCTTTTACCGTTTGCATCGACGGATGTATGCGGTTTATTGGGATCTCTATACAGCGGAAGCCTGGAAGAAGAAGCTTGAAGAGGTGGCTGCTGCAAATGAGAAACGAAAGCAGTTGGAAGCAGCAACCATCTCGTTTGTAGAACCAGGTAATGCCGAAAACGAAAAGAAATTTAACCAGCAAGGCGAAGACAGCAATATCGATCGTATGACGGGAAGAGCGGGCCGCCGCGCAAAGAAGTGGTTTTCATATGAGTTACCCGTAGATTCTGACCGACCTGAATCTTTGTTGGTGACTTACAACACAGACGAGCGAGGTAACCGGACCGGAGCAATATTGGTTGATGGACAGCGGCTTGGAGAACAAACAACCCCACGAAGCTCTCCCGGTAGTGTTCCCGGAAAATTTTTCGATGTCGAATACTCTCTGCCGGCCCAGCTATTAGGCGACAAGAAAAAGATAACAGTTAGATTCGAGGCGACCGGCGGCAATGAGACGCCAACAGTCTTTGGTGTCAGAGTAGTAAGGGCGGGCTCATAGCTCAGCGTCACTCTGCGGTCCTCGGCGTCACTCTGCGATGCTTCAATTACAACCAGCAAGACTTCTACTTTTGGGATCCGAAAAGACGCCGAGGGACGCTGAGGACCGCAGAGTGACGCAGAGTTCAGGATCAACAACTAGTTTCTTACCACCTTCAAAACCTCATCAGCAGCTCTGATTCCCGCATCAAAAGCTTCCTCAAACAGGGCAATCCCACTTAACTCAGAATGCGCAAAGTGTATCGAGCGATAAGGCCTGGCCGCGGCCCCCCGCGCCTCGCCCCACATGAAACCTGTGCGAGGTCGAATCATCGCGTGACCCCATCTCATCACATCCAGTCGTGCAACGAGCTGCCGTATATCCGGATGAGCCCGGCTTAAATCAGTCAAGGCTATGTCTGCCCATTCGTTCCAGTCCGTTTGGAGGAGTCTCGTTCTTGCGACGCGCGCGTCTGGATCGCACAACGGATAATAGTAGGTAAGCACCGTTGGCCCGCGGTCACGACCTTGCTGATGAGTCGACACTACGTATCCAAGTGAAGGACTCTCGTAAAGCACATTGTCCCAGGCCAGTGGGAAATTGCGGTTAGTTCCATTTGCAGGACGATTCTTCAAGGTGAGGTTTGCAACCATCCATGCGCCAAAATGAAATTCCGAAAGGTGGGATGGAGGGTTCTCACGGTAATCGCGGATTACATAGCGCCCAACAAACTGTGGGGCTGCGAAGATCAATCGTTTCGCACGAAAACCATGAGGCGCCTGTCCGTTACGATCAATCGTGGTCACATCAACGTGATCGTCGGTCACGACTACCTCGACCGCGGCTCGATCAAGGCTAATGTTTTCTTTTGTTTTCTGGACCAGATGATTGACTAATCGTCCATTTCCTTCAGGCCAGGTTATCAATGGTTGCGATTCAACACTTGGATTCGCGACGCGCGAGCAGAAGTAAAACAGACCTGCCCAGGCGCTTGTCTGGTCCAAAGTCATGCCGTAATCATCGCGACAGGCATAGTCTATCCACCATCGCAGCCGCGGGCTCGTCAGATTGCGCTGGGCCAACCAATCGCTCATCGAGATCCGATCAAGCTCGGTCACTTCTGCATCGTCGGAACACATAGACACCGGAATGGTGAAGGCACGTCTTCCTTTTTTGTCGGTCCATGAGACCCAGCGATCCATCTCACTGTTAAAGCGCGCATACTGTTCTTTGTCATCGCTCGTTTCACCGGCGTGAAGATACAGGCCTTCATACCAACGTCCTTTGTAGAAAACGCGTTCTTCAGGGTCACGACATAAAAACTGTTCGGCCACCACCGGTTCACCAAATTGATCACGTCCTTCAAGGATACTCATTTCATCGAGCAACGCGACGAGGTGCTGGTTCTCTTTCAGCGGCGCTGGAATGTAGTGCGCACCCCAGGGAAAGGAACTGACGTTGTTTGATCCGGAACGCGAGGTGCCTCCCGGTGCACTTTCGAGCTCAAGGAGGATGAAGTCGTTGAATCCCGAATTCATGAGTCGCCACGCGGCAGTTAGGCCTGCTATTCCTCCGCCCACTATAACGACCGGAACATCGGTCCACCTGTCCGGTGGGATTTCGATTCGAGCAGCGTCGCGAACACGATGGCCAAAGACGTCGGAGGCGCCGACGATTTCACCGGGTGGGAGAGGAGTGCTTTGTTCGCGCTTGCACGCCGCTATTGCGAAGGGAATGCCAAGGAAAGCGGCAAGGATTTCGCGGCGGTTCAGGGTTGACATAGTGAGAGGCGTTTTAACAAAGCGCCGCCGGGCCGGCGCACTCCAAGGTTATTCAAACCGTCTCCATTCGCCCTCGTAATAACGAACGAGAACCTGGTTGTCGAGCCGGTTTATTTCGACGGGCACTGGCCCAATGTCGGTTGAGAGATTGAACATCGACGTGAGCGTTTGATCGTCGAGAAACTTAAGTCCCGCCGGCGGATTTCGTGGAATTTCGAAAGGTGTTCGGCGCGCAAGTGCGTAACCCCATAACCCGAAGGATGGAACGGCCGTGTAGTAAGGTTTGACCGTGAAGCCTGCTGCCTCGATAGTACGCATAATGCACCAGTAAGAAGTGCGAGCGAACAACGGGGAAGTTGACTGCACACTCATGCCGGCCGTCTCGGTCAACCGGTTCCTCAATAATCGATAAAATCTGGTCGTGTAGAGTTTGCCCAGGGCGTAAGAATTTGGATCAGGAAAGTCGACGATTGCCGCATCGAATGGTTGTTCGTTAGTTGACTCTAGCCAGATCATCGCGTCGTCGTTGATGACGTGAACTCGTTTGTCCTCGAATGAATGCTGGTTCAAATTAGCCAGCAGTGGAAAACGGTTTGAAAGCTTGGTCATGTCGGGATCGAGGTCCACGAGCGTGACCTGTTCGACTGACGGATACTTTAAGATTTCGCGTAACGCGAGACCGTCGCCTCCACCAAGAACAAGTACTCGTTTTGGATTTCCTGAGAGCAACATTGGCGGATGGACCAGCGCTTCGTGATAACGGTACTCATCAGTTGAACTAAATTGGAGATTTCCATTCAAGAACAACTGGAAGCCCGCGCGGCCCCTGGTCACGACGATCCTTTGATAAGGCGTATCTTTTGAGTAGACGATCTCGTCCGCAAACATTTCGTCTTCAGCGAGCGACGTCAGTTTGTTTGCTTTGACCAGACCGATTAGCAATAGCACTATCACGATTCCAGCCCGCAATCGCAATCCAAGCACAGACCCGCTGATGATCGGTCGCAACAACCATGTTCCCCACAGTGCAACGCCCGCATTAAGCATCCCAAAGATCAATGACGTTCGAACCAGGCCCAGGCGAGGCACAAAGAGAATTGGGAACAGGATCGAAGCGAGCAGTGCGCCAATGTAGTCAAAGGCAAGCACTCGCGAGACCAGCTCTTTAAAATCGAGCTGGTCTTTGAGGATCCGGAGTAACAGCGGAATCTCCAATCCGACAAATACTCCGATGGCAAACACAACAAAGTAGAGGACTGGATAGAAGTAACTGACTCGAGCAAAAGTGAGAAAGAGTAGCGGCGCTGAAAAACCACCTAGAACGGCCACTGCCAATTCAATATCAACGAACCGTCGCGCCAATTGCTTGTCGATAAATCTCGACAGCCACGAACCAACACCCATCGCGAACAAATAGATGCCAATTATCAAGGAGAACTGCGTAACCGAGTCTCCCAGGACGTAGCTGGCGAGCGTGCCCGCGAGCAGTTCGTAGATCAATCCACACGTCGCAACGATAAGTACGTTTAGAAAGAGTAAGGGCGGGCGAGTCATGTCGATATGTTGTTGAGTTGATAAACTCAATTCAGATCTCAAAACAACGTGACAACATATCGAGCGAAATGATCAGCGTCGTCCGGTGTGGCGCACGCTTTGAAACTCGAAGTTGTTCAGACTAGCCGTGAATCGCGGCAGCGATAATCAAGGCACTACCAAGAATCACTGACGCGATTACAATCGCCAGGGCAATATTCTGGTCTTCTTCAATCTCTTTGCGTACTGAAAACGGGGTCGATTTAGCAATGACCAGAAACGCCAACGCAAAGACGATTAAGCCAAGTAAGACAAACACCAGAGTCGTTACCAGGATGGGAATTAATCCCTCGAGCGGTACGATTAAGCCAAACATGCTAACCAAAAAATGAACCTGCATCATTTTCCTCCGTGTAAGCCGTAATGCCAGAAGTGGAAGGACCGGTAACCGTTCTGTCTCGCGTCAGGCGGAAGCTGATGTCGAGAAAAGCCCCCAATTTCCCAGCCTAGTAGCGCCGAAACGGTGTAGAGAATAAGCACGCCGCTTCCAAACACTGTGTAGATCGTTTTTAGCAATCGAGTGCCTCCTTATCGCGCAGCCCGTTAATCATCATCTGAACTGCTACTGCCGCCACCAAACATACTCTCAGACCATCGCCGGCGTTCAAAATTTATGTGATAGATCATCATGATCACCGGAAGTATGGACAAGATTATGAGAGCCAGAATGAAGTTAATACCGTGCATGACATTCTGCTCAACCTTTACAGACAGCGAAGCCGGTTGTTGCCACTTTTCCCACTGAGCTTCAAGTCTCAGCACATATCTTCCCGCCGGCATTGACGATGTATAGGCTGAATCACTTTGGCTGCCTTCGGTCCATGATTCGCCGTCCTCAACTCCATGGTAATAGGAGATATCAATCGGGAAAGACTGGACCACTCCCGTCTCGTCATTAATCAGATCGCCCTCCAAATAGAGCCACGTGTTATCGACAGGTGCGTCTGCGGAAATCCTGATGTTGCGTCGTCCGGCCAGTTCGAATGGTTCACTGAAGAAAACCTGCGTCCCGTCCTCATTTGGTAACGCCTGAAAATTTACATTTTGCGAATAGACTTGCCGGCCTGAGCCTGAAGTTACCAGGGTCACAACTCCCATGATCAACAGAATTCCAAGCAATAATCCCCAGTACTTGTAGATCCACTTGTAACGATACGGTTGGTTCGGCGCGATATTCGAAGGGCGAGGAAGACCACTGACACCGAACGCCTTTTCAATTTGAGGCACAGTCGCGTAAGTACCAAGGGACCAGTTGATCTCTCCTGTAGCGCGTGGTGTTCCCTGGGGGTCATTGGGATCCGAAATGTAAACAGTCGAAACTTCTTTCGACAGCATGTAGGGTGCGCTAACGTAGTCGACGCCGCGCACACTCTCACCAGTTTCAACCTTCCAGTAAAACTCGCCGAGTACTACTTCAACCCTGGCAGTTGCATCCTGAAAGATCCGGTAGTGACCACCGTGATAGCTTGCACTCTTTGCTGACTCAGTTATGTCACCGGGAGGCAAAGCTCGAACGTAGTTCCAGTGATTGTCACTATGGACCAACCAGCGAAAACCGATCTGCGGGTTGTAGAGTAAGTATTCGCCCCAGAAGTACTGCGTTCCCTCGATAGTAACGCTACGGGCCATAGCGCCGATGATGGTCATCTTTCCTTCGGGTACATCGCCCGTTGAACCGATAGGAATGACCGGCTGGAACCAGTTGGCTTCCAGGGCCTTTAGAAATTTAAGCTGTCCCTCGTTGACGTCGAGTAGGGAGTTACAGTTTGGACACGTGACGCGCTCTGTTTTATCGGGTGCCCGGAGTTCTAACGGTCCACCGCAATTAGGACAGTTCAGTTGTGCTGCGCCGACTTGTCGTTCGGCACGTTCGGGGGCTCGGGTCGCGGTGATCCCAATCTCAGCCAGCGTAACTTGATGGCCGAGAAAGATTAGCGGAGGCGATTCATTGTAATCGAGGGTTCCGAACGCGCCGTCAGGTCCTGACAGGTCTGCATAGTAGTAAGTCTCGCGGGGAGTAAGGAGATATGGAATCTCACCTTTGGCGCCCAGTGCTGTGGCCCGTCCTGTCTCAGCCACGATCATCGGAGCCTGCGTAGGCAATCCCTGAATTGATTGGCCCAGTTGCAACTGATCAAACTGAGGGAGTTGAGCATTCTCTGGAGGCGGATATTGAAACGTTAGGTAGAAACGACCTTGAGCTTCTGCCAACCAACCGAGCCAACCATTGGAAAATGTCGCGTACCACTCATCCCACTGTCCGCCCATCTCGTGGCCCAACTGGGCGCGTCCGGTCAGCTCGAAGTTAACATCCTTCCATGTTCCACGAACGCCTACGTCGAGTGGCGAGCCCGTCTCGACCAGCTCAGCCACTTTCCCGAGATCCTTAAGATCCCTATCAGTTCGAGCAACGGCCGAATGGCAGTACTCGCAAATTACGACGATAGATTGGCCACTCTTAAATTGGATCTGGGCGCCGCAGGCTGGGCAGTTTGCTACCAGGGTGCTCATCTGGTAATTCTCCGCAGCTGTGCGATTTTGGAAATCATGTCCGAGTTATCCAGTCTGGGTAACCAACTCGTTTGACGTTGCGAGAGTGCCGTTAGTAACTCTCTCGAGGATGCGCACGGTCACTTCTTTTGCACCCAACATCTCTTTGAGCGAACTGTCCCACTGCCAGGAAGCACGCTTGCGACAGCAGTATAGATTGAAAGTCGCGGCGCCAAATTCAGGGTAGGTATGGCAAGTCAGATGTGACTCTGAGAGAAGTGCCAGGCCGCTGATGCCTCCGGTCGACGAAAACTGATGCCAGGAGATTTCTCCAATAACGTGCAATTCGAGCTCGTTGATAATACGCGCAAAAACCGTTTGCATTTGAGCGAGATCTGCTAACGCGATGTCGCTACATCCGTTGGCGTCGATTACCCACTCGGTCCCGAGATTTATGTTCATAACTGAATGTAAAAGTAATGCCGCTGATAGAACCGTCAGCTGAGACTCGATTTCGCGAGAGAATAAGGCAGTGACTCGTTAAATTCAAATTGTGCGACCTAAAAAGTCCAATAAAGTTTGATCGACTCGGATTGTGCTTAACGATCGCTTAGTTCCAGGGATGTCGTTCCTTGGGAAAGTCGAATCGTAAAAGCATTGCGTTCTTTAATGAAGGACCTTGTCGGTTGGTAGGTTCCGACCGACGGCAATTTTGCCGGTTGTTGGATTAACAACCTGGCTATTACTGGGATATCTGCTGGAAGTGTCGGAGATAGATCGGCGATCGCAATTGCACCGGGTTGCGTAGGCTCCGGTTTGATCGGCTTGCGGTCAGCGCTCGTGTCGTAGTCCTTCCATTGAGTTGAATTTGCGAGACGCAGTCGAAGTATCAAATCGCCCAAATGATGAAAGCCATTTGCCGCTCTTTTGTTCAAGCGGTCGGCGGGGGTGAAATCGAACGAGTCATCAGTTTTCGCTGCCAGTCCAGCAACAGTTTGCGACGATCTGACCAACTTCAAGTTTAACTGGGAGCCGGCAGCTTCGAGATAGCCCTGGTCCAGTCTTAACGAATCGAACAGTGGAATGGGAAGAGTTGGTACTTGAGCGGTTGAGTGAAAGACGAGGAAACCGGAACAGATGAGGAAAAACACCGAAACTGCGCTGACGAGTCTTATGGTCATGGCCCGTATCGCGCCAGATTAGCATAAGAAGCAGAGAGTTGGGAGATGATGGACAGAGGCGCGAGCGAAGTGAGTGCGGCAAACTTACAGGTCGAATTAGGAGGCATGCAGTCGCTGCGCTCCCGGTTCTGTAAACTGCGCCAGGTGCCCGCGTTGTCCCCTTCAAACGTACGCAGGCACCCAGCGTGGCGCTAACCCCTTTCTCGCAGGTAAGGGAGGCTAACGCAATTTCAATGGCGAGATACCGTTGTTAGACAACGGAAAAGCGCTCTTCGCAAATGTCTATGAGTTCCTGTAGCTGGGACTTGTCGAGATAGAAATTCGCGCCCGCTTCGAGACAAACGTCGCGAAGCACAACTGAAGGGTCCGCTGTGAACATAATGATCACAATTTCGGAATCCTCGCGTCTTATTTCCTTGAGAGCATCGATGCCGCTTCGGTGAGGCATCGCAATGTCTAAGACTACAATGTCGGGTCTGAGAGCTCGCACCATGTTGATCGCTTCGGCGCCATCAACAGCCATGCCAACAAGCGAGCACCCTTCGACCTGGGCTAGCGCGCGCTTGAGATGTTCTCTTACGACAGGCGAATCATCTGCAATTACAATTTTCAATTCCTTCAAATCTACCGCTTCCTCCACTCGCATGGAAAAGACGAGAGTTTGAAGGCCCACGACAAGTCTCGCAAGCGACCGAACTATGATTTTTGTGTAGGGGATTTGCTCGTCCGCGTGTAGGTGTTTGCCCTACAGGGGAATTTGTTCAGTGTTTGGTCATTTTGCTTTTCGCCCATTCGGTGCTGAGAGCGAAAATCGAAGAGCAACCGTGAAACTGTTTAGACCGGTCGCGCTTAAACATTGCGCCATGACCACCCCATTCATTGCGGTCAAGGTGTGCAGACCCCTGAAACGCCAGTAGGAAATATTACCCTTCCGCATCCCGGGGATAACCTGTAAATTATCTAGCCCAAGTCTTCGAAACACTCGTTACACGCATTTCGTTCCTGAATTGCTGCTTCGCGTTTGAATTGGTCCGAACCAGGAAAGGATGGAAACCCTTGAGCCGCAGTCTCTCAACATTTATTTGCGCCGTGCTAATTGTGCTGGCAATTAGCAGTATGGCTAGTGCTCAAAAAATCGAGTCGCTAAATTCTACCGCCAAAGGTAAGGGAACCATCAGCACCGGCGTCGATAAACTGACGATATATTCGGTGATGGTGGTGTTGAAGGAAAATGGCGAGGCTGAGTTTACGTTCTATTGCGATTTGCAATTGACCGCGAAAGGTCGCTGGACTGCGAACGATACTCCTGATCAGGGTATCAATCTCGAGATTACAGGTGGTGTTGTTGCCGGCAATGCGACGGGAAGCGGAAAGTTGTTCCTTCGCCCTGATGGAAAGTCGATCGATAAATTGAATATCGACGCAAAGTCCGGCAGTCGAACGGTTTCAATCAAATTTGTGGCGGCCAAGCAAACCTGAGAGTTATTCTTTGATTGCATCCGTTAGCTTGATTTTCAACCGCTGAATCGCCTCATCTGTCGTTCGCAGTGACGCAAGGGTCCGCATCTTGTCCTGACGCAAAAGTTCCAGTTGCATTTGAACTCTCGAACGTTCATTGATAATGCGGCGACGAAGCTCTTCGCGAGCTTCTTCAGGATGGACTGAACCAACTCCGGCCATGAGGCCTTCGATTCGTTCTGGTTTCATGTTCTGGTTAAGTTGGTCCATCCGCGCTTGTAAAGGCTCTTCCTTTTCGGCGATCTCAATCAGATGTAATTGCAAGCCCTCGCCGCGCTGCTCCTCTTTCGTCAACATATCCTGAATTGTATTAATCTGCCGATCCTTTTCCAGTTCTGCCAGTCGCTTACGTAGTCGTGGCATTTCCTGATTCAGACGTTGCAAACTACTTCTCACTTCATCACAACTCTGTACCTGTCCGCCGGGCGAATTCGTCGCGGATCGATTTTCGGAAGTCGCTTGTGGCGCCGCGTTAACGTTTTGCGATGCTATGAAAGTTGCTAGTACGACCGCGAAAACGCTCAAGAAGGTGCAGAGGTTGCGAGCATGTGGGTTTCTCATCAAGGACCTCGATTATCAAGGTTTGGATTTACTGCTTTCGCCTGTGACGGTGACTAACGTCGAGGTGATCACAAACAAAAGTCAAATTCAAATGCCGCAGATCATTCACCGTATCGGGCGAGCACTACAGTGATGTTGTCGCGGCCTCCGCCATCGAGTGCCGCAGTGATTAACTCCTGGCAGGCGCTCTCGCTGCTTCCGGTCGAGCTTAGTATTGATGAAATCTTCTCGTCAGGAACCATTTCAGTGAGTCCATCGGTACACAGCAACACCTGGTCGCCGGTTTTGATGTCGACTCGTTGAACTTGAGGTTCGGTACCCTTTGTTATTGCTCCAAGCGCGGCGGTGAGTACGTGCCGGGTTGTGCGAGTAGTCGGATCTTCCGGTCTCGTAATGCCCGCATCGATTAGCGCTTGAGCCAGCGTGTGGTCACTGGTGAGTTGGTGCATCTTGTCTCCGCGCATTAAGTATGCACGTGAATCGCCAATGTGGCCCACGAAGAGATGACTTCCCAGTGATACACCGAGAGTGAGCGTTGTACCCATTCCCAAAAGCGAAGGCTCAACCTTTGTTTGAGCTTTGATGGCTTCATCGATCTGGTGAAAACGCTGAGTAATGCGTTGCGTTAATTTGACGACATCCTCTGGTTCGCTAAACCTCATAAACCAGTCAGGTGTATTGACGACCAGTTCGATCAGTTTGCACAGTGCCATTCGGCTGGCAACCTCGCCGCCCGCCATTCCTCCCATTCCGTCAGCCACCACCATTCCGTAACCTGTTTCTTCGAAGGCGTCGCTCAGGTGGCCTTCTTGAATATTTGTCGAGAGTGTTTCCAATGATCGTTGGAAGCGTAGGGCCAGGTAATGGTCTTCGTTATTTTTTCGTTTGTGACCTTGATGGCTCGCGCCTGCAATATCTACGCGAATGCCCGATGTAGGTAGATTGAGTGCTGGAAAGAACCACTGAGGAGGTAAAAGTTCGAGGGTATCGCTATCGCTTCGTGAATTTGAATCTGTAGCCATAAAAACACTCCAGTGGCATTGCTCAGGTTGGTTGTGTGATGAAACCAATATCACTCTCGACCTGTGAGCGCAATGATTTTGGAGCGCAAGGCTAATTCAATTCGACTCTTTGCTCAGATCAAAACGAGCATAAAAGATGTTTGTAGACTTGCCGGGTTCGTCCTGAGCAATCACGATGGCCAACCCATCTTCCTTTTGTCCGTCTTTCTTTGAAAAGACACAGAACGCTCCGTGGTTCTTTGTATCTTCAGTGTCGCCGACGCAGCCTTTGTCGTTTGCGATCCATCCCGTGGTTTTCATGCGCTCGGGTGTGTAGAAGTCTTTTACTTCCTGTGCGGTTTTGTCGGTCCTGAATGAGATGAAATTCATCTTGCCTCGCATGGCCGCGCGGATAGCTAAACGGGCGCCCAGGGGAATTTCCAGGTCAGCTTTGGTCGCGCCTTGAAAGGGTGGCACGTCCGGCCAGAGAGAGCTGACGGTGCCCGCGTTTTTGTCGCCGCTTAAGCTTTCGGCTAATCGGCACGAGACACACGCTGCGAAAAGCAGCACTAAAGCGAGTAGAGAGCTGGAGAGTTTCATTGGATGGTCCGCAATTTGGTCTTAGGATTTTGGGTTTTGTAACTTGGTACTTTGGGCTTCGGCCTTAGGTCTTCGAAACCCTATTTATCGCTGAACTAAAGATCAAAGGTCAAGGATTAAAGGCTGAAGATCAAAGCTCAAAGACTTACACTCCTACTGCCCCACTATCGTCCTGACCCTCTCCTTCTTCAGCAATGTTACAACTCCATCGCGACGATACCAGATACCTTCCTTGGCGCGCCAAACTTGATCAGCTTCAATTCTGCCACCACTCGTTAACAGAATTACGGGCTTGCCATTCTTAGCGTTGTTACGTACACCAGTCGTAGAAACTGGTCCATTACTCACGGCCGCCCGACTTGGGCTCCGAGTTGGAGTTGGAGTCGGACTCACTTTCGGCGTCGGTTCCGGAGTCGACTGAACAATTGAAGCAGGGAAAGTTGGCGGCGTTTGAGGCTGAGCAGTTGGCGCCGGCACTGGCCTGGCCTCGGTAACTACACCTCGTTGGTTAGACCGCATTTTTACTACGAGGTAAAGACCACCCAGTCCCAATCCAATCATCAGCAGCAACACCGCGGCTAAGATTGGAATTAACTGCTTGGAGTGAGGGTTGAAATTTGCGTGTGGAGCAGGATCACTCGAGCTTCTGTTTGACGAGTTGGTGTTGATGGCCGCTTCAACCGTCTCGTCGTCAATCGACACCAGCGGCGTCTGATCGAAATCACACCATTCGTCAGAATTTAAATAGATGAACTGGCACTGAGGACAACGTTTCATAGATTGGTTTGCCCGCGATAGCTGTCAGAATCGTCCAGCTTTAATCATAGAAAGATAGATAAAGTGCTGACGTTAGTAATCAACCAGTGATAGCATCCACACGCCATGCGAAAGCACTGTCTCCCAAGGAGCTCTGATATGAAAATATTTCGGTTTCCAACTTTGCTCATAGTCGTGGTCCTATTTGGAGCTTGTCTGGCCAAAAAGCCGGCATCACCACCAGCCGCATCGAGTCCTGTTCCAATTGATTCACCAGGAGTGTCAGCCGCGTCGCCGACACCAAGCACCCCGAAAGCTCAACCGGGTGAGTTGCAGGTCGGTCAGGCGAGTGGGAGTTACACCGCGCGGGGTCAAACAGTTGAAGTGAAGTATGCATATGCGGGACGTGCTGTGCGTTTCAGCACTGAGTCACTGGTTATTTTGCTTACTGATCAGCCGATACCCGACGATCAGATTGCGGAAGAGATTAGGTCGGCAACACTACTGGAAGGCGAAAAGTTGCGCGGTCTGGAATATGTCATTGATGACAATGGCATGTGGGTTCGATTTCACCCGTCTCAGTATCAGGAGAGCAGCAGCAATAAGATAAAGAACTACAGCGTCGCGGGTGACATTGTGAGAGGAGAAGATGAGGGCAGCGGCTTATCCGACAAATACTCGAGATCTGTGAAGTTCGTTGCAGCCATCATCAAGTGAGTTTCATAAGTCTAGAATTTGAAGGGCTTCTTCAAGATTCTTCCAGTCTTCTTGAAAAAGGATCCAACCTTTGAATCTTTTTCAGAAGGTTGGACGGAAGATCGAACTGGCACGGCCTTTGGTTTTCCAGCCGGTTTCTTATCCGACTCCGACGTTGGCCTTACCGCTTTGTCCTTGGGGTTTTCTGTTCCGCCATTGTCAGCTTCCTCTGCTTTAACTCCGCCAGCCTCAATTGAGTTCTCTTCAACCTTAGCCTCAGGAGTTGTTGCGGGGGCCTCGTTAGCATTCGCGCCAACGGTCGACGTTGTCGTCGCTGGTGGAGCATACGACGGCTGATTGGTGTGACGCTGAGTGGAGACGTAATAGACCAAACCGAGTACAGACGCGAGTACGACTGTGGCAAGTGCAGGAACTGCCTTTCGCGAGTTCTTTACTGGAAGGTGAGTTGTGGTCGTCGATATTGCCTGTAAGTGTGGCAACTGTCTGCCATCGTAAACGAGCAGAATTCCGTCCATGTCGCAAAGGCTCTGATCATCCTCGTAAAGAAACTCACACTGGGGGCATCTCTTCATTCGTGACCCTCCTGGAAGTCGGGTTGTGGGTTCTTGGGGCCTGCGGCTGAAAAGCTGGGTGAGTGTACCCGCAGGCCTCCAGATTACACGGCTCAGCTTAAGATGACAATAGTTTTAGCAAATTGCCCTGTATTTAGCGTCCCGAGCCAGTGGGCCACTCGAGCGAGTGTAGCGAGGATCATCGCAATTGAATGTCATCTGGTCGCGGTACCGTGGATCGAGACCTAGCCAGCGGATAGTAGAGGGATTTCTTACAAATATCTCTCTTCCAGAACATTCAAGTGGTGAGCAACGTGGCCGGTAATTATGTAAGCCAGGGCCCTGACTGTGAATGGGTTATCGCTCGCAATTCCTGTTCGGCCCCAGGCCTCATCCGGCATGTTCCTAAATATTGACAGTGTCGACAGCCGAACATGCTTGAACTCGTCAATCAGGTCCGTGAAAGGAATCGAATTTGGTCGAGCGGCGGCGACACACACATCCTGGTCGTACCCGGGAAGAGGTTGCTCAAAACCTCGTGCAAACCAGAAAGCGCGATACAGAAACACTCTCTCAGTGTCGTTCACGTGATTGAGAACTTCTTTGATGGTCCATTTTCCCGCTCCGTAAGTACTGAGTGATTTCTCTTCTGAGATGTTACTTAACAAGCTGACTGTCTTTTCTAACTGAGAACTCAGCTCGGGAACGACGTCAGGTGTGGCAATTAGGTCAACATACCGTGAGTAATAGGGAGCATATTCAGTGGTTTGTGGTCGTGTCATGGTTGGAAATCGTAAGTGTTGAGCGGAAAAAAGACAAAAGCTCGTAGGCGGAACGGGTGTAACCGATAGCCGAGCTTTGGTGTCTAAAAGAGTGGAAAAAGCTATTGGCTTTTGGAGGAGTAACAGAGATAAACATGAGAAGATTTAGGAAAGCTTTCTTAGCTGTTGCGGCAGTGGCGATGCTGGCGCTGCCGGTTTCGGTGTTTGCTCAAAGTACATCGAATCCACAGCTTGCCCAGAAGGTGCGTCACGAGCTCGTGATGCTGCCTTATTACGGAGTGTTCGATAACCTTGCCTATAGCATCAATGGTGGGAGCGTGACGTTGTACGGACAGGTAGTGCGAGCAAGCACGCGTTCCGATGCTGAAAGTGCAGTCAAACGACTGCCAGGCGTAACCGACGTTACAAACAACATAAAAGTGCTTCCGCTGTCCGGATTTGATAACGGCATCCGAGGTGCGGTGTATCGCTCGATAGCGCGGACGGCCGGGCTCTATCGATATTTGCAGGGGGGAAATCCATCACTGCACATTGTGGTTGACAACGGACATGTAACGCTGGAAGGAATGGTCAGTTCTAGTGGAGACAAGAATCTCGCCTTTATGGCCGCGAACCAGGTAGGTGGGATCTTTTCGGTGACGAATAATCTGAGGGTTGAGTCAGAACAGCCCAGGTAAGATCAGATTGAGGGGTAAGGAGCGTCAAGGGAAACTTTGATGCTCCTTTCTATTTTTCATTTGCAAGAGAGATTTCGATTGTCCATTTAGAACTAGTACAGTACCGCTACTGTAACTAGTGGCTCTTTGAGGTTGCTGATAAATCATTCAAGTAGGCAATCGCAATCTCTCTACAAATGAGAAATGATCAATGACCAATGAGAAATAGAACAGAAATTCCCAATTATCAATTCATCATCGTCATCCAATATCTTGCCTTCCCACCTATCTCAAAATGAGAAATGAGAAATAGCCCCTCTCCTACTCCACCTCTCTGCTCTCCCCAGCCATAACCATTGAGGCGCCCATAAGCCACCAAAACAACATCGCAACCTCGGCGTCTCCGTAGTTGTAATTCACCAGCGAGCTAAGCAGAAATCCACTTAACGCACCAAGCGCACCCAGCAAAAATCCGTACGCATGAGTATCACTTAGGTCTCGAGCTTGGCCCTGCGCCCTGAAGATCAGCATCCAAAAACTTCCCATTAGCCAGAGCCAAAGCAGCAGCATCGGTATGCCCCGATCAAAGGCTAGTTGCAAAGGAGTCGAGTGAAGGTGAAGTATGTCGTTTCCCGGAAAGCCCCACTCGTTCCAGTGCCGTTTCATTGCATCCATCCCGTGACCGAACACTGGATGAATCATTAGTCGCTTTATGCCAACCTGGGCTATCTGAACACGTAACTCAGAACTTGGATCCGAAAGAGACAACGCTTGATCGGCTCTTGTTTCTGAGACGACTACCGCTGCAAACGCCAGAAGAAAAAAGAGAGCAAACGTAAACGCGACTTTTAAAACGCCTCGTAATGACAGCCATGCAATCAATGCGGCTCCGCACATGAACGCGATGATCACAGTTCTCATCGCCGTTAGTGTTATCCCGACAGTTATTAGCGTAGTTGCTATCACTGCGACTTTGAAAAACTTATTGGTGCCATGATTCCGAAGATGGGCCAACGAAAGTCCAAGAGCGAGCTGCGCAATAATCTGCAGAAGCTCGGCAAAGGTTTCGTAATGACGCGTCCACCCTGACGCCCTGAAGCGGTGATTGCGCAAACTACCCGTGATTCCCGATATTGAACCAGCAGCAAATGATGACGGCACAATAAGGCCGGGCCGTTCGACATGTTCGCCATGAGAAATTATGTCGACACTCAACTTTGTCCCCGGTCCCTTAGTGCGCAGTAGGTCGTCTATTTCGGCGAGCGAATAGATTCGATGGCCTTCGATTCGCCAGATCGTATCGCCCGGTCTTAGTTCGATCTGTTGAAAGGGACTGTGGTTGCTGATCGTTTCAATGACGACGCCACGACCTCGGACGAGATCGTAAACGCTGTACAAGCTGCCGACGCTGGCAGATAGGATCATGATGGCTGCCAGTCCCAGGACTGTCTTCTTTGTCGTAATCGCGCGGGTGAGATAGAAAATAAAGACGCACCACGAAGCCTGGAGCTTAAGTAAGCTGATAGAAGGCTCGACGGATAGCAGGGATGAAATTGCGGTCCAGAGCAGCGAAAGGAGGATTATTAGATCGAATTTCGTCCGCGAAACTCCGAAACTGCGAGTCGCGACAGTTCGTAGTATCCATCCGATACCGGCCAAAGCGACGCCAATTGACCCAACAGCTACCGAATGTGGGGCAAAGGCGGCGTAAATAACTAATCCGGCGAGCGCAGTTCGTTGTCCGAAAGAGGCCAGCAAGGCAGGACGATTCGTTGATGGAAGAGAATGATCAGGCAATTATCAATTATCTTTTCGTATTTTTATGTTGTGAGTTAAACCATTTGTCCGGCCCGTGGTCAAACCTGCGACAACCGAATAGGAATTGAGGATTGTCCAATAATTGGAAGTCGCAGGGACGACAAACCATTGCGTTGACACCCTTTATTTCGCATGTTAGCGTATCTGACGGCTGTTTCCCGGGGTTAGGAAGTGGAGTATTGACAAGCGCTTAACTTGATTGCTTGGTCCCGCTACCCGCCGCTACGATTAACGCCGCCGACCATATTATTGATACATAATATCTCTGATGGCTTTCGAAAAAGCTAAGGTCCTAAAGGCCGCCGAGAAATTCTTATCGCAAGGGAAGATCAACGCAGCAATTAAGGAGTACCGTCAGATCGTCGATAACGACGTCGATGATCTTACTACTTTGAACATGCTCGGTGATTTGTACGTCCGTGCGAATAAGAAGGAAGAAGCGATCAAGTGCTTCGACCGAATCGCTGAGCACTACCGCACCCAGGAATTCAATCTCAAAGCAATCGCGATGTACAAGAAGATCGACCGGCTGCGGCCGCGCGAACCTTCCGTCGCCAATAAACTTGCAGATTTGTATGCAAGCCAGGGATTGATTGTCGATGCGCGTGCCCAGTATTTAATCGTCGCCGACTTTTATACCCGCAGCGGCGACAATCGACGAGCCCTCGACACCCTCCACCGAATTGCTGACCTAGATCCCAACAACGTTGAAATCCGCTTAAAACTGGCTGACGGTTACCTGAAAGAAGGAATGAAGAGCGAATCGGCTCTGGCTTTTGTGCAGGCTGCGACTCGCCTCCAGCAAACCGGGGCCATCGATCGTTCTCTTGACGCATACAATAGAGCACTCCAACTCGTTCCCGATGATGTGGATGCTTTGCGGGGCCAACTCGAGTCTCACATCCTCCGAGGGACTCCAGACGAAGCTGCGGAGGTACTCGAACGTGTAGTAGAACTGCGGGAAGGTGATAAAGAACTCGTTTCGATGTTGGTGCGTGCTCATCTTGAGGCTGAAGATCCAAAAGGAGCAGAACGCGCAGTCACGCTTCTCATGAAGCAGGACTCCTCGACCTATCCGCAAATCCTTCCGATCGCGAGACTCTACCTTAACAACGATGAAATTGATGAAACCCTTCGAGTGTTGGAAGGGATCATCGAGCGTATGTTGGCCGGCCGCGAAGAACGGGAACTACTCGAGCTCGTAAATAGTGTGCTCGAACGAGACCCGGATCGCGTTTCTGCTCTGCGAATGCTCGTGCGCATCTACTGGTGGCAGCGCGACATGGACTTGCTACGCTCTGCTTTAGAGCGGTTGGCCGAGGCGGCTGAAGCAGCGGAACTAGTCGATGAAGAACGTTATGCCTTGACGCAACTAGTTCGCCTGGCACCCGATGAGCCTCGCTATTTAGATCGACTCAATTTGATTGGTGGGCTGCACGAAGAGACCGCTGATGATCTGCCAGTTCCGGAGCCGGAGCCAGAACCGGAACGCTCCCAGGAAGTGCCGCAGTTTGAGACTTTTGCGGTAGTGGACACGGATGAAGATGCGTCAACTCCGGTTGAAGTGGTCGAGTTTGAAAGTAACGCCGCTGGCGAACAAGTTGTACCTGATCCCACTTCGTCGTTTGCTGACTTGAACGACGATGACGCCTTCAGGTCCGAAATGGGCTCGAACTCGTCAAGTTTTCAAGAAGTCAGTTTTGCTGATGTTGCGGTTGAAGCTGAGGAGCAAGCAGAACCTTCCGCTGAGGTCCCGGAGCGTGCGCGTCAGGAAAACATGATGCGGCAGGAATTGGAGAGTGTCGATTTCTACATAGCTCAAGGTTATGCAGACATTGCGGTCGACACGCTTGAAATGCTTGAGCGGCAGTTTGGATCACACCCGGAAATTGATGCTCGACGTGCGAAACTCGCGGAAGGAAATCAGGACGCTCCCGCTGCATTCGAGTTTGGCGGTGGAGATGAGATTTCAACCAACAGTGCTCAAGATACGTCGGTACCTGATGAGGTCGCATTTTCCTTTACCAGTTCACCTCCGGAATCAAGTGTCTCCAGCCCGACCTCAGCGTCAGCATCGGCCGCGTCAGCGCCGGCTGCAAAGGGCGGCATTGATTCAGGACTTGCCGAATTATTCGAAGAGTTTCGAGTTGCTGAAGAGGACGATCTAGGCCACGAGGATTACGAGACTCACTACAACATGGGTACTGCTTATAAAGAGATGGACCTGATAGACGAGGCGATTCAGGAGTTTCAGACTTCAGTCGCTTTGGTAAAACCAGGGGACGGTACATCTCGGTTCCTTCAATGTTGCAACATGCTGGGTCACTGTTTCCTCGAAAAGGGCCTACCGGAAGCTGCGATCATGTGGTTCAAGAAGGGGCTGGGTGCGCCGGGTCATACTGAAGATGAATACCAGGCGTTGCGTTACGAATTGGCCTTAGCGTATGAACAGTCAGGGGACCTGACTAACGCACAGCAGCTCTATACGGAAGTTTACGGAGTTGACGTTTCGTACCGAGAAGTGGGCGACAAGCTTAGTCTCCTGAAAAAGAAGATGCAGGAAAGTCGATAGTTGGAAAATAGTGACGTCAAATTCAGATCCTCGTTATCTGCAAGACTCAGTGTGGTCTTCTACATAATCCTTTGCTTCGAAATAGGTGTTTTTCTTACCGTGCTTCCCTGGTGGCCGCAGGGAATGTGGGGTCTTAGTGATTGGGGAAACAACTACTTCCTGTTATATGCTGCGCGCAAGACCGGGCAGGGACTGCAGACAGTTGTCGCTTCGGGTTGGGTCCGTGGCGCAGTCACTGGAGTTGGTTTACTAAATCTCGGAATTGCATTCTGGGAGATTTTCCACTTCAATCAAACTGTTCGTGCGCTTGATGGTCAAACTGCTCCACGAGTTAGACCAACAGAAAATGCCACTCAAGCTACAACCACCGATCACGTACCTGATCACGAGCGGGAAAACGACAGCCCAAACAACGCCCGAGAACTCTGAGTTTTCTGCACTGCTTCAACTTATTGAAGCCGCTGTAATCGCCGGCGTCTCACTGATTCAAATCCGAGAAAAGAATATGCCTCTCCGGGTACTGGCGGATTTATGTGCTCGAGCGGTCACTATTACTCGTCGAACTGAAACCAGGCTTCTGATCAATGACCGAGTTGATGTGGCGCTCGCTTATGGTGCTGACGGAGTTCATCTGTCGAGTAAGAGCTTGAGTGCAGGTGTAGCACGGCAAATATCTGGCAGCGAGTTCATCGTTGGCGTTTCGACTCACTCTTTTTCAGAGGTGACTGAAGCAAGAAATGGAGGGGCGGATTTCGTGGTTTTTGGTCCGGTGTTCGAAACGCCGTCGAAGTTGCATCTGGGTGAGCCCCAGGGAATCGAAAAGCTGCGAGAGATTTCGTCATCCGTAGGGGAGTTGCCGGTGTTGGCCATCGGTGGAGTGAATCTCGACAACGTGGACGACTGTTTCGCGGCAGGAGCACTGGGAGTAGCTGCAATTAGAATGTTTGAAGACTCGTCTACACTCGCGCATCGTATTAGAGTTATCAACGATCGTTATAAAGTGTCTTTCTCTGCGTAACTCTGCGCGATCTCAGCGTCTCTCTGCGTCATAATTGTAATTTGATTAAACGAGCTTACCGCTTTAACGCAGAGAAACGCTGAGATCGCGCAGAGTTACGCAGAGAAAAGGCGATTAAAGATGACTGAATCTACACCCATCGCGCTGACTATCGCTGGACTCGATCCGTCGGGCGGGGCCGGGGTGATCGCTGACGTTCGGACATTCGTCTCGCTGGGTTGTTTTCCTACCGCGGCCCTGACTTCCATAACGTTCCAAAACACAACCGGTGTCTTTGGCGCTGTTCATCAAACCGCGGCAACTCTGCGTGGGCAGTTGGAACCAATTGCCAAAGATCTCAAGGTCGCTGCGGTAAAGACAGGCATGTTGCCAACAGCCGAGATCGTCTCATGTGTAGCTGATCTTCTTGAAGAATTGAATCTGCCTGCACCCGTGGTGGATCCCGTAATGGTCTCGACTTCGGGTCACGATCTTATTGGACCAGAAGCTTTTCAAGTTCTCACCTCAAGACTTTTGCCGTTGGCGCGATTAATTACTCCAAACATCCCGGAAGCAGAACGGCTCGCTGGTTTTTCAATAAATAATGAAGCTGATATGCGGCGAGCTGGAAGGGTGATACTGGATCAGAATGTTTCAGTCGTTTTGATCAAAGGAGGGCATCTTGGCAGTCAGGGCGGCAGTGTAGTTGACTTGATGATGGACCAGGACGGCGAAGAGCTCGAGCTCAGATCGAAATTTGTAGATGTTGGACCGATCCACGGAACGGGATGCACCCTGTCTGCAGCCATAGCGGCTAATCTTGCTCAAGGGCTTGAGCTATCGGAGTCCGTTAGAGCCGCAAAGAAATTTGTTGATCATCGTATACGCGCCTTACTCACCTCAACACGCATAGGTCATGGTGCGCTGCCTTTATAGCGAGTCGAATCAGGAGTGGTCTTCTACCTGAACCTTCATCGTGCTACCTCTGAGAACTCTGTGGCTCTGTGGTGGTAGTTTTAAAGACATCCCTCACCACAGAGTCACAAAGGACACAAAGGTTGCACAGAGGAAATCAAGTCATGAGGCTCCAATGCGAGCACCTTGTTAAGATCTCCCTTAGCCTTCAATCGTAACTTTTTCCATTTTCACTTCTTCGAGCGGTCGATCGTTGCGATCAGTGGCTGAGGTCGCAATTGAATTAACAACGTCCTGACCTTCGACTACACGTCCAAATATTGTGTAGTTTGGCGGCAGTGGGTAATCGACGTGCATGATAAAGAACTGTGATCCATTTGTGTTTGGACCAGCATTCGCCATCGCCATGGTGCCCGCTTTGTATCCAGTCTTGTAAACCTGCGACTGGGAGTTGATCTCATCATTAAATTTGCCGCCGTCGGCTGACTCTCCGCCTCTGCCTGTTCCGGTTGGGTCTCCACCCTGGATCATGAAGTTCTTGATCACGCGATGGAAGATGATGCCATCGTAATAACCCTTTTGTGCGAGCCGGATGAAGTTGTCAGTGGTTTTTGGTGAATCTGATTCGAGCAATTCGACCTTAACGGTTCCTTTGTTTGTTTGAATTACAGCTGTTCGGTTTGCCATTTCGTCTCCTCAGTAAAAATTCAAGGCATTGATGTTTGCCTATTGATTCAAAATAAATTTCTCGACCGCTAACGCAACTCCATCCTCGTTCTGTGAAGTTGTTGGATATAGACCTTCAATTTCACGCAAAGATTGCGGAGCGTTAGCCATTACGACACCGGTTCCGGCGAAGAGCAGCATTTCGAGGTCGTTGTAGTTATCGCCGATAGCCATTACCTCACCGGCTTCCAAGTCTAACTCTGCGGCGGCTGCAGCAACGCCCGCGCCTTTCGAAGCTGCCGAATTAAGGATGTCGAGCAGGGTAAAGTTTTCTTTTGGATACTTGGTGCACAGTATTTTGATCGTTACGCCCATCTCGTGGTTCAGAGTTTGTTCAAGCTGGTCCATGTTGCTGCAAGTGCCGGAGAAGGCCAGGTGAATCGGGTCGTGGTCGAGATATTCGTCCAGCGATTGGACCTGTTGGACCGCTCTTTGTCCTTCTTCGTCACCATGAATTCCCCTGGCCCAGGCGATGTATTTATGAACCGCGGTATTGTCACCGCTGAGATGATCGTAGACAAGGACACCGAGGCCTTCATGGTCATCGCTCAGCAGCGGATCCGCTCCCGAAGCGCGACCGATCTTTAGCGCTTGCCTGGCTTGTTCTAAAGGTAATGGCAAAACGGCGACGGTCTCCAGCGTGCGAGCATGTTTAGTCAAAGCGCCGTTGTGAGAAATGACGGGAATGTCTAACCCGAGTTCTAAAGCGATTGGTCTCGAATCACGGAAGCGGCGTCCCGTGACAACTGCAACGTGAACTCCACGCTCCCGCGCCGCATCGAGTGCTTCTCGATTTCTAACCGAGACTTCGCCTCTTCGATTGAGTAGTGTTCCATCCAGGTCGAGCGCCAGAAACCGAATAGTCATAAGAGAGTTCAAAGTAAAGGAACAAGCCGGAAAAGGCAAAAGCTGCATTTTGGCTTTGTGCTTTTACCTTGGAACGCTAAATTAATTTGGTTGAAATGTGGAAAGGGTCCTCACATGAAAAACGTTGCATGGGTTGGTTTATGCCCTATTTGCTCACAGGGCAGGCAGATAATTAGTCGCGAAAACGCGACCGGGAAACTATTCATTCTATGTCAAGAGTGTGATGCCGAATGGCAATCGCCTGATGACCTGCGTGATAGCACAAAGTCCTCCAGATACACGTTGGGTCCTTCCACATTTGTTACCCTCGATAGATCGCAGGTCATCCCTGGTCCCATTTTATAGTTGCTTAATCGATTAGTGAATTGACATCTTATCCCTGGTGTCGGCGCTTTGTTGCACCTGCCGGTTGATATTTTTATCCTGTGGCAGTGTCCCTTTGTAGCTTCTCCTAATGGAACGCCAGTTGTTCTAAGCATCTTGGGACTTCTCTTAAGAGGTGAAAAATCAAACAATGTCATTCAGGGTAATTGCAATCGGCATACTTGGCTTGCTCTGCTTTCACAGCGGTGCCAATACGATTTGTCTTTCGCGGGGCTTCGTGCCGCCGGTAAAACCAATGGACGAGAAGACAGCACCCGAAGCAATGCGATTGTGGGAACAAGCAATCGAGGCAAAAGGCGGACGAGAGCGACTGCATGCGGTGCGGAATCTCGTCATCACATCGCATGGAGTGTACTTCTCAGGAACCATGAAAAAGAACAAGATTCGCAAGGAGATACTATACGCACTCCCTGATAAATTATGGGGCTGGATTGATCTCAGACCAGGCGTTTTTGGCCTTTCAGTCACTATGTATAACTTGACTACTCAGATGAAGTACGCCATTACCGATACTGATCCTAATCATTACTTGGAGCCACTGACGGCTAACGATAAACGGGACATATCGATATCAATGTCGTTGCTTTCATATCTTCCTGAAACAAAATGGTGGAAACCAGAATTGGTAACCTCCAGTTCGGGAAGGCTCGGATTAAAGCCAGTTGATATTGTTCAGACCCAAATTGACGGTAAGCGTGTGGACTTTGCTTTGGATCGAAAGTCACATTTACCCGTAAGAATTACCACTTATACCGTTGACAAGAACGGAGCATCTATCGACACCATGGACTTATTAGATTATGTCGATATTGATGGGATCAAAATGCCGGCAACCTTCAAATATGACGACGGGACTGTTTATAAGCAGACTTATCAGCTCAATGTTAACTATAACGAAAATATCTTTCTTAAGCCGCCTTCGATTGAATCAGGGCCGGAGGTTTGGAAGTTAGCAACGAATGTCCGAGTCGCCTGCTACACAGCACCGCCATCCTTTTCTTTCACCTGCAGTTTTTAATCTTCACTCTGAGCCTGTAGACTTCTGTAGCATACTGGGCAGGTTAAATTCGCAATTAAACCCATAAACTGAGGAAAATCCATGAATGTTACGCATTTGGAATGCGCTCTGTGCGGTCTGAAACATGAGGCACGAACATTGCAAAACCTTTGCCGCGAATGCGGGAAACCTTTGCTCGTGCGGTACGACCTCGCGCGGGCTGCGGAGTCTTTGAAAAAGGAATCACTACTTAGCCGGCGCTGTGATCTTTGGCGTTATCGCGAGGTTCTACCAGTCGAGAAGGAAGAAAATATTGTTTCGCTTGGTGAAGGCTGGACGCCACTGCTGCCGGCGCGAACCCTGGCAGCGAAACTCGGGTTAAATGATCTTTACATCAAGGACGAATCGCAGAACCCGACGCAGAGTTTCAAGGCACGGGGAATGACCACGGCTGTTTCGATGGCTAAAGAACTAGGGGCAGAAAAACTTGCAGTCCCTTCTGCCGGAAATGCAGCGGGCGCGCTCGCAGCTTATGCCGCACGAGCAGGCTTACAAAGTTTCATCTTTATGCCTCGCGACACTCCACGCGCAAACGTCGTCGAGTGTGAACAGACTGGCGCACACGTGACTTTGATGGATGGACTTATTACTGATTGTGGCGCTGAAGTCGGACGTCGCAAAGAAGCTGAAGGCTGGTTTGACGTATCGACTCTGAAAGAGCCTTATCGAGTCGAAGGTAAAAAGACACTCGGTTACGAGTTAGCCGAACAGCTTAACTGGGAACTCCCCGACGTAATAATTTATCCAACTGGCGGAGGAACCGGCTTGATCGGCATGTGGAAAGCATTCGACGAGATGGAGCAAATGGGTTGGATCGGCTCAAAGCGTCCACGAATGGTTACCGTCCAGGCTTCCGGCTGCGCGCCCATCGTAACAGCGTTCGAAGCAGGGAAGCGCTTCGCGGATGAATTTCCTAATGCGGCCACGACCGCTTCCGGACTGCGCGTTCCCAAGGCGATTGGTGATTTTCTAATTCTCGACGCAATACGGGAGTCGGGAGGAACTGCAATTGCCGTCACTGATGATGAGTTGATCGATGCGACAAAAGTAATTGGTGCTGCTGAAGGTTTGTTCTGCGCACCCGAAGGCGCCGCTTGTTTACCGGCGCTGGAGAAGTTGATCGATTCCGGAGCCATAAAAAAGAGTGACCGGGTGGTCCTATTCAATACCGGCTCGGGCGTGAAATACATGGAGTCGTTCGACCGCTGAAATAAATGTGGAGGAATGTTGTGAAGGTTTTATTTGGACTGTGCTTGTCCCTCTTTTTGTTGAGCTCCCCTTTACTGGCCCAACAACCTGCAACGACCTGGTTGAACGAGAAGGACCAGACGCAGTTTGAATCATTACGTCGCAGCGGACTCGACGCGCTTTACAACATTGACTACGACAAGGCTCAGAAAGATTTCAAAGAGATCACCCGCCTTTTTCCCAATCACCCGGGTGGTCCATCGTTACTGGCGGCGCGGCTCTGGATCAAAACCCTCTATGAGTCGCGACGTTTGCAGTCTTCCCTCTACTCTTCAGAATCGTTCTATACCAACGGCGATGACAAGGTAGATCCCAACATTGTCACTGAATTTCGCAATTTAACTCGAGAAGCCCGGCGCTTGTCTGAAGTAAGACTCAAGCAAAATCCTAAAGATGTCGAAGCTTTAATCTTTTTAGCTAACACTGAAGGGCTTAAGGCCTCGTTTGAAGAGGCAGTTGAGCGACGGCACTTCGCGGCGCTGAGAGATGGCAACGACTCCGTCAATCATCATCGGGACGTCCTAAAACTCGATCCAACTTACATCGATTCGCAACTTAGTATTGGTTTGTATGAGTACGTAATCGGCTCGCTTCCGTTGCCAATCAAGATGATTGCCGGCGTGTCCGGCTTCCGTGGTTCAAAGAAACGCGGCCTGGCAATGTTGGAACAGGTCGCGAAAGAGGGTCGATGGTCTAAAGACGATGCAAAAACACTCCTGATGATTTTGTATACGAGAGAGCGTCGTTATGCTGAGGTGGTACCAATTACGCGTGAGCTGAGCATTAAGTATCCCCGGAATTATTTGTACAGACTTGAAACTGCCGATGCTTTGGTGGCAATCGCTGCGGAGAAGAGAAAGCAGAAGGACACTGCTGGAGCACTGCAAGCCGAGAAGGAAGCGTTTGCGACTTTTGATGAACTGTTGCGCGATCGGACTGTTCGTGAAACGGCCAACCGCGCGATGGACCTCATTCACTTCAAATACGGCGAAGCCCTTTTTACTGCGGGTCAAAACGAGAGAGCAGCGAAAGAATTTCTGGCGGCCACCAAAGCCGAACGCGCTGAGCCCGGCTTGATTACGATGGCCCATCTTTATGCAGCCAGAGCCTATGACGTGGCGGGCAAGCGAGATGAAGCCGTGATCGAATATAAACAGGTATTGGCGCGACCTGATGTCTACGACGCTCACGACGAAGCGAAGAAGGGCTTAAAGGAAAAGTATAAGGCGGAGCAACTGGTGCGATCGGATGAGCAGGAGTGATATTGATCATCGATCATTCATCATTTTTCATTTTTCAAGCGCGGCTTGTATCGATTGCCACAGCGTCAACACACTTCCGCGCGGCGCCGGTAATTCACAATCGTCTCCGGGTGAACCACCCAAGCCGTACCAGTTGAATAAAGATCGAAATAGCCTAAAAAAATGGAAAATGAGAAATGAAAGATGACCAATGAGAAATAATAGGGGTCAACAATTAAAGCCCGGTACCGATCGCCCCCGACGGTTGCTCCTCTGCCTGGATGGCGTTCCCCACAAACTTATCCAGCAATCAAAAGCTCGGGGGCTGTTCGCGAACTTTGGACCACCGACTCGACTGCTTTCACCATTTCCAACGATGACCAACGTCGCACTCGCAGCGATGTTTGGGGCGTCACCACCGGCCGGTTATGAGAGCCTCTACTTCGACAAAAGTTCGCGAGAATTACGCGGCGGTATCCGAAAGTACCTGGGACGGCGCACTCCCGACAAAATTCCTTCCTCGTACATGGACGATTTAGATTATCAGGAGCCCCTGGCATTTGAATTTCTGATCTATGTGGCTCCGGAAAAAGTTTGGCGCGCTGACATGCGACGCTTCCGCGAACGGTTTGGTGCAGCGCCACAGACTCGCGACTTCTTTGCTTTTCTAAAAGGGACCGATGGACTTCTTCATGCTCAAGGTCCAGAGCGTTTGGCGACTGCGCTGGAGACGCTTGACACGATCCTGACCGATATCCAGAACTTCTGCGGCCGGGAAACTGAGATTGTGATGTTCTCGGACCATGGCATGAACCTCGAAGACAATCGCAGAGTCCACCTGGCCTCACATCTTAACCGGAAGGGTTTCCGGGTCAGTGATCGACTTGCACCGGGAGATCGTCGCGGCGTCGCGGTTCCCGCCTTCGGATTGTGCAGTTACGCAGCTGCTTATTGTGGTGATCAAGACTTCATTCCAGAAGTTGCGCGAAGTCTCACCGAAGTCGAGGGTATCGATTTTGTGGTATATCGAGACGGTGAAACTGCCATAGTTGAAGCAGAAGGCGGTAGGGCTCGAATCGAAAAGCACCAGAGCTCTCAGCACAAACGCTACGCTTACTTTCCCGAGATTGGAGATCCTTTTCAACTCGCAGAGATATCGGCGGGTTTGAACCAGACCGAGAATGGTGAGTTTGTGTCTGACGCGGTTTGGTATGAGAAAACTAAAGAGCACACTTATCCCGACGTGCTCGCAAATGTCTATTCATCCCTCTTTTCGTCGCGTGTTAAGAATGATGCGGACATTTTGATCAGCATGCGAGATGGGTATTATTATGGCTGGTCAGCGTTTGGCCGTTTTGTCAGGCTTGCTGCAACTCACGGCAACGCGCGTAAGGCGAGCTCCGATGCATTTGTTATGAGTACTCATCGAACCTTCTTACCGTGTGTTCGGGCAGACGATGCACGGCAGTTGTTAAAAGGATAGAGATTAAGTTCAAGTTTAGGAGAGCAATATAGGACCTATAGGACTAATAGGACCTATGTCGATTGTGCTTGACGCTGTAAGGGCAATTGCGTACAAAAGCGCAGGATGGCTCAACAGTTCACTTCGCACGCGGTAGAAACAAATCTTCTAGTTAAGCAATTCGGCCAATTCCTTGCTGTCGATCATATAAATCTCCAGGTTAATCGGGGCAGTTTCTTTGGGTTTCTCGGCCCTAATGGAGCCGGAAAGTCCACGACCATAAAGATGCTTACGGGCCTACTGGCTCCAACGAGCGGGAGCCTTCGTGTGCTTGGCCTCGACATCACGGAAAAGCCGTTGGAGGTCAAACGGAAAATAGGTGTCGTCCCCGAAGATCTCAATTTGTTCGAGCGATTGACCGGGGCTGAGATGCTTTGGTTCACGGGTCGAATGTACGGTCTCCATCGGGACGAGATCGCGTCGCGTACAAAAGAGCTTCTTGATCTAATGGAGCTTCATAATGAGCCAAAGAAGCTAATCATCGAATACTCTCACGGCATGAAGAAGAAGTTGTCGCTGGCCTGCGCTCTGATACATCGACCTGAAATTCTTTTTCTGGACGAACCGTTCGAGGGTGTTGATGCGATTGCGTCTCGAACCCTGAAGGACCTGCTGTCACGCCTTACGGCTCGAGGTCTGACAGTCTTTTTAACATCGCACGTACTCGAAATAGTTGAGCGATTGTGCACGGATATCGCAATTATCTCGCAGGGCAAATTGCTCGCCGCTGGTTCGCTGAATGAACTGAGAAAGGGAATCCGGCTGGAGGATGATGGTCAGGGACCGGTATCACTAGAAGAATATTTTATTCACGTGGTTGGGGGTACTCGTGCTACCGGGGAAGAGGAAGTGTTGCAGTGGTTGACATGATGACGAATCAGGTTGCGATAAGGAGACGAACAGATGAACAAGAAGCAAGTTGTAACTTCGTTATTACTCTTGGCGGCTCTTCTTCTCGGGTGCAAGATGTCCAAAGAGACGAATTCGAATCGGTCGTCGAACACCAACGGTAATGCCGCAAAGTCAACTGACGAGCCCAGTAAAGTCAACGAGGATGGGACAATTGCTTCCCGGAGCGGAACAGAGAAGGAAAAGCCCGAGCCCGGAAAAGGGAATGTTCAGGGAAGAGTTCTCTATAACGAGAAACCAGTGGCGGAAATCGAAGTTAAGTTATGCGAGAAGTTCAACCAGTTCATTGGAGGCTGCGGAGGCCAGACATTTATCACTAAGACAGATCAGAATGGCGAATACCTGATCAAGAATGTGACTCCGCGTATTTATGAAGGTCTCCTGGTCAAGGTATTCGATTCTAATTACTACGTGTTTGCGACGTCGGGAATCGTGCAAACTGCGAAGTACAAGATAAATGCGGATGAAACCTTCTTTGCTCCTGACACGACTCTTTTTAAGAGTGATCTTAAACTCGTGAGTCCGAAAGCGAGTGCCAAGGTTGCTGCGAACAATATCGAGTTTAAGTGGGATCCTTATCCGGATGCAGCGTATTACAAATTGAGTGTTTATGCAGACAGTGGCTCAGGTGCTCAACCTGAATATGACTTTATCGGCAGAAAGGTCGAGGGCGAATCGTTCACAACGGATAAGCCCCTAACGCCCGGCACCTACAGCATCAAGCTGGAGGCCTTCAACGCGAACGAAGTTAAGCTGGCTGAGAGTTCGCGGGATAATAAGTTTACAGTTCAGTGAAGGGAGACCTATAGGACCTATAGGACTATAAGACCTATAAGACCTATAAGACCAATAAGACCAATAAGACCAATAAGACCAATAAGACCAATAAGACCAATAAGACCAATAAGACCAATAAGACCAATAAGACCAATAAGACCTATCCTATCTCCTATTGGCCGCCGTAGATCATCACCAGTAACTCCTCTTTATCCAATAATTTAGAGAAAGTGCTTGGCGAGTCACGTGACGCTCGGCTAGAATCGAGTTCCGGCGGGTCTCCTTGCCTGCCAACTGCCCAGCGTATCTCTTGGTTCTAGCTAGCCCGCCCGCTTTCGTCCAATCGCAAAGCTAAGCCATATGTTCCAAATCAAACCCGTTCTTCCCAAACGAGGTTTCGTCTATGGATTCCAATGTAGGATTGGCCATACAGTCTATCGGCATCCTCCTGATTACGTTGCTTTCAGTTTTTATGCGGTCCTCCATCAAGAGCGCTGCTCTTAAGTACTGGACCGTTGGTTGGGCCAGCCTTTCTTTGGCCCTTCTCAGCCTGATTGTCGGCTCCCACGCAACGTCTCATCAGTACATCTTCTATTCACTCTACTTGATGGGTGAATACACTTTCGGCCTCCTGTTTATTGCAGGCTGCCGGAACTACGTCTCTGCAAAGGCCATCACCGGTAAGCAGCTCGGCATGGTCTTGCCGTTCCTGGTACTTTCTGGAGTCCTTCCATTTCTCTCCGCCGACTTCAATAACCTGTTCATGGTCCATGCGACGATTATGGCAGTCCTCTTCGCCACGTCGTTCTTTACTCTTCGTTTTGGAGCCAGTGGCCCAAGTCCCGGCACAAGTGTGATATCAGTGGCGTTACTGCTGCTCACTGCCGGCTTTCTTCACTACCTGCCGCTCTTCGTTTTTCGCAAGGGCTTCCTCGACATAGCTGTTCCTACGGCTTATCTGCAATACACGGCCATCTCAGACATGATCCTCGAAATCGTTCTTGGTTTCGGAACGATGATGTTGCTGATGGAGGCCATTCACCGGGAAGCAGAAAAGGCGAATAAAGAACTGACTGAAGCGCGCGATAAACTTGAACTACTAGCCCGAATGGACCCGTTGACCGAAGCCCTGAATCGACATGCCTTTCACTCTCTGCTCAGTCGATCTGAGGGAA
>Ga0070681_10000348_pt1 | contig 37221 bp, 35 predicted proteins | sample KBSC83BmetaG_FD_65650 | JGI IMG/M metagenome (GOLD analysis project Ga0070681, IMG submission 65650) | Corn rhizosphere microbial communities from Kellogg Biological Station, Michigan, USA - KBS C8-3B metaG | ecosystem: Host-associated > Plants > Roots > Rhizosphere | place: USA: Michigan...
TGGCTGCCACTGCAACTCGATCCGAACGATCCGTATCCGGGAGGCTTCAACTACAACGCGTTCGTCCGGCTCAAGCCTGGCGTCACACTGGACGCGGCGCGGCGCGAGTTCGCGGCCGTGCTTCCGCGCTCCGTCGAGGTCGCGCCCAATATGGCGCCGAACGTGCCGATGACGATGGTCCTTGCTCAGGCGAAACCCGTGAACCGGCTAGTACCGATGCGCGACGACGTCATCGGCGACGCGGGCCGCACGCTGTGGATGGTTGCCGCCACGGCCCTTCTCGTGCTGCTCGTGACCTGCGCCAACGTCGCCAACCTCCTCCTCGTTCGCGCCGATGCGCGCCATCGGGAGCTCGCGGTGCGCTCCGCGTTAGGCGCCGGGCGCGGTCGTGTGCTCGCGCATTTCCTCACCGAGGCGGGAGTGCTCGCGGCCGTGTCCGCTCTCCTTGGCCTCGGCATGGCGGTGCTGGCGACGCGTCTTCTCGTGCGCGCCGGACCGAGTGCGATTCCGCGCCTGTCCGAGGTACAGGTGAACGGCACCGTGGTGGCGTTCACGCTCGCCGTCGCAGCACTCGTCGCGATGGCGTGCAGCGCATTCCCGGCCATTCGATTCTTGCGCGGCAATCCGCTCGCCGGTCTGCGGGACGGCGGCCGCGGCGGCACTGCCGGCGGCAAGCGACAGCGCACGCGTGGTGCGCTGGTCGTCGCGCAGGTCGCCCTGGCTCTCGTCGTCCTCGCGACGTCGGGCCTCCTCCTGCGCAGCTTTCAACGGCTGCACGCGGTGCGACCTGGGTTCGACGCCGAAGGCGTAGCCACGTTGTGGGTAGCGGCGCCAAATCTTCGCTACCCGAACGACTCGAGCGTCGTGCGCTTCTTCATGAACGTCACCGAGCGGGTGGCGCAGCTGCCAGGTGTGCGCAGCGTCGGCCTCTCGTCCCGCCTGCCGCTCTCGAACGAGGGAATGAATCAGAATCCCGTCTACGTCGAAGGGGACGCGACGACGGCGACGAAGATTCCTCCGCTCGCGGCATATGTCACCGTCGACAGCGGCTACTTCCACGCGATGGGTATTCCGCTCGTTGCCGGTCGGCTCTTCGACCGGCTGGACCGCCAGCACCCCGACGAGTCGATCATCAGCGTCGAGACCGCGCGAAGCACCTTCCACGATTCGACGGGGCGCACGGCGCTGAACAAACGGTTCCAGGAGCTCCCCGGCGGACCGTGGCACACCGTAATCGGCGTCGTCGGTAGCGTTCGCGATACATCGCTCGCAGGCGGCCCGGCGCGGACTGTCTACTTTCCGGAAACCGTTTTCTCCGACACGACGAACGGTCAGATGAAACGAACGTTGGCGATCGTCGCGCGCACCAGCGGGAACGTCGCGGTGGCGACGCGCGGGATGCAGCAGGTGATCCGCGAGATCGACCCGACGCTCCCGACGTTCGGTGTCCGGTCGATGCGCGCGACGGTCGAGGCCTCGATGGCAATGCTGTCGTTCACGATGGTGGTGCTCATCGTGGCCGCGGGCGTGACGCTCGTCCTCGGGATGGTCGGTCTCTATGGAGTCATCGCCTACGTCGTCGCGCTGCGGACGCGAGAGCTGGGGGTGCGCATCGCGTTAGGCGCGCAGCCGAGCGCGGTGGCGAAGATGGTCACGAGCCAGGGATTGACGCTCTGCGGCGCCGGGATCGGCATCGGCCTGGTCCTCGTCGTGCTCGGCGGCCGGTTTCTCCGGTCGTTGCTCTTCGAGGTGGGCCCCGCGGATCCCGTCGCGTTAGGCACGACGGTCCTGATCATCGTCGCCTTCGCGCTCGTCGCGAGCTGGATCCCGGCGCGCCGCGCCGCGCGGGTGAATCCGGCGGAGGCGCTCCGAACTGATTAAAGGCGGCCGTCAGTCCATAGTCCGTAGCTATCCGCGAAATCGGAACGAAGCGTTGATGGGGATGAGGTGCAGATCCCTCGCTACGCTCGGGATGACACTGTCATTCCGAGGAGCGCAGCGACGAGGAATCTGCACTTAACCCCATCAACGTTTCGTTCCGAATCCCAGATGACTATGGACAGATAGCTGATAACTTCCAGCATGGCCGACACACCTTTCATTGCGCGCGGCTTTCACCCGAAGCGCGCGGGCGCGGCACCGAATCGGTTGCCGCCGGGGCAGTACGAGACGCGGGACTTCCCCGTTCTCTCGGCCGGTCCGACGCCCCACACACCGCTCTCCACGTGGGACTTCACCATCGCCGACTCGTCGGGGACCGCGATACGCTGGACGTGGGACGAGCTGCAGGCGCTGCCGCACGATACGCCGACCGTCGACATCCACTGCGTCACCAAGTGGTCGAAGTTCGACACGAAATGGGAAGGCATCTCCGTCGACACGCTGCTCGATGCTGCACGCGCGAAGGGAATCGCCGATGGGCAGTTCGTCGTCGCCTTCTGTGATGGCGGCTATACGACGAACCTCCCATTCGCTGACGTGACTGGAGGTAAAGCGTGGGTCGCGTTTGGCTACGACGGAGCGCCGTTGCCGCCGGAGCACGGCGGGCCGGCGCGCTTGCTGGTGCCGCATCTGTATTTCTGGAAGAGCGCGAAGTGGGTACGCGGACTCCGCATCCTCCAACACGATGCGCAAGGATTCTGGGAGCAGCTTGGCTATCACGATCGCGGCGATCCGTGGCGTGAGCAGCGGTATCAGGGCGACCCGTGACGTGAGCGAGGCGCGCGCCGTCGCCGCTCCCGCCCGGCTCGAATGGCGCGTCGCGCACGTCGTGAGCGTCCGCGACGAAACGCCACACGCGCGCACCCTCGTGCTCGATGTTCCCCAGTGGCCGGGCCACCGAGCCGGCCAGCACGTCGATGTTCGGTTGGTTGCCGAAGACGGCTATCAGGCACAGCGCTCCTACTCGATTGCGTCGGCGCCCGAGTCGCCTAACGTGGAACTGACGGTCGAGCGACTGGACGACGGCGAGGTCTCACCGTACCTGTGCGACGTCCTCCAGCCGGGCGATGGACTCGAGGTGCGCGGCCCGATCGGCGGTTATTTCGTGTGGGAGATCGCGCATGGCGGCCCGCTGCTCCTCGTGGCTGGCGGCTCGGGGATCGTCCCATTGATGGCGATGCTGCGCCATCACGCCGCTGCACCGCGGGAAATAAGCGCGAGAACCGCGGTGCGGCTCCTCTATTCGGCGCGCACGGCCGATGACATCATCTACGCGAACGAGCTCGGGCGCCTGGCCGAAGCCCGCGAGGTCGATGTTCAGTATACGCTCACACGCACCGCTCCGGCCGACTGGACAGGACACCGACGGCGGATCGACAGGCCCTTGCTGGAGCATGTCGCGTGGCCCGCGGCCGAGGGCGCGCGGGCGTTCGTGTGCGGGCCGACGCCGCTCGTCGAGCACGTGGCGACGCTGCTGGTGGAGCTCGGCTACGACCCGTTGCAGGTGCGGACGGAGCGGTTCGGTCCCACCGGCCCGTAAGTCGATTACTCGTTAGGCACGACATCTTCCGGAGACTCCGATGCAGACCGAAGAGATGCGCCTCGATGGAAACGCCGCCGCCGGCATGTTGCGCGAGCTGTTCGTGCGGGACGTCACCGGCGCGATCGCGACGTGTCGCCTCTGCGGCAACGTCGCTCCGATCGGCGGCCTGCTCGAGTACGGCCACCAGATGGGAATCGTGCTCCGGTGCCCGACATGCCAAGGCGTCGTGTTGCGGCTTGTGCACGCCTCCGGGGCGCTGCGGCTCGACCCGTCAGGGATGTCGCTGCTCACGCTGGCCGACGGAGCGCCGGTATCGTGAGGTTACTCGAATCCAGCGCGGCTCAGCGCAGCAATGAGGGCGACGACGCCAATCACGATGATCGCGGTGCCGCCGAGGGCGGGAAACGACTCCAGACGGCCGCCAGCGTGGAGCGCTGCCGCCGTCCGCCCCTCGAGCCTGATCGCGTCGCCCGAGAGCACGACGCTCGCGAGCCCGCGATTGCCTAACGCCGTCTCGGCGGTGAGTCCGTAGCCCCGCACGAGTCCCTGATTCGGCTGGCTCGACTGCTGCTGCGCGAGCAAAGGGCCGGCTGCGAGATCCGTCGAGAAACCGTGAGCGTGCCAATCGCGGCGCCGGGCCTTGAGAGCGAAGCGCGTCCCGCCATTCTCGTGACCGCCACCCTGCAGCGACCACCCGATTGCGTGTCCGTCGACGCGATTGACCATCCGACCCACGTCGAAGGCGAGATATTCACGCAGATCGCGGTACGCGCCAGGCGGCGTCGGTCCCTCATGCGGCTGGTGCGTCCCGGCGAGTCTTCCCATCAGTGTGAGCTCGAAAACGAAGTAGGCGCGGCAACGGGACGCCGGCTGCGGCCGAAAGCAGTTCGCCTTCGGCGGCCGCGCGCTGTCCGACTGGCCGAACAGTCGCACCGTGGGAAGACAGAACAAGAGAACGATCGAGAGAAGCCGAACACGCATGTGGGCCTGGCGATGGGCTATGGGTTATCTGCGCCGATTGACCTAGCCTGAACGAAGGCCATATTCGCTTGGGGGCGCAAAGATCGCGCCTAACGACCAACCGCCGACCTGCCCGGAGACGAACCCCATGTGGCGACCATCTTTGCTCCTGCTCACGCTGCTTCTGCCGCCATCGACGCCACGTGCGGCTGCACGGCCGACCGTGACACCTGTCGTCGCGGCCATCGATTCGGGCCTGGTCGGCCGCTGGGACATCACAATTCAAACACCTGACGGCAGCCGACCCTCCTGGCTCGAACTCTGGGTCTCGGGTCGGGACGCGCTCGTCGGACGCTTCGTCGGCATCGTCGGCAGCGCGCGGCCGATCGCCGCCGTCCAGGGCGGCGGCGACTCGATTCACTTCGCGATCCCGCATCAATGGGAGAATGGCGAGGGCGAGCTCACCGTCGACGGTCGCCTAACGAGTGGACGACTCATGGGGAGCATGACCTTTCCCGACGGCAAGCGCTTCGTCTGGACTGGTGTGCATGCGCCCGCGATGCGCGGCGACGTCACACCCAGCTGGGGCGCGCCCATTCACCTGCTGCACGCGAATGACCTCGGCGGATGGCAGGCTCGAGGCGGCGCGCAGAATCAGTGGGTGGTCACCAACGGCGTCCTCCGCAGCCCGCATTCCGGCGCGAACATCGAGACGACGCAGCGGTTCAAGGACTTCAAGCTCCACATCGAGTTCCGCTACCCGAAGGAGAGCAACAGCGGCGTCTATCTCCGTGGGCGTCACGAGGTCCAGATCCAGGACGACTTCGGCCTCGCGCCGATGGATGACCGCTTCAGTGGCGTCTACGGCTTCATCTCGCCCAGCCGGATCGCCGCCAAGCGCGCGGGCGAGTGGAACGCATACGACATCACGCTCATCGGCCGGATGGTGACGGTCGTCGCCAACGGAACGCGCGTCATCTGCAATCAGGAGATCCCCGGCATCACCGGCGGCGCGATCGACAGCGACGAAGGCGCGCCCGGGCCGCTCCTCCTACAGGGCGATCACGGCCCGATCGAGTACAGGAACATCGTCATCACGCCGGCGCGGTAACCGTCCCTGTCATCCGGAGCGAAGCGAGGGATTCTGCTTTTTCGCATGGAGCCTTCGATGGCATTCACGCGGAACAACAGCGAAGGCGCGAATGACGCGAATTGTTGCGAATCGCTCCGTGGGGACAGGGCTCCTCGCTCAACGAGCCGGGACGACTTTGTGAACGGCACACCGATGTCGGCTCGGCGTGCCCCAATATCCCGGCTCGTTGAGCGAGGAGCGCTACCCGCGTATAGTTGGATTCGTGCACTTCATTCGCGTGATTCGCGTACAGATTCTGTTCAGGTCGGATGCCATCAAGACGTCCAAGCCAAAAGCGGATCCCTCGCCCGCCCGGAGATGACATAAGACGCTCAATGACAGTCTCCGCTCCCGGCATCCGCGATGGCGCGATCAGTATTCTCGAAACTCCAGGCGTAGCGGCCGTTGTCCAGGGCGAGGATCAACACGCCGTGCATGTCGTTGATGATCACCTCGCTGTTCGGCTGCCGCTCGCGCACGTCGTAGAACTCGGCCCCGCCTGTACCGACGGTGAACTGGCGGATGCCTGACGTGGGATCGGCGTGGCCGTCGGGGTCCTGTGGCGCGAAGCGCTCGTACAGGTGATCGTGGCCGTTGACGATGACGTCGACGCCATTGGCGTACATCAGGTCCCACATCCGCTGCATCTGGTAGTGATTGCCGTGCAGTCCCGAGCTGAAGCGCGGGTGATGGAAATACGCGACCGTACACTTCGCATCCCGATGCGCCACCAGATCCGCTGCGAGCCACGCCTGCTGCGCGACGTCACCGACGCACGCGCGACCCGCTTCGGGACCCGGAGACGCCGGTATCGGCAACACAGGAAAGCCGGGCGGAATCTCGGTGACCTCCGGCGGCCAGCACGCGTAGACCTGCGGCGTGCTGTTGATCACGATCACGTGCCAGCTGCCGAGGTCGTAGCTGTAATAGCCTAACGGCGGAGCGGAGCGCAGACCGAAGTAGGTAAAGTAGCCGGCCGCGCCGGGTGTGAGGTACTCGTGATTCCCCGTGGCCGGCATCGTACGATCGCGCACGCGGCCCCAAGTCGGTTGGTAGCAGCCGGCATAATCGAGGGGCGAGCCGAACTCGTACGCGTTGTCGCCAACTGCCATCACGGTCGCGTCAGGGAGCTCTTCGAGAAGCCGCGCGGTCTGCGCTGCTGGGTTGGCTCCTGTTGGACGATGAAATTGGGTGACGTCGGAGCCGGGATAGCAACGCGCGATGTCACCGGCGCCTGCGAGAAGCGCCGGCGCATTGCTCGACGCGTTATGACGGCGGTGCGGCTTGTCGATGTAGTCCTGCAGCCAGCCGAGGAGATCACTCGCCGATGGCGTTCGCGCGGCTAAGGGTGCCGACGTTTGACCTCGCGGAAGCGTCGGCGATTCGCCCCGACATCCGGCAACCACGGCGAGCACTATGATGGCGAGCAACAAACGGTTTCCGAGCGTGGCCATACAACCTCGGGATCACGATGATTCGCGTGGCGCGACGTCGCTGTCCACGGCACGGTGCCTTGCAAGCCACGCACCCGATGCATGAAAACACCTCGACCCTCCATTGTGGTATTCTTTGTAGACCCTCTTCCCCTCCCACCACCCGCACGAATGTCAGCAACGGATTCACCCCGCGAGCCACTCCAGCGCGCGATGACTCACGCGCTTGCGTACCTCGACCAGCTCGATAGCGCGTCCGTCTCCGCTACCGCCACGCTCGAGCAGCTTCGCGCACGCCTCTCGCATCCATTAGCCGATGACGGCGTCGACGCCTCACGAGTCATCGACGACCTCGTCGCCGATGTGGATGGTGGCCTCACCGGCAGTGGCGGCGGCCGGTTCTTCGCCTGGGTGATCGGCGGCGCCGTGCCCGCGGCGCTCGCGGCGGACTTGCTCACGTCAGCATGGGACCAGAACGCCGGGATCTATGCGTGCAGCCCCGCCGCCGGCGTCGTCGAGGAGGTCTGCGGGGCGTACCTGAAGTCGCTCCTCGGCCTCCCGCCTAACGCGAGCTTCGCCTTCGTGACCGGGACACAGATGGCCCACGTCACCGCGCTCGCGGCGGCGCGCCACGCGCTCCTCGAGCGCCGCGGGTGGGACGTGGAGCAGCGTGGACTCGGGCGCGCGCCCGCGATCCGCGTCCTCTGTGGCGCCGAACGCCACGGCACCGTCGATCGCGCCGTGCGCTTGTTAGGCATCGGGAGCGACAGCCTCGTCCCGCTCGCGCTCGACGATGCGAATCGCCTGCGTGTCGACGCCTTGCGCAAGGCCCTCGACGCGGATCGCGAAGCGCCGACGATCGTCGTGCTCCAGGCGGGAGAGCTCAACACCGGCGCCTTCGACCCATTCCGCGAGCTCGTTCCGCTCGCCCACGAGCGCGGCGCGTGGGTGCACGTCGATGGCGCTTTCGGCCTCTGGGCCGCGGCGAGTCCGAACTACCGTCACCTCATGGACGGCGCGTCGGGCGCCGATTCCTGGTCCACCGACGGCCACAAGTGGCTCAACGTGCCGTACGACAGCGGCTACGCATTCGTTGCTGACGAGCGCGCGCACTTTGCGTCGATGACGCATCGCTCGAGCTACATGATGCACGAAGGGGATGCGCGCGATCAGGTCGATTACAACCCGGAGTGGTCGCGGCGCGCCCGCGGCATTGCCAGCTACGCGGCGATCCGCCAGCTCGGCCGACGCGGCATCGCCGATCTCGTCGATCGGTGCTGCTCCCACGCGCGAGCGCTCGTGACATGCATCGGTGCGCTCCGCGGCGCCGAGGCCGTGTGGGAGCCGGTGATCAACCAGGGGCTCGTCCGCTTCTGTGACGAGCGCCCTGACGCGACCGACGCCGACCACGATCGCCGCACCGACAGTGTCATCGAGCAGATCCTCGCCGACGGCGAGGCGTTCTTCGGCGGCGTGACCTTCCGCGGCCGGCGATGCATGCGCATCTCCGTCTCGAACTGGCAAACGACGCGAGCTGACGTCGATCGCGCCGTTGCCGCCGTCGAGAAGGCTATTCGCCGCGCATCGCGATGATCGGGTCGACGAGCGCCGCTCGCCGCGCCGGCACCAGAGCCGCCGCCAACGCGACGAGCGCGAGAAGAAGCGGCACCGCGACGAATGTCGCTGGATCGATCGCCTGCACACCATAGAGCAAGGAATCGAGCATATGCACGCCGACCGCGGCCGCGCCGATGCCTAACGCTATTCCGGCGAGCACGAGCCGGCCGCTCTGGCCCAGCACCAGCCGAAGCACGTTGCTCCGCGTCGCGCCGAGCGCCATGCGCACGCCCAGCTCGCGCGTCCGCTCCGCCACCGCGTACGCGATCACGCCGTAGAGCCCCGTGCAGGCCAGCACGAGGGCGAGCGCGGCGAAGATGGAGAGCACGTTCCCCTGCAGTCGCTGCCGCCAGAGCGACTTCGATACCGCTTCCTCGAACGTCTGTACGTCGTAGAGCGCGAGCTTCGGATCGACGGCGCGCACTGCGGCGCGCAACGCGGGAGCGAGCGTACTCGGATCATCGCGCGTCGTGCGGATGACGATCGTCTGCTGCCGACCGGGATAGGTGGCATACGGGTAATACACCGCCGGGCCCATCGGCTGCGGCAGCCGATAGTGCCGGAAGTCGCGAATCACGCCGATGACGGTCGCAAACGGATCACGGTCCCCGCCAACGCGAACGCGCTTCCCGATCGGATCGCGCCCCCCGAAGCCCTTGATTACCATCTGCTCATTGACGAGCACGACCGGGTTGAGCGAGTCGTGGTCCGCTTCGGTCAACCAGCGGCCTGTGACGAGCTTCACGCCGATCGCGCGAAAATAGTCGGGAGTCACATACTGATAGTGCACGACGAGGTCCTCACCCCGCTTCGGGGGCGGGGCTCCCTCGACCGTCGTCCCCGCCTGCAGGTTCCAGCCGCTGAACGGTATCCCCTGCGCCGATGCGGTCATCGTGACGCCCGGTTCGCGGCGGAGTCGCGTCAGCAGCTCGTCGAAGAAGAGCTTCGCCTGCGCCCGCGTGTACCGCGCGCTCGGCAGCGTCAACCGCGCCGACAGAATTCCCTGCTCGTCGAAGCCTAACGACGTGCCGGCGAGGTTCCGATAGCTGCGAACGAGGAGCATCGCCCCGACGAGCAGCACGACCGAGATCGCGATCTCGGACACGACGAGCGCGCTCCGCAGGCGCGAGCGATGCGTCGAGCTGCCGCTGCCTCGCGTACCGTCGCGCAGCGTCGAGCCGAGATTGGTACGAGTCGCGCGCAGCGCCGGCACGGTACCGAAGAGAATCCCCGTCACCACGGTGAGGCCGGCGGCGCAGAGCAGCGCCGGGCCATCCAGCGCGAGCGTCACGTAGAACGGAGGCGACTGATCGGGAAAGGCGAAGCGCAGGAGCCGGACGCCCCACCATGCGATCGCGATGCCCAGAATGCCGCCGAGGATGGCGATGAGCACACTCTCAACGAGCAGTTGCGCGGCGAGACGCTGCCGGGACGCGCCGAGCGCGCTCCGGATGGCGATCTCGCGACCGCGCGTCGTGGCGCGCGCCAGCATCAGATTCGCCAGATTTGCGCAGACGAGCAGCATCACGAGCCCAACGGCGACGAGGAAAACCTTCAGCGGCTGCTCGAAGTCGCCAACGAGGTCCTCGCGCAGTGACTTGATCTCGGCGTCCCACCCGAAGTTGTCGTTCGGGAACTGCCGCACCAATTCGGCGTCGATCGCGTGCAGATCGGCGCGCGCCTGCTCGATCGTTCGACCGGGCCTGAGCAAACCAATCGCTCCCGCGTAGCCGCGATTGCCGTGCACCTCGGTCGCGGGATCGGTGGCGAAGGGCATCCAGAGGTCTCCGCGGTCCGGGAAGTTGAACCGCGGCGGCATGACACCGACCACCGTGTAGCGCTTGCCGTCGATCGTTATGCGCTTGCCGACAATGGCGCTGTCCCCCCCGAAACGTCGCTCCCAGATCCGGTGGCTGAGGAGGACGACGAGATCGCGCCCAGGCGTCTCCTCCTCCTCGGTGAAGCCGCGGCCGATGAGGGGTCGGACGCCAAGTGCGGGAAAGAGGCTCGCTGCGACCCACGCACCACTGACGCGCTCGGCTTCGGTCGCGTCGTCCGAGAGCGTGGCGGTGATCCACGTCCAGATGCCTAACGCTTCGAGCGTGCGGCTGCCTTCCCGCCAACTCTTGTAGTCCGGCCAGGAGATGTTCGTCCCATGGTAGCCGCGCGCCACATTCTCGCTATAGACGGCGACGAGCCGGTCGGCATTGGGGTACGGCAGTGGACGGATGAGCACCGCGTACGTCGCGGAGAGAATCGCAGTCGTGACGCCGATGCCGAGGGCGGCGCAGAGGATGGCGGTGATGGCGAAGGTCGGCGTCTTCCAGAGCGAGCGGAAGCCGACGCGCGCGTCGCGCCAGAGATTATGGAGGAGCTCCGCGCGATCGCCGCGACGCTGCATGCGCTGGTCGATGGCGAGGGTCTGATCGCGCACGAGATGCGTATCGCCAAACTCGCGTGCGGCGCGTGCGCGCGCCGCCTCGGGCGTGAGGCCGCGGCGCACGAGGTCGGCGACGCGCTCCTCGAGGTGAAACTGGATCTCGTCGTCGACGTCGCGGCGCGGATCGCGGCGCGGAAGCTCGAAGTAGCGCAGCCAGCGGTCACTCATGCGGGCTGTTCCTCCGTCTTGAGTACTTTGTAAACGGCGTCGACGAACTGCGTCCACGCGCCCGCCTCGGCGCGGAGCTGCTGGCGCCCCTTCACCGTGAGCTTGTAGACCTTCGTCCGTCGCTTCGTGCTCGAGAGCTGCCAACTCGACTCGACCCAGCCGCGCTCCTCGAGCCGGTGGAGTGCGGGGTAGAGCGAGCCCTCACCGATGTGGAGCGCTTCACCCGTGAGCTGCTCGATCCAGCGGGCGACGGCGTAGCCGTGGGCCGGGCCCCATGAGAGCGTCTTGAGGATGAGGAGGTCGAGCGTCCCCTGCAGCAAATCGGTCGGGCGCGTCATATACCCATCAGCGGTCGAGGTATCGGCAATTTATGCCTTACCCATCGGCCGTCAATGGGTACAGAGCCCGACACCCCCGTCGGGGTTCGCCCGCTAGCCTACCGGAAGGGCCGATGCACTTTTCATCAGAGGCGCTCGAGGAGATCCGAGAGGGCAGTATGGTCGTTGCGGCACCACCCAGTGGGCTCGTTAGGTTCCGCGATCTCGCCCGCGATCCACGTGCGGTCATCGCGGCGGGCTCGCTCGCCGTCATCGTGGTCGGACTGCCGCTCCGGCTCGTATCGCCGGAATGGAGCGCATGGCTCCTGCTGGGCGGTCTGGTCGTGACGGGGGCACCGATCGTCTGGAAGACGGTCATCGAGGCGCGCCGGGGTCATTGGGCGACGGACGTCGTGGCGGTCCTCGCCATCGTCACCGCGGTCGTGCTGCGACAGCCGTTCGCTGGGCTCGTGATCGTGCTGATGCGGTCTGGCGGCGAGGCGCTCGAGGAATACGCCGCCGGGCGAGCGTCGTCGGCGCTGCGGGAGCTGGAGGACGCCGCGCCGCGTATCGCGCACCGCCTTGCCGATGCCGACGCAACGAGCGTCGCCGACATTCCCGTCACCGACATCGCCATCGGCGACCTCCTGCTCGTGCGACCGGGCGACGTCGTGCCCTGCGACGCCACGGTGCACGACGGCCATTCGCTCGTCGACGTGTCCCGCCTGACAGGGGAGCCGGTGCCGGTCTCAGCGGCGCCGGGCACGAATCTGCTCAGCGGCAGCGTGAACGGCGACGGTGTGCTCACGATCGCAGCGACGGCGCGCGCTGCCGACAGCGAGTACGCCAAGATCGTCGCACTCGTGCGAAGCGCCCAGGCGACGAAGGCGCCGCTCGCGCGCCTTGCCGACCGCTATGCCGTCTGGTTCACGCCACTGACACTCCTCGTGTGCGCGGGGACGTATCTGGCGACCCATGACGCAATGCGTGTCCTCGCGGTGCTCGTCGTCGCGACCCCCTGCCCGCTCATTCTCGCCACCCCGATCGCGATCGTCGGCGGGATCAGCCGCGCCGCGCGCCGCCGTATCATCGTTAGGCATGGCGGCGCTCTCGAGGCGCTGAGCCGGGTCGACACGGTCGTCTTCGACAAGACGGGCACGCTCACCATCGGCAAGCCAGCGGTCAGCCGGGTGCTGACGGTGCCGAGTATCACCCCACGGGAGCTCCTCCGCCTCGCCGGCGCCGTCGAGCAGGGGTCGAGCCACCTCCTCGCCCGCACTCTCGTCGACGCCGCGGTCGCGGGTGGCGCCTCGCTGCCGGCGGCGCGTCATCATCTGGAGTCGCCCGGTCGCGGCGTGGCCGCCGACGTCGACGGCCACGAAGTCGCCGTCGGCGCGCGGGCGTACATCCTCGAGCGCGCGACGTTCACGCCGGAGGCGCTTGCGGCTCTCGAGCGCGACGACGTCGGGCTTCGCGCGTACGTCGCCGTGGATCGCCGACTCGCCGGCGTCGTCGAGTACGAGGATCGCGTGCGCCCCGGACTGCGGTCGTTGCTCGCGCGCCTCACGACGCTCGGCGTCGCGCGCACGGCGCTGCTCTCCGGCGACCACGCCCCTAACGTGAAGGCCGTCGCGGCCGAAGCCGGAATCGTCGATGCGCGCGGCGATCTCCTCCCCGATGGCAAGGTGAGCGTCATCCATCAGCTGGCGCGTGAGGGCGCGCGCGTGATGATGGTTGGCGACGGCACCAATGACGCGCCAGCGCTCTCCGCCGCAGACGTCGGCGTCGCGCTCGCCAGCCATGGCGGCGGCATTTCCGCGGAAGCCGCCGACGTCGTCGTGCTCGCCGACGATCTCGCGCGCGTTGCCGACGCAATCGTCATCGGCCAGAAAACGCTCGCCATCGCGCGCCAGAGCATCTGGCTCGGCCTCGGCCTGAGCGCAGCCGCGATGGGGGCGGCTTCACTCGGCCTGCTCGCGCCCGCCGCTGGCGCATTGCTCCAGGAGGGAATCGACATCGCGTCGATCGTGAATGCGTTGCGTGCGAGCCGGTGAGTGCCGAGCACGGCGGCGGCGCTCCGCTAGGGATCCGCGACGCACTGCGTGTCTCCATTCCGCAGGCCAGTCGTTGCCCCCGCACTCCAATCATTGCATTCAGGTCTCGAAGCAGATGATCGAGGAGAACAGCATGGCGGCCGGATGTGATCGGTGCGCCGAGACGATGTCCAGTGGCGGTCGATCCACGACGGTAGTCGACGGCATCGGTCGTCGGACGTTCCTGGTTCAGAGCGGAATTCTCGCCGCGATCGCCGCATCGTGCGCAGCGGGACGTCGGGCTTTCTTGCGCTGTCGCGCGTCTGCCCACATCAGGGCGGCATCGTCGAACTCGCCGGCAACGACTTCGTCTGCCCCGTGCACGGAGCAACCTACAACCTGTCCGGGCAGTGGATCGGTGGTCAGCGGGCCTCCAGCTTGCACCAGTACGCGACGAGCTTCGACCCGACGACGGGCACGCTCACCATCAATTGAGCGACTGCGAAAGGAGAATGCATGATCGTCGCGTCCCTGGCGATACTCGCACAGCTGCAAGCCGCGCTGCCGCCCGCGCTGCTGCCGCTCGACACGCCCGTGGTGCAGCGGCCGCGCGCCGTGGAGTACAGCGACCTGTATTACACGCGGCTCACGGTCCACCGCGTCGGCAGCTACACGATGATTCCGCTCTTTGTCGCGGAGTACTCGTTAGGTCAGAACCTCGTCAACGACGCCGCCCCACCCAGCTGGATCAAGCCGACGCACGTTGCCGTCGCGAGTGGCATTGGCATCCTCTTCAGCGTCAATACCGTCACGGGCTTGTGGAATCTCTGGGATGCGCGGCAGGATCCGGAGGGCCGCACCCGGCGCACAGTGCATTCGATCCTGATGCTTGCATCCGACGCCGGCTTCCTGGCGGCCGCGGCCATGACGCCCGAGCGCGAGCATGGCTTTACCAACGCTGCCGACTACCAGCATCGCGTGAATGTGCATCGCGGCGTTGCGATCGGGTCCTTTGCGCTCTCGACGATCGGCGGCGCCATGATGTGGTTCTGGAAATGACGGAAGCCCTCGCCAACTGAATCTTCGATCGCTGGCTCGGGTATGACGACGACACTCTGTCTTCCCATGAGCCGACGGTGGCACCCATGAAGAGAGCCAACACAGACGAGCTGGAGAGTACGTCTCCCGGCGATCAATGTCGCGCCTGCCCGGTATCGAGCAGGCGCGAGTTCCTCCGCGATGCCGCGGTTGCCATGGCGGGAATCGCCGCCTCGTTAGGCTTCGCCCGCGCCGCCGGCGCGCTCCCCGAACATTTCACCATCGGTGCGACCCGCGCGCTCGAGCGGACCGGCGACGCACTGACGTATCCGATTCCAGCCGGCGACGGCGCCCAGATCGACCGTGACGCGCAGGTCATTCTCGTCCGCTGGCAGAACGCCGTCTACGCGTTCAACCTCTCCTGCCCGCATCAGCGCACGGCGCTCCGCTGGGACGACACCGACCATCGTTTCCAGTGTCCTAAACATCACTCGCAGTATCAGCCGGATGGCACGTTCATCACCGGCCGTGCGACGAGAGGCATGGATCGGTTCACGATTCATCGCGACGGCGCCAAGGTCGTCGTCGACGTGAACGCGATGCACAAGCAGGACGAAGACCCCACCGGCTGGAGCGCCGCGGTCGTCAGGCTTGCGTGATCGCGGCGCGGGATGCGGGCCGAGGGATGCGGGGCGCGTCAGGCGTCGACATCTGGCCGGAACACGAGAACGGCCTCGGGGCCGCCTCGGAGCACCTTGTCGGTCACACTCGCGACGACGAGCCGTGACAGCCCCCGGCCGTGCGTGGCGAGCGCGATCGTGTCGACGCCGTGCGCGCACGCCGCGTTGAGGATCGCCGGCGCGGGCGAATCCTCGACGCGCACTGCCGTGTCCACCTCGAGATCGGGATAGTCGAACCGGAGATTCATCGCCAGCGCGCGAGCATACTCCTCGGCGCCTTCGAGGCGAATGTTTAGCGTCTCGTCATCATCATCGATCGGAGGCGCCACGTACGGCGCCGCGTAGAGCGGCACCGGCGCGTTCGCCGGCGCCACGACCCGGAGCAATGTCAGCTTCGCCTTGAACGCCGCTGCCAGGGCGGCGGCCGGTGCCAGCGCCACCTCGGCGAATCTCGCTCCGTCGAGCGGGACGATGAGATGGCGGAAGTGGTGCGTTCGCGTGACCTCGCCGTCACCGTCGCCGCGATGGCGAAGCATCAAGACCGGAGTCGATGCGTGCCTCACGATCGCGTCCGCGATGCTCCCGAGCCAGAGGCGGCTGAATCCTGTGCGCCCGTGGGTCGAGATCACGATCAGCGGCGACTCCATCCCAGTGGCGAAGGTACAGATGGCCGTCTCTACGATGCCGTCGAGAAGAACCCGTTCCGGTACCAGACCGAACAGATTCTCCACCCGCTCCGCCATCTCGGCGAGGTACAGCTCCTGCTCGCGCCGGGAGAGATCGTCGGTCACGGAATAGTCGGTGGCCTCGAAGACGTACGTCTCGTGGACGCGCAGAAGCACGAGCTCCGCGTGCGCGTGTTGGGCAATCGTCGCGGCGGTGCCGATGGCTTGCTCGGCGAAGAGGGATCCGTCCAGCGGAACGATGATGGTCTTGAACATGGGATCCTCCCGGTGCGCGTCGGACCGTTAGGCGCCCTCGCGGCGCTGATCCAGATTGGTGCGCCACGAGATCCGCGACTGTCAGCGCGGGTCAGGATGCCGTGTCCGGCAATCCCGGACAGCTAGCTCGAGATCTCGCGCTGAGCAGGCCTTCGTGACGGGAGAGCTTCGGCGAACCGCAGAGGACGCGTGTGCGTCCGCGCCAACGCTGTTGAGGCTAATGAATAGCGGCAGCGCTACGCCGCCGAGGCGGTGACCGGGGCTTCTTCGGGCTGGATGAGGATCACGCCGCCGAGGGGGGCTCCACCCGCGAGCTCGCCGACGTCGCCGACATGATACGCCTCCTCGCCATGATCGCTCGCGTCGAGGCCGACGAGCTCGTCGCCTAACGATACGCGGATCGCCATCACGGCGCGCAGCGTGGCGATGATCGCCGCGGTGAGCGTGGCCGACAGCGCCATCGTCACGAGCACGGCGACTGTCTGAACCCCGAGCTGCTCCGGATGGCCGGCGAGTAGCCCGTCGGCGCCTGCCGCGTTCACGCTCGTCGTCGCGAAGACACCGGTGAGGAGGGCGCCGGCGATGCCGGCGACGCCGTGACAGGCGAAGACGTCCAGCGCGTCATCGATACGGGTGCGGGCGCGGAGCTGCATCGCGCCGTAGCTGCAGCCCGCGGCGAGTACGCCGATGACGAGCGCGGCGCGCGGCGTCACGAAGCCGGCCGCCGGTGTGATTGCCACGAGACCGACGATCGCGCCCGTCGCGGCGCCGACCGCGGTCGTCCGACCGTTGCGCCAGAGATCGAGCAGGAGCCAGGCGGTGAGCGCTGCTGCCGCGGCGGCGTGCGTGGTGACCAGGGCGTTCACCGCTACCGGCGACGCACCTAACGCGGAGCCGGCATTGAAGCCGAACCAACCGAACCAGAGCAAGCCCGCGCCCAGCAGCGTGAACGGGACGTTGTGCGGCACGAGCGCGCCGCGCGCCACGGCTCGGCGCTGGCCAAGCATGACCGCGGCGACGAGCGCCGCCGTGCCGGCGCTGACGTGTACCACCGTACCGCCGGCGAAATCGAGCGCACCTAACGAGCGGAGCCAGCCGCCGTCGCCCCACACCCAGCGAGCGAGGGGATCGTAGACGAAGGTCGTCCAGGCGAGCGCAAAGAGGAGATACGCCGAGAAGCGCAGTCGCTCGACGACGGCGCCGGAGATGAGCGCGACGGTGATCGCGGCGAACATCGCCTGGAAGACCGCGAACGCCAGATGCGGCACCGTCGCGGCGTATGCAGGGTTCGGCGCCGCGCCGACGCCGGCGAGCCCCCACCACGACAAGCCGCCAAGCCAGGAATTGCCGGGACCGAATGCGATCGAGTAGCCGCCGAGCACCCACTGCACCGTGACGATGCCGAGCGCGCTCAGACTCATCATGAAGGTGTTGAGCGCGTTCTTCTGCCGAACGAGTCCACCATAGAAGAGCGCCAGGCCGGGCACCATCAGCATCACGAGCCCGGTGCTCACCAGCACCCAGGCAGTGTCTCCCGCCGAAATCACCGGGCTCACGACGACGCCTCCTCGAGCTGCGCATGGCGCGCGCGTGCCTGAACCATGTCCGCCGTCACCGGCGTGAGCGCGGCGACGTCCGACTCGCCGGTACGAATGCGAATGACGCGCTCGAGCTCCTGCACGAAGATCTTGCCGTCGCCGACCTCACCGGTGCGCGCCGCCGATACGATGGCGCGAATCGTCGGCTCGACGAACGGCTCGGAGACCGCCGCTTCGATCTTCACCTTCTCGCGGAACTCCAGCACGAGCGCGGAGCCGCGATAGTGCTCGACGATCTCGCGCTCGCCGCCATGGCCGCTGACGCGGGACAGCGTCATGCCCGTGACACCGACGCGGAACAGCGCTTCCTTTACTTCGCGCAACCGCTCGGGACGAATGAGGGCAGTGATGAGCTTCATGCTCGGGACCTGGAGCTGGACAGAGAAAACGACGCCCCAAAGGTGCGAGCGGAAATCCGAACTGTCAAGAAAATTCTGCATTCCGAGCAGAAATTGCTGCGCATTTCGGTGATTTGCGCCCATGAAGGCGTGAAAGTGAGTGGCTGGCTTGCGAAATGTGCAGCATTCCCGCTACACTCCGCCGTCTATTCATCGAGGCTCTCATGCCGTCCAGCGCCGTGCCCGATGTTGCCGCCGCATCCCTCGCTGCTGCCCTCACCGCTCCCGCCGCTCCCCACGACCATCCGCTAGACCACCTCTCCCTCGGCAAGATCGTTCAGATCCGCGAGCGACTCCTCGCCGCGCAGGCCGCGGGAAAGCGCGTCTACCGCTTCGAGTCCGGCGATCCCAGCTTCGCGCCGCCCGCACACGTTCTCGATGCCATCACCCAGGCCGCACTCGCCGGCAAGACGCATTACGTGCCGAACAACGGCATCCCCGAGCTGCGACGGGCACTCGCATGCAAGGTCGTAGAGAAGAACGGCCTGACGAGCGTCACCGCCAACGACATCTTCGTCACCAATGGAGCGATGCACGCGCTCTACGTCGCCTTCGGCGCGCTGCTCCTGCCCGGCGACGAGGTGATCATCCCCGATCCGATGTGGACCGAAGTGGCGGAGAACATCCGCCTCGCGGGCGGCGTCCCGGTCGGCGTCCCGCTCCGCGCCGACGCGGACTTCGCATATCGAGTCGACGACATTCGCGCGGCAATCACCTCCCGCACGACGACGATCTTCCTCAACACCCCCCACAACCCCACGGGCGCGGTGCTCTCGCGCGACGCGCTCGCGGACATCCTCGAGCTTGCCCGCGAGCACGACCTCTGGGTCGTCTCGGACGAAGCCTATGAGGACGTGATTTACGCGCCGCAGATCCACCATTCGATCGGCGCGCTCGCGCGGGCCGAGGAGCGGCGCGTCGTGAGCATCTTCTCATTCTCGAAGAGCCACGCGATGAGCGGGCTGCGCACCGGCTACATCGTCACGAACGACCCCGTTCTTCACGATCGGATTCCGAAGCTGCTGCGCTGCACCATCAACGGCGTGAACAGCCTCGCGCAGTGGGCCGCGGTCGCCGCGGTCACGGGGAGCGACCGCCATATCATGGAGATGCGCGAGGTATATCATGAGCGGCGCGACGTCATGCTTCGCGCGCTGACGGGAATTCCGGGCGTTCGGCCGTTCGCGCCACGCGGCGCCTTCTACGTCTGGGCCGAGCTCGACCCGTCGATCTACGACCGTCTCGAGGTTGCCGACGCCGACGCGCTCGCGACGATGCTCGCCGATCAGGGTATCGGCTCTGCTCCCGGCGACGCTTTTGGCAACAGCTGCTCGGACGCGTTGCGCTTCGCCTTCAGCTGCGACACGACGATGGTGCGGGAGGGCAGCGTCCTGCTGCGCGAGGCGCTCAGCTGAGAGTCACTTCTCGTCCTCGAGAACGGCGTCGATCCGCCGCAGCTCCTCCTTCGTGAGGGGCGCGGCGGAGAGCGCCGCGAGATTCTCCTCGAGCTGCGACACGCGACTCGCGCCGATGATGGCTGACGTCATGCGTTCGTCGCGGAGGACCCAGTTGATCGCCAGCTGCGCGAGGCTCTGGCCGCGCGCGGCCGCGATCTCGTCCAGCGCCACGATCTGCGCGCGGCGCTCGGGCGTGATCTCGTTAGGCCGAAGGTAGCCGTGCGGCTTCCCCGCGCGGGAGTCGGGTGGTATGTCGCGCAGATAACGGTTGGTGAGAAGCCCCTGCGCGAGCGGCGAGAAGGCGATGCAGCCGATGCCCCGCTTCTCCAGCACGTCGAGGAGATCCTTCTCGATCCACCGGTCGAACATGCTGTAGCGCGGCTGGTGGATGAGACAGGGCGTCCCGAGCTCATCGAGCATCTCCGCCGCGCGGCGCGTGTCGTCGGCCGAGTAGCTCGAGATGCCGACGTACAGTGCTCGTCCGCTGCGCACGGCGAAGTCGAGCGCGCCCATCGTCTCCTCGAGCGGTGTGTCGGGGTCGGGACGATGCGAGTAGAAGATGTCGACGTAGGGAATGCCCATGCGCCGCAGGCTCTGATCGAGGCTCGCGATGAGATATTTGCGCGAGCCCCACTCGCCGTACGGGCCGGGCCACATGCGGTAGCCGGCCTTGGTCGAGATGATCAACTCGTCCCGGTGCTCGCGCAGATCCCGACCGAGGATGCGGCCGAAGGTCTCCTCCGCCGAGCCGGGCTCGGGCCCGTAGTTGTTGGCGAGATCGAAGTGCGTAACGCCATGGTCGAAGGCGCGCAGCACCATGGCACGCGACTCCTCGAACGGATCGACGCTCCCGAAGTTGTGCCAGAGCCCGAGCGAGATGATCGGCAGCAGAACGCCGCTCCGTCCAGAGCGGCGATAGGTCATTGCGTCGTAACGACTCATCGCAGACAGTTCATAGCCATCCGTCAATAGCTATCAGGGAGTTTGGTCTATACCGCGCGCCGCCGAGGCGTCAACTTACCCTGCGGTGAGGGACACGCAAGCACGCCGGACCGTGCACCGACCAGCATAGTTGCTGGCAACGTCGCCGTGCGCGAGCTTAGAGGCCGGAGTCCGTCAGGCACTTTAACATCCTCTCATGAAGGCCGATTCCCCGAAGCAAGTCAGTACCGCCGGCACCATGGACGTTGACGACCTGCATCGGCTGCTCGTCGAGAGCGTGACGGACTACGCGATCTTTCTCCTCGACGAGCACGGATTCGTTCGTACCTGGAATCCCGGAGCGGCTCGTCTCAAGGGCTACACGGAAAGCGAGATCGTCGGCAAGCACTTCTCGACCTTCTACACACAACCCGACATCGACGCGGGCAAGCCGGCTTGGGAGCTCGAGGTTGCCTCGAAGACGGGCCGCGTGGAGGACGAGGGCTGGCGTTTACGCCGGGATGGATCGTGCTTCTGGGCGAACGTCGTGATTACCGCGCTTCGCGACAAGTCGACAGGCGCCCTCGTTGGATTCGCGAAGATCACCCGGGATCTCACCGAGCGCCGAAATGCGGAAGCACAGGCACGGGCGCTTGCCGCGGAGACTGCTGCCCGGGAGGAGGCGGAGCGCATCAGCATTCATCTCGCGGAAGTCAGCGAGGAGTTGCAGCAGCAGGCGATCGAGCTGGAGGCGCAATCGGAGGAAGCGCGCTGCCTTGCCGAGGAGCTGGAGGAGGCGAACGAGGAGCTCCAGCGCGAAGCGGCCGAGGCCGAGCTCGCGCGCGCCGAAGCGGAGGCGGCGAATCGCGCCAAGACGGAGTTTCTCGCCGTGATGAGCCACGAGCTGCGTACGCCGCTGAACGCGATCGCCGGTTACGCCGAGCTGCTACGCATGGGCTTGCGGGGGCCGGTCACGCCGGAGCAGGTCGAGGATCTCAATCGCATCACTCGGAGCGAGCGAGCACTGCTTTCGTTGATCAACGACATTCTGAACTTCGCGCGGCTCGAGGCGGCGAAGGTGAGCTTCGCCCGTGAGCGCGTTGCCCTCCGTATGCTGCTGGCTGACATGGAGGCTCTGGTCGCGCCACAGCTCCGGGCGAAGGAGCTCCGCTTCCGCCTCGGCGACTGCGACGAGGTTCTGGCCGCGCAGGGCGATGTCGACAAGGTGCGCCAGATCATCCTGAACCTCCTCTCGAATGCGGTGAAGTTCACGCGCCCGGCGGGTGAGATCTCTCTCGACTGTGCGAGGGAAGGCGACATGGTGCGCGTCTACGTTCGCGACAATGGCGTTGGGATACCCGCGGAGAAGCTGCAGGCGGTGTTCGAGCCGTTCGTGCAGCTCGACCGCAGTCTCACCAATATCGGGGAGGGTTCCGGGCTTGGCCTGGCGATCAGCCGGGATCTGGCGCGCGGCATGGGGGGCGATCTCGTCGCCGAAAGCACGGTCGGTGTGGGCTCGACCTTCATCCTGTCACTGCCTGCTGCCCCGTCGGACGACGACCGCGACGATTCGTAGGTTAGCAAATGCTCATTTCGCCAACGGCCGGCGCATCTCGCGAATGCGGGCGCCCGCGGTGGAGTCGTCGATGAGAGTACGGAGGCGGCGCGCGCGCGTCTCGGGACGCTTGGCGCTGATCACCCAGTAGGTCACGAGGCGGCGGTACCCCGGCGGCTGCGCCTGAAAGAACTTCCACGCCGCCGCGTTGCCGCGAAGCTGCTTCAGCTCGGCGGGGGTGAGCTCTGGTTGTTTACGCTGCTCGAAGGAGTAGATGCCCGACTTCTTTGCCTCGCGGCCCTCGAAGGCGCTCAGGCCCGCCGGGTGCATGAGCCCCTCGCGAATGAGCGCCTCGGCCTTCCTGATGTTGACGTTGCTCCAGATGCTCCCGCGCTTCCGCGGCGTGAATCGGATGACGTACGCGTCGGCGTCGAGCGACTTGCGGATGCCGTCGATCCAGCCGAAGGCCAGCGCTGCATCGACTGACTGGGGCCATGTGAGGCTGGGCCGGGCCGTGTGCTTCTTGTGAAAGCCGACCCAGAGCTCGCTCGCCGACGCATGGTGCTCCGCGAGCCAGGCGCGAAACTCGTCGGTGGAGGCGAAGAAAACCGGCGGCGCGGTTAGTTCGGGCATCAGCGTTGAGAGCAGGAGCGGGGTCCTGCTCTCAATATCGCTGCAACGGTACTAGCTGCCCAGCTTCTGCTGAGCCTTCTTGGCCATGTCTATGTGCTTCTGGACCACCGGCGCTGCCTTCTTGATGAGATCCTTGAGCTCCTGGTTCTGTGCCGCGTCGAGCGCCTTCGTCGCGGTTTGCATCAGGGCCTCGTGGTAGCCCACCTCGTAATCGATGTACGCCTTGTCCCAGGCCTTGCCCTTCGCCATGGCGTTGAGACTGTCCATCTCGGTCTTCGCCTGGGCCTCGCTCTGGTCGTTAGGCGGTGCCTGCGGAGTGACGTTGAGCTTCTTCGCCAGCTGCTGGCCCTGCTGGCGGAGGGCGTGGTGCTCGCCGACCATGACTCGTCCAAAGTTCTTGACGTCGGTGCTCGTTCCCTTCGTCTCGGCGAGACGGCCGCGCGCGCTGTCGGCAGCGTTGGCCTGATCGAGGATGTAGACGATGTTGGGATCGGAGAGCGTCGCGTTCGCGCTCGCTCCGGTGCTCGAGCCCGCGGTCGGCGCCGGCGCTGCCTGCGCCGTGGCGCCACTCCCGATGGCCGAGGTGTCTGCATTCTGATCTTTCTTGCCACACGCCGCCAACGCCAGCCAGACGAGGGCTGCGAGTGCTGCTCCGTGTCTCGACATACGCGCTCCCTGAGTGAATAACCCAAGGAATATTTGCAAGAATTGCTCCGCTTGCCCCTCGGGATCGCGGACGATCGTCAGGGAAAGTTGAGCGGCTGGGGCAGCCGGAGCGCGCTGGCCGCGATCGCCTTCATTGCCGTGAGCGTCGTGGGCGCGCTGATGGTTGCGAAGAGATCCGCACGGCGACGGCGCTGCACGGCGGAGCGCCAGATGTAGTTGTTGTTGTCGAAGCGGGCGCCGGAGTACCAGAGGGTTACCGCGTCCGAGGCCGCATCGAAGGAGAAGGTCGATCGATACACGACGTCCTGGAGCTCGAAAGCGGCACCGTGCGCGAGCACGGGCGACGGGTAGGTTCGCCAATGCAGGCCGTCGGGGCTCGTGGCGAGATACACCGCGCCCGTCGTGCACGTGCCGGGCGTCTTCACGTTGTAGAGCGCCCAGTACTCCGCACGACTCGGAATCCACTCCACGTCGATGTGCCACGGGAAGACACCCGGCTGCGACAGCGCCACGGGCTCCGGATTCGACCACACGGTACCGTTCATCGATCTGCGCAGCTCGACGGTGGCGTCGACGCCGGCGCAGCCGATGTTTCCGTTCACGGCCCACATCAGCCACTCGTTAGGCCCGCGGCGCACGACCGTTGGCGAGATGAGCTGGTGGTTCGGCGCGCGCGCGACCTCCACCGATGCGCTCCAGTTCACGCCGTCGCGCGACGTCGTGAGGCGGACGACGTTCGCCTGCGTCACCTGTCGGAAGTAGAGCCAGAGCTCGTTCTGCTCGGGAACGAAGACCGCGTCCGGATCCGAGTAGTAGCCCTCCTGCGGCGCGGCGATGGGATTGATCACGCCGCCCGGCGCCATCCAATGGAGAAAATCCGGACTCTCGTACACCGAGGGATTCTCCAACATCGCGTTGCCGTTAGGGTACGGCGTGATGAAGAGATAATCGGAGGCGTGCGTCCAACCCGAACCGGTCGCCACGAAGTCCGGATGCACCGTCTGCCCCGATCGATCGTAGGTCTCGAGCGCGAGGGGCACGATCACATCCAGCGGCAGCTCGACCTCGGCGGGCGACGTCGCCATGAAGCTCGCCAGGCTGTAACCCGTGGCGATGGCGCGCCCGCGATGCGCGTCGCGGCTCGTACCGAGCGTCCACGCCGCCGTGGCGCGGCCACTGACATCGCTGACGCTCTCGCCGGGGGCGATGGTGCCGCCGTCGTCGGCAAGCCACGAGACGTGAACGCCGCTCACCGCGACGCCCGACGCGTCCTTCACCACGACGACGATCGGCAGCGCCAGTGGCTGGCCGGGCGCGCCGAACTGCGCGTCGCCGGACGCGATGTCGATGCGTCCCGGTGGCGGCGGCGCCGCGACACGATCGTGTCCGCACGCGAGCATGCCGCTGACGAGGATGAGCGGGCTCGAAGCCCGGACGAGTGCACGCATCGGCGCGTGTGACCAAATACGGAGCAGCATGCGGCGACAACAATAACGAGAAGAGTTGAGCGAGTCGATATCCTGCTATACTCGTCCAACCCATTCCGTCGTCACCCGTGCTGCGTGATCGCAACACCCTAACGAACTACTTCTCCGCATCCTGCGCCGGCGTCACCAGCACCGCGCAAGGCGCCGACCGCACCATCGCCTGCGCGACGCTCCCGAAGAGAAGCCGGTCCACGACGCCGTGGCCATGTTGACCGACCGCGACGAGATCCGCCCCGCTCCGGCCGATGAGATCGAGGAGCACCGTCGCGGTATGTCCCTTCAATAGCCGATTCGTCACCCGAAGCCCCGGGTAATCGACGCGGAGCTCGTCGCCGAGCTTCGTCAGGAGGGTGTTCGCCCCCGCCTCGTACAGCGCGGACCATCCTGAGGGATCGGTCGGCGGAATGTCGATCTCTGGCCGCACGTGGACGAGTTGGAGATTTCCGCCGCCCAGGAGCGACGCGGCGACCTTTGCGGCGGCGAGGCTGGCCGCACCGAAGTCGATCGCGACGATGCCATCACGCGGCAGCGCGCTGTGCCCAGTGGGAACGGTGATTACCGGTACTCTGGCATGTCGCAGGACGCGAACGACGTTGTCTCCGGACAGGAAGCGCTCGACCGCCCCGTGCCGGCCAGCGCCGAGGACGATGAGATCCGACCTCCACTCCTGCGCCGCATTGGCGATGCTCGGGCCGGGCGCACCGACGAGCATCGTGGTGAGCGACCGCGGGGTCGATGGCAGCACCGCCAGCTCGGCGCGGACGCTGTTCAGAATCTGCTCACCGCGCTCCAGCTCATAGCCGGTCTGATACGCGGCGCCGGCGGCCTGCGCGGGAAGTGCGGGCAGTGGCTCGAGCACCGTCAGCACATGCAGTAATGCCTGCTCGCGCGCGGCGAGCGCCGCGGAAAATAGCAATGCCGCGCCCGCCTCGGCGCTGCCATTCGTGGCGAGCAGAATCGAGCCAGACTCCCGCACCAGTCGCCGCACTGCCGTCGCGTTAGGCGCTGGGCTGCGTTTCACCGTCACGCGCTTCGCTGTTCGCGTCGTCATCGTTCCTCCTCGTATCGACTCGCATTCATCATTGCGATTGTCGGGCGCCGTGACCGTCGGGCTTTGGTCGCATATGGCGTAGGCAGTCCCCGGACGTGCGCCGGCGAGAGGAGCCGGAAGGTCGGGCCATGGCACTCTGTCGGCGATTCCCCTGCACCCAGGCAGGCATAGCCGGACGGAAACTCCCGTTACCGCCCGACAGACCTGCGCTCCCAACGCCCGTAACGTTCACGCACGAAGAAGCACGGCGGCCGACACGAGCAATGGAGCCCTGGACCATGTGGACGCGAACCCCGATCACCCTCGCTCTCATCGCCTTCGTTACGACCGCCGCTCGTGCACAATCGACGGCGGAGCTCGCAGTCGGCAGCGAGAGCCGGGTATGGATCGAGGGGAGCTCCAACATCCACAGCTGGAGTTGCAGCGCAACGGCCGTTGATGCCACGATCGCCGTCGAGGTTGCGTTCAAGGAAGATCCCGACTTTCCGCGCTACCTGAAGGCAGTGCACGTCAAGGTGCCGGTCACCGCGCTCTCGTGCGGTCACGACCAAATGGACAAGAGCATGCGCCGCGCACTCAAGGTGGAAGACACCACGCGTTCCCCGTACATCACGGCGAGCTTCGAGGCAGTTCGCGGCGCGAGTGACACCAACGCGCTCATGGTCAGCACAGTGGGCGCGCTCGAGATCGCGGGACGCGAGAACGCGGTGCGGATGGACGTCGGGACCACGCGCCTGGCGGATGGCACGATCGAAGCGCGAGGCGAGGTGCCGATCCTGATGTCGGACTACGGGATCAAGCCGCCCACCGCGCTCTTCGGCGCGCTGCGCGCCAGCAATCGCGTTATTGTGAAGTTCGCGCTCAAGCTCGGGCCGGACGTGGTGGCGGCTATGGCCGCACGCTGCTCCGTGGCACGGTGACGGTGGCGCCGCGGCTCGTCGACCGATGACCACGCCCGGGGTACCGCACGGTCGGCACGAATTCTCCTCGTTCTGCTCGGCGCGGGCGTGCTGATCGCCCTGCTCCCCTTCTTCTCGGGACTCGTCGGGGCAGCGTCGGCGCGTTCGCGGGGATGCGGATGTTCGGCTTCGCCGGTCTGCTCCTCGGTCCGTTGTCGATCTCGTACCTCCTCGACCTCGCGAAGGCGTACACGAGCGACTTCTCGGATCGCGGCGTGCTCGATTCGACAACGCCAGCTGGCGTCACTTCAGGAGACTGATTACGGCGGAGGAATCACGAGCACAGGGCAACGCGCATCGTGCAGGACGTGTCGCACGGTGCGACCGAGGCGGCTCGGGAGCCCAGACCGGCCCACGTGCCTTCCGAGGACGATGAGCGCGGCATTCTTCATTTCGGCCTGTCGGAGAAGCGCCTCGGCCGCCGGCCCCACGTCGACCACGACGTCCGTCTCGGCGTGATCGACGGGCGCTCCCGCCAAATCCCTGAGCCAGATCGCGGTTTCCTGACGGCGCGCATCCTCGACCTCGCGGCGCTCGGCTTCGACGTCGCCGTGGGCATGGGCGGCCGCGAGCGACGCCATGTGGCTGTAGGCCGCGGGCTCGATGGCGTGGAAGATCGTTAGGCGGCCGCGGAGCGCGCGCGCTGCCTGACTCGCCCACGAGAGCAAAGGCACGGGCATCGGCAGCGAGTCGACTCCCGCGATGACGTTGGTGTGCTCGGACTCGGAGGCCCGCCCACCGACGAGCACGGGCACGTCGGCAGTCCGCACCAGCGTATCGGCCGTAGTGCCTAACCAGAACGACTCCCGCCCGCCCGCGCCGTGCGGCCCGACCACGATCAGATCGGCGCCGCAATCGGTCGCGAGCTGTGCGATGGCCGCGCCGGCGCGACCCACACGCACTTCCCTCCGCGTGACGGCGCGCCCCAGCGTGCGAGCGAATTCCTCGAGCTCGCTCTCCGCGTCCACACGCGTTGCCGGCTCCAGCGCCTCGGCCGCCAAGGTGTCGGTCACGAGAAAGGCAGGCTGGGGCGACGGCTCGATGACATGCACGAGCACAAGCTCCGCACGCGGCGCGAGAGCAGTCGCGACCCACCGCGCCGTGGCGACGGACGCTTGACTGAAGTCGATGCCGAGAACGACCATGTCGAGTCGCATACGCACCTCACGAAAGGGCCGACGCGCTCATTGCGCCGTGTAGCCGCCATCGATGACGAGCTCCGCGCCGGTCATGAACTTCGATTCATCGGACGCGAGATAGAGCACTCCGTAGGCGATATCGTTAGGCTCGCCGATGTGCCCCACCGGATGCAGCGCGTTCAACGCGCGACGACCCGCCTCGAAGTCGCCGGCAGACCTGAGATAATTCTCCACCATCGGGGTCCAGATGTAGCCGGGATGTACGGAGTTGACGCGGATGCCGTACCCCGCCTTCGCGCAGTATAGCGCCGCCGACTTCGTGAGGAGACGTACGCCGCCCTTGCTGCTGTTGTAGGCCGCCAGGTTCGGGTCGCCGACCAGTCCCTCGATCGACGACAGGTTGATGATGGAGCCGCCTCCGAAGCCTTTGAGGGCCTGGATGCCGTACTTGGTGCCGAGGAAGACGCCGTCGAGATTGACGCGCATCAACCGCCGCCAGTCGTCGAGGGTCGCGTGCTCGACGTCGCCGCCAATCCCGAGTCCCGCATTGTTGACGACGACGTCGAGCCGGCCGAAGCGCGCGACCGTGGCGTCGATGGCGCGCCGCCACGCGATCTCGTCGCCGGCATCGTGCTCGATGAACATCGCCGACTGACCGGCGCCACTCAGCGTGTTCGCGACCGACGTTCCGCGCTCGACATCGACGTCAGTGATCGCAACATCGGCCCCTTCGGTGGTGAAGAGTCGCGCGCAGGCTTCCCCAATCCCCATCGCGCCGCCAGTGATCAGGGCGACCTTCCGATCCAGTCGATGCATATCCTCCTCCCGGGCCGTCGTGGCTGCCTAACGTGCCTCGCGCCACCTGATCGATGGGCGTTGGCGCAGGATACGACGGCGGCGCGCGCCCACACAATCGGCCCTTTGGCTCGCCTCGTGTAGGGGATGACCTGATTTGCGTAGACCTTCCAGACCCGAGAGACATTCCCATCCCGACCATGGGAATAAACGCGGATCCTCCGCAGTCTCGATGAGGAAGTTCGACACTTCGACACTCATCTGGAGACTGCATCGATGCACGACCACCGAGACCGTGACGACCACCGGTTCGACGAGCAGGGAAACACGCGGCCCGCCGGCAGCAACTACATCACGAACGACGCGAGCGAGGACGGCATCGACCGACGGGGGTTTCTCCGCTGCATGGCCTGGGCAGGCACGGCGACGGTTTGGGGACTATCCGGTGGCATCCCCACGTCATTTCCACTCAGCCGCCTCAAGTTTCTAACACCGGAGGAGCGCAAGAGCATCTTCTTCGTCCAGGTGAGCGACAGCCACATCGGCTTCAGCAAGGAGGCGAACAAGGACGTCACCGCTACGCTGCAGCAAGCCGTCGCAAAGGTCAACGCGCTGCCGCAGAGTCCTGCACTCGTCTTGCACACCGGCGACATCACGCAGCTCGCCAAGCCCGAGGAGTTCGACACCGCCGCACAGGTGCTAGGCGGGCTCCGCACCGACCGCGTCTTCTACGTTCCAGGCGAGCACGACGTCGCCACTGACAACGGTGCCGCGTATCTGCGTCGTTACGGCCAGGGCACACAGGGCGGCGGCTGGTACAGCTTCGAGCATTCCGGCGTCCACTTCGTCGGCCTCGTCAACGTCCTCAACCTCAAGGCTGGCGGCCTCGGCTCGTTAGGCAGCGAACAGATCGCGTGGCTCAAGAAAGATCTCGCCGGCCTCGCGGCGAGCACGCCGATCGTGCTCTTCGCTCACGTTCCGCTCTGGACCGTCTATCCCGAGTGGGGGTGGGGCACTGACGACTCGGAGCAGGCGCTGTCGCTCGTGAAGCGCTTCGGCTCCGTGACCGTGCTCAATGGCCACATCCACCAGATCATGCAGAAAGTGGAGGGGAACATCTCCTTCCACACTGCGATGTCCACTGCCTTCCCGCAGCCGACACCGGGCACCGCGCCCGCGCCGGGCCCGATGAAGGTCGAGCCAGAGCGCCTCAAGAGCGTCCTCGGCATCACGGACGTCACGTTCATACCGGGCAGGAGCGCGCTCGCCATCGTCGACGCGACGCTCTCGGGCGAGGCGCCGGCGTTCGCGGCCGCGTCGCACGAGGCAATGATGCGGAGCCGCGCCGATCGCAAGGCCCTCGTCCTCGCGCCTAACGAGATCGGCATCGACAACTTCGACTTCACGCCGAAGATGCTGACGGTCAAGGCAGGCACCAACGTGACCTGGATCAACAAGGACGACGTGCCGCACCTGATCGTGAGCACGCAGAACAAGTTCCACGCGTCGAACGTGCTCGATACGGATCAACGCTACAGCGCGACGCTCACGAAGCCGGGGACGTACGACTACTTCTGCTCCCTGCACCCGAAGATGCAGGGGAAGATCGTGGTCGAGTGAGCCGTTACTCCCAAAAGTGCAGATTCCTCGCTACGCTCGGAATGACAAGCCAGTCGCCGCTCACTCCTGCACCAGCGCCTGGACGTGCTCCGGCTCTTCACCCAACCAGTCCGGGTGCGTTGCCGTCGAGTCGAAGATCGAGCTGGTCTTGAATGGCTCGAAGGCACCCTTCGACGCCGCGCCTTTCGTCTTCGCGAGCAGGGCCTGCACTTCGGCCGCGCTCATTGGACGGAAGGCGCGCGCGACGTCGATCGCCTGATCGAGGATCTCCACGGTGTCACAACCGGTGATCACGACCGACGTCGGCAAGTTGAGCGCGTACTGAAGACACTCGACGGCGGAGACCGTTTTCGATCGCAGGATGATACCGTTTCCCATGCTCTTCATCCCGAGAACCCCGATCTGATCGCGCACCAGCTCGGGTAGCACGAGCTGCTCGAAGCTCCGATAGTGTGCGTCCATGACGTTGAGCGGCATCTGCACCGTGTCGAACGTGAAGGCGTGCTCGCGCGCGACCTCGAGCGTGTGCAGATGGATGCGCGGGTCCTTGTGGCCCGTGAAGCCGATGTAGCGCAGCTTTCCCGCGCGGCGCGCGTCTTGGAGCGCCGCGTTGGCGCCGTCGTCGTCGAAGATTCGATGCGGATCCTCGAAGCGGATCACCTCGTGATGCTGCACGAGGTCGATGCGATCCGTCCGCAGCCGTTTCAGTGACTCGTCGAGCTGTCGCACCGCTTCCTTCTTCGACCGGCCGTCGATCTTGGTCATGAGGAAGGCGCGGTCGCGGTAGCCGTCGCGGAGCGCCTTTCCCATCCGCTCCTCACTCGCACCGTCGTTGTAGTCCCACGAGTTGTCCATGAAGTCGACGCCCCGGTCTATCGCGCTCCGCACGAGACGAATGGCAAGCGCCTCGTCGACGTGGGAGAGCCCGATGTGCCAGCCGCCGAGGCCGATCGCGGACACGCGCTCACCGGTGCGGCCGAGCGTGCGCCGCGGGACCTCCGACGTTCCACCCTGATGCGAGGTCGACATGCGATCTCCACTCTGGTTCACCGATCGTGACTGCGCGAGCGTTGCGCGCGTCCTTGAATCGCGCCCATTCTCGCCAGCCGGAGCATTGCGTCGTGCCACCCGCAAAGATCTGTCCAACCTGCAGCATCGAATACCCGGAGACGGAGCGGTTCTGTCCGAAGGACGGCGCCGCGCTCCAGTTGCAGGGGGGAGCGTCGACGGATCTCGTCGGCTCGATCATCGCCGAGCGGTACCACATCCTCGAGCGACTCGGCGCCGGCGGCATGGGACGCGTCTATCTCGCCGAGCACGTGAAGATGGGGCGCCAGTGCGCTATCAAGGTGCTCCACCCGGCGATGGCTGGCGACGCCGACGCGATCGGCCGGTTCAATCGTGAAGCCGCGAACGCCAGCCGTATCGATCATCCCAACGTTGCGGCGATCTACGACTTCGGTGAGACCCCGGACGGACTGCTGTACCTCGCCATGCAGTACATCGAGGGCGAGACGCTGACGCAGCTCATGCGCGCGACCGGAGCGCTCACGCCCCTTCGCGCGAGCGACATCACTCGTCAGGCAGCGGAGGGCCTGCACGCCGCGCACGCACTGGGCATCGTACACCGCGACCTGAAGCCGGACAACATCATGGTCAGCACCGACACCGACGGTCTGGACAACGTGAAGGTCGTCGACTTCGGTATCGCAAAAGCCGCGGGTGAAATGGCGCAGGGTGTGACGCGGACGGGCATCGTCATCGGAACGCCGGAGTACATGAGCCCCGAGCAGCTTGCGGGCGAGCCCGTCGACGGCCGGAGCGATCAGTACTCGCTCGCGATGGTCGCCTTCAACCTGCTCACGGGCGAGCTCCCCTTCCCGACTGCGTCGACCGGCGCGATGACGGTCATGCGTCTCACGGAGCGGCCGCGGACGCTGGCCGAAGTGCGCGCCGACGTCGCGTGGCCTGCGGAGCTGGAAGCGGTGATGGCGAAAGCGCTCGATCGCGATCCGGACGCGCGATATGCGACGACGCGTGACTTCGCACACGCCTTCCATGCCGCCGCGGCGATGATGGCCACGCGCGCGCTGCCTGCACGGCAGCCACTGGAAAGCACGTCGTCATCCAGCTCGGCGCCGACGGTCGTTGCGGCACCTGTCGCACCCACCGCACGAGGTCACCGGCGCCGCTGGGCCGTCGTTGGCATCGTCGCGCTGGTGCTCGCCGTGAGCGCCATCGCGGGCCGAGGCGCCATTCGCGGCGCGCGGGCACGTCGCGCGCTCGAGCAAGGGATCGCAGCGTTCCGCGCTGGCCGACGCGACGTCGCGCGCGATCGCCTCACGGCAGCGAGCGCGGGCCTGCCTGACGATCCGGCGCCCCACGTCTTCCTGTCGCGGCTCGCACGCGAGTCCAACGACCTCGCCACGGCGAGCGACGAAGGAGTCAAAGCGGTACGGCTCGCGCCCAACAACGGTCCGGCGCTGCGGGAGCTCGCCACGACCTTGTTCGCCATGCAGAACTATGAGGCCGCGCGGACTTTCTACGTGCGCGCCGTTCGTGCCGACACCGCCGATCATACGGCGCAGGGCTACCTCGGCTGCTCACTCATCCAGCTCGGGCGAGCGGAAGAGGGCCGACGCTGGATTCAGCGGGCCGGGAGCGGCACCTGGTCGAGTTGCCGATAGTCTCATTCGCCGACTGGCGTCAGGCAATTCCCGACAGGAATTCGCGCAATCGCCGACAGAGCAACCCGAACGCGGGCGCACCTTGGCTCCAAGACACTCAGTCTCGGAGGCGACATGAACACGGTGCACCTGCATCTGCTCCTCAACCATCTCCCTGTCGTCGGGACGCTCATTGGCACGCTCCTGTTGGCGGTAGCACTGCTACGGCGCAGCGATGAGCTCGGGCGAGTCTCGTTAGGCTTGTTCGCTCTGCTCGGTGTGATCGCCCTCGCGGTGTATCTCACGGGTGAGCCGGCGGAGGACGCCGTCGAGAAGCTCCCCGGCTTCTCTCACGGAGTCGTTGATCGCCACCAGGATGCCGCCCTCGTCGCGACGATCGTCGTTGGCCTCGTCGGCACGTTCGCGCTGGCGTCACTGCTGTTCTATCGGCGGCGCGCGCTGCCGCGATGGGTTACCGTGCTCGGCTTCGGAGCTGCCCTCGTCGCGTCCTCAGCGATGGCGTACACGGCGAATCTGGGTGGCCAGATCCGGCACACCGAGATACGCGCGGGGACCATCCTCCCGAGCGAGCGTGACGCCGAGCGTGGGCAGGACGAACATTGAGGCCTAACGGCTCCGGGTCCGACGCGCTGATGCCCTTGCATGAATTCAGCGCTTCGCCGACGAGGAGGCGGTCGTTGCCTGACAGCGGTTGCCGCGCTGCGAGTCAATATTCTCCGAACACCGGCCAGGGGATTCATGAACCGCCGCGATCAGCGCGACTCACCGACTGCCGCCGACTCGCTCACGAAATATCTCGACGAGATCGGGCGCTATCGCCTGCTCGGTCGCCGAGCGGAGCGCGCGCTCGGACGTCGCATTCGGCACGGAGATCAGGAAGCCGCGAATGAGCTCGTCTGCGCGAATTTGCGCTTCGTCGTCGCCGTCGCGAAGCAATATCAGAATCGGGCCGTCTCGCTTCTCGATCTGATCGACGAGGGGAATCTCGGACTCATACGGGCGGCGCACCGGTTCGACGAACGGAAGGGCATCAAGTTCATCTCATATGCCGTCTGGTGGATTCGTCAGGCGATTCTGCATGGGCTCGCGCAGCAGTCGCGCATCGTGCGGGTGCCGTTCCATCGCACGGGCACTCTGCATCGGATCGCCATGACGATTCCGCAGGCAGACGTCTCACTCGACGCGCCGCTCACCCCTGGGGAAGAGGGCACCCTGCTCGACTATCTGCCCGACCGCATCAGTCCCGCTCCCGACGAGCAGACCATTCAGGAGTCCGTCACTGAATCGATCGACGACGCCGTGGCAACGCTGGGCCCCCGCGAGGCGCGCATTCTGCGCCTCTACTTCGGGCTCAACGGATTGGACCCGTTGACGCTCGAGGGGATCGGGACGCTTTCCGGGATCACGCGCGAGCGCGTGCGGCAGATCCGCGATCGCGCGTTGCGCAAGCTGCGGGCAACGATGTCGTATCTAGCGGTTGATGGAGCGACGGCTGCGGCGACGCGTGTCACTCGTCGACGTCCTCCCCGTGCCGTTCTCCTGAAAGAGCATCGGCGAGCCGTCGCAGCTGACGAGAAGCGTCACTCACCGCCCCACGTAACGAAAGAGCCACGTCGGTCGACGTGGCTCCGTTGAATCCGTGGTGGTCGAGTGCTCAGGAACCGAGGCGCCGGACGTTTTCGGCGGCTGGTCCCTTCTGGCCTTCGACGACGTCGAATTCCACCGCCTCGCCTTCGGCAAGCGTCTTGTAGCCCTGGCCCTCGATCGCGGAATGATGGACGAAGCAATCCTTCTGGCCGTCGGCGCGGCTGATGAAGCCGAAGCCCTTCGTCTCGTTGAACCACTTGACGGTGCCGGTCGTTCGCATGTTCTAAACTCCTAACTGTTGTAGTGACGGCGACGAGAAACAAAAAGGGCCCGCTCGCATTTTGGCAGGCCCCTTTTCGTCGGAACGTGTCCACGCGGTCATCTGCGTGTTTTGCTCGACGGAGTATAGTGGTCGCCCCCGACGTTGGCAACCGCGGTCGCTCCGCTACGTCCGGCAGCCGACAATACGCATCTGCTAAACGCAAGGGCGATGGGTCGGCGGCAGGCGGCCGGACAGCGCGAAACGGTGGCGCCGGGCTCAACCAATCGTCTACTCCACGGTAATCCACGCGATCGAATCTCTACCCGATCGCCAACTGAGGGAGACCATATGGCGAGCAATCGCACGGTAACCGACGCTGAAGGGCGAATCTGGACCTGCATTCCAGGCGGCGCGGGTGCGCAGCGAAAGGGTCAGGACGTCGTCCTCACCTGCACCACCCCGGACGTTCCAGAGCCCATCACGATCACCGTCGGCTGGCAGTGGGAACGCATGGCTGCGAAGGGTCTCGCTCGGCTGATCACCGCCGCCGCCGCGTAACTGGACGGCCGCGCGTCAGCGTAGTCGATACGCGACGCCGAGGCGCACCGTCGAGACGTCGGCGGGAACGACGTAGAGTTGTCCCGACACCGCCAGATCGTGTCGGAGGTGAAAGGTCGCGCCACCGTACGCGACGCCCCGCACGAGGGCGACGTCGACCGTCGTGTGATCCACGTTCCCGAGCGCGTCGGTGAAGCCGGCGCGGAAGCGTGGATCGAGCCAATTGGCTCCGCCACCCGCATACAAATCGAGCCGCCCAACCTGAGTTCCGGCCGCGAGCTCGACGCCTAACGACTTGGGATCGTAGCTGTCGCGCGACGGCACCGTGCCATAGCAGGGCGCGGCGGGATCGCTCCGCTGAAGGCTCGCGCGCGGGCAAGTGATTGGCCCGCGAATGCGGCCGAGCGTTCCGTGCGCGCGCATCTGCAGCTGCACGCTCGTCGATCCAACGATCAGCGACTGCGCTCGCGATAGAGCGAGGCTGCCGATGGTGACGTGCGCGTTCGACACCGAGACTGGCGGGACGTAACTCCCCTCGATGGCAAATCCCGCGGGCAGGCCGACGATGATCCGCGGCCGCGCGAACAGGGGTGCCAGCTTCGTGTTGTTCGTCGTGTACTGGTAGCAGAAGCTGGGATGCGTGATCGACGGATCGGGCGACGGAACGGGAATCGCCTCGCCGCCAACGCTGACGGCGCCCGCTGGGATCCGTTCCGGCGCGCTGCCCATCGAGAAGAGGGCGGGAGCTTCGTAGAACGCCAGCAGCCGTGCCTCGTGGCTGCTCGCGGGGGGACGGCACTGCGCCGCGGCGGCGAGGAACGGAATCGTGCCTAACGCCGCGGCGAGGGCCGCGGCGACGTGTGGTCTGGTCATGGCTCAGGGGTTGACGGAGGACGTCGCGACGAAGCGCAGATCCACGTGGACCTCGATGTGTGGATCCATGCGGAGCATGCCGAGCATCTTCGTCAATCCGCCGATTTGGTAATCGTGAAGATCCAGCGGAAATGCAGTGGTGACGTGAATGGTGTCCGCGCGCTGTTCGACCGTCGCGGGAAGATCGACCGCGCGCGTGACGCCATGGATCGTGAGGGTACCATGCAGGACCACGGACGCCGAGCTCCCGTTGATCGGCGCTCCGGTCGTTCGCGCGAGCGTGAATCGCATGGTCGGATACTTCTCGACCTCCATCGACGCGCGAAGATCGCGATCCCGGTGGTCGTTGTGCGTCACGAGCGTGGCGACCGTCGCCTCGACCCAGCCTCGCGCGTCCGTCACCTCGCCAGTGACGGCACCGGTGATCGTTGTCGTCGAGCCGGTGAAGTCGCCCATGGTGGCATGCGCCGAAAAGCTGAGCGTGCCGGACTGCAACACGGCGACGGGTGCGGCCGCCGGCGCCTGCCCGCGCGCACCCGACGCCGCAGTGACGAGTGCGGCCATCGTTAGGCCTCTAATGACAAGTCTGGATCGCATCCTTTGCCTTCGCCGAGTGATCGATTCGACGTGGAAGGTGCGTCGCGGGGAGGCGGCTGTCTTGAACGGAGCGAGCGCCGTGCGTTGAACGATTCTGATGTGGCTGCTCCGTGCCGCCTCGGCGCCGTTGTAGTA
>Ga0070681_10000349_pt1 | contig 37198 bp, 35 predicted proteins | sample KBSC83BmetaG_FD_65650 | JGI IMG/M metagenome (GOLD analysis project Ga0070681, IMG submission 65650) | Corn rhizosphere microbial communities from Kellogg Biological Station, Michigan, USA - KBS C8-3B metaG | ecosystem: Host-associated > Plants > Roots > Rhizosphere | place: USA: Michigan...
GCCGCGTCCGACGCTTGCCAATCGTGCCGGCAAGGACGGCGTCGAGACCTCGCGCGAGGTGATGCGACTGCTCGACGAGTCGCTGGCTGCAGCCCGCGCCGGCCGGACGGCGGAAGCCGGTGATCGCGCATTCGACTCGTACATCGCCTTCGAGCCGCTGGAGACGCCAGCGCGAGCCAAGAGCCCGGGGCTCGTGGCGAGCATGGAGCGGCAGTTCGCCGACTTCAAAGGCGCGGTGAAGTCGAGCGACATTCGGCGCGCCGAGCAGTCGCGGGATGCGATCAGCGCCGGCATGCCGACGATTCTCGACCTCACGCGGCCGACGACGGGCAAGTTCAGCGCGTTCCTCCAGTCGTTCCTCATCATCCTGCGCGAAGGCTTCGAGGCGATCCTCGTGATCGGCGCGGTGGTCGCGTTCCTTCTCAAGACGGGACACCGCGAACGGTTGCGGTCGATCTGGTTGGGCGTGGCCGGCGCTCTCGTGGCGAGTGCCGCGACCGCGGTGATCCTCGCGACGGTGCTGAGCGCGATGCCGGCGACGCGTGAGCTCATCGAAGGCGCGACGATGCTCGTCGCGGTCGCCGTGCTCTTCTCGGTGAGCTACTGGCTCATCTCGAAGGTGGAAGCCGCGAAGTGGCAGCAGTTCATTCGCGGCAAGGTCAACGCGGCGCTGGAGCACGGTGGTGGGACGGCGCTAGCGTTCGTCGCGTTCCTGGCAGTGTATCGCGAGGGCGCGGAGACGGCGCTGTTCTATCAGGCACTGTTCAACGAGGGCACCGGCAACGGTCTCCCGATCGCGTTAGGCCTCCTCGTGGGGTTCGGCGCGCTGGCGGTGGTGTTCACGCTCTTCTACCGCTTCGGTGTGCGGATTCCGCTGCGACCGTTCTTCGCCATCACGAGCGTCCTGCTGTACTACATGGCGTTCGTCTTCATGGGGAAGGGAATCCGCGAGCTGCAGGAAGGGAACCTGATGACCCTCACGGTCCTACCGGGGTTCCCGCACGTGGAGGCGCTCGGGCTTTTCCCGAGTGTGGAGACGCTCCTGGGTCAGGCGCTGCTCATCGCGCTCTTCGTGTTCGCGCTGGCGAAGACGTTCTGGCCACGCCGCGCGGTGACGCTGCCGACGATCGAGCCGACGCCGGGGAACGCCGAGTACGACGAACGGATCGAGCAGCTTGGCGAGCGGATCAAGGAGCTCGAGGCGCGCTTGGCGCGCATGGAAGTCGAGCCGGAGCTGCAGGCGTCGGAGTCCGACAAGGTTTAGCACGTCGACACAACCACGAACGCTGAGTACGCAGACGCAAGCGCCGCTGGACCCGCCGAGAAACACCGGGCACAAAACTCCCACGCAGTTCCAGCGCTCTCTGCGTGCTGTTACTCGGCGTCGTCAGCGTTCGCGGATCCTGTGTCCTGCTCCTCAGGCCGTTGCCGGGGCCACGGACTTGGCGTAGATGCCCGGCTTCCCGGGGCCGACGTCCTTCCGCATCTGCATCCAGACGGCGCCTAACGCCGCGAGGGCCAGCCCGATCGCCTGCGCCGCGGTGAGCGGTCCGAAGAAGCGGTCGTCCTTCGCGCGCAGGAACTCGATCAGGAACCGCTCGATGCCCGCCAGGACCAGATAGAGACCGAACAGCCAGCCTTCGGCGTGCTTGTGGTCCCGGTACCGCCACAGGATGAGGAACATCACGAACCCGAGCAGCGTCTCGAAGAGCTGTGTCGGATAGACGCCCAACAATGCGTCGGGCGCCGTGCCGGCCGGTGGCTGAATACCGAACAGCGCCTGCATGTTGTGTACGGTGGACGGCGGAGCACCCTCAGGGAACGCGACCGCAAGTGGCCCGCTCCAGGGGCGGCCGTAGTCGTCACCCACCGCCCAGCATCCCGTGCGTCCGATCGAATAGCCAGCGGCGATACAGATGCCGGCGACGTCGCTGATCCGGATGAAGTTCAGCTTCTTGAGCTTGATCGTGATGTAGCACGCCGCGACCGACCCGATGAAGCCGCCCCAGAAGACGAAGCCAGCACGACTGATCAGGTCGCGGATGTCGTGCGTGATGATGAGCGTGTAATACAGCTTCCCGCCGATCAGCGTCCCGAGCACGGCAGCGAGGATGAGATCCGGTATCGGTGTCGGGTCGTGACCACGGCGAGCCAGCTCACGCTGCGCGATGATCTGGGAGATCGCGAACGCGAGCAGTACGGCGAGCCCGAATCCCGTGAGCGAGAGTCGGCCGATTTCGATCGTGAAGGGATGGACTATCGTCGCGTCAGGCATCTATCGGGAATCGGGAATAGGGAATCGGGAATCGGAATTACCGACCACCATTCCCGGAATAGGCATTGAAGCATACGCGTTGAGCGACAGGGAATCTCGTATGCCGCGCTCGAAGTGGAAGAGGCCGGCTCGTGCGATCATCGCGGCATTGTCCGTCGCGAGACGGGGCTTCGGCGCGTACACGGTAACCCCGTCAGCGGCGACTCGATGTTGCATCGCAACTGCCAGAGCGCGATTGCACGCCACGCCGCCGCCGAGCACGATGCGACGTCGGGAGAAGGCAGCCGCGGCGCGCGCGGTCTTTTCCACGAGCGTCCCAATGATCGCGTCCTGAAATCCCCGAGCGATTCCACGTGCGTCGCGCTCGAGATCGTCGCTGCCGCGCACCGCGTGGAGCACCGCGGTCTTGAGGCCGCTGAAGGACACGTCGAAGTAATCAGCGTCGCCAGGCTGCTGGTCGCCGCGCAGCATCGGCTTCGTGAAACGGAAGCGACGCGCCTCGTCCTCGGTTGCTTCGCCCGCGAGGCGCTCGATCGGCCTGCCGCCAGGGTAGGGAAGACCGAGGAGCTTCGCGACCTTGTCGAACGCCTCGCCCGCGGCGTCGTCGCGCGTGGCGCCAAGCATCCGGTACGAGCCCCACTCCTCGACATCGATCAGCAGCGTATGGCCACCCGAGACGAGTAGCGCGGTGAACGGCGGCACCGCGTCGGGATGCTCGAGCGACGTCGCGAACAGGTGCCCTTCCATGTGATGCACACCGACCAGCGCGGCGCCGGTGCCGTGCGCGATGGCCTTCCCGAACGAGACTCCGACCAGCAGCGCGCCGACGAGTCCGGGCCCCGAGGTGACCGCCACGCAGTCGATGTCGCCTAACGATTTCGACGCGTCAGCCATCGCGCGCTCCGCCACGGGCACGATCGACGTCAGGTGAGCGCGGGACGCGAGCTCCGGCACGACGCCGCCGAAGACCCGATGCACGTCCTGCGAGAGAATGACCAGCGAGTCGAGCGTCACGGCGTCGCCGCTACCCGACAGCACCGACGCCGACGTCTCGTCGCACGACGTCTCCAACCCGAGAATTACCGGCACGCTACTTCGACCGCAGCGCGGTCACCGGCGCAGAGACGGTCGACCGCCGCGTTACCGGCGGCATCTGCACGACCAGTCGCACTTCCGTCGGCTGCACGCGGACGCCGGCCGCGAGTCGCTTCACGTCGAGCGGGATGATGAAGTCGCCGGTGTCGTGCACCGTCACCGTCTGGTCGACCGTCGCGACGAATGGCACGGTGTTGACCAAACGTCGCGGGCCGGTGATGGTGACGCTGTCCGGCACCATGCGCGTTAGGCGTGCGGTCGTCATGCCGCGCGGACGGTCGGCGACCGCCACGTGCACCTTGTTCGCCACCGGCACGCGCCGCGTCGACGTCACGTCGAACACGAGCACCAGGGTTCGCGGCTGAATGTCGCGAACGACGGCGTCCACGTCGGGCGGGATGTACACGTCCGCCGGCTTGAGGTCGACCGCCACGCTGTCCGGCGCATCGTCAGTCACTGCGCGTCGCACCACCGGCGGCTTCTCGTACAGCTTGATCAGGTCTCTCGCTCGACCAGCGACGAGTGCGCGCAGCTCCGGGCGTGTGCTCGTGAGCACGCGCGCGGTGTCGAACGACGCTTCGAGCTTCACCGGAACGACTTCCTCAGATGGCTCCTCAGCACTCACCACGAGCCACAACACCACCGCGAAGAACAACGCAGCCGCCTTGTATCCGAGCCGCTCCGTGAGCGCGGCAATGAGCCGCCGTTGCAGCGACGCAGTGGCCGCCGAGCGCTCTCCGTCGGGGCTCGGCATCGCTCAGGGACGCGTGGGGGCCTGCGCCGCGCCGGGCGCACCGGTGCCAACCGGAACCGAGGAAGCGCTGGGCGCATCCTCACCGACTCCGCGGGCCGACTCGGGTACGCCGAGCAGCTCACCGAACAGCGCGCGGTTCGCGGGCGAATCCCAGTTGTCGGCGGCGATCACCTTTTTGCGGATCACACCATCACGCCCGATTACGAAGGTCTCCGGCACGCCCGTCGTCTGATAGTCCTGGCGAATCTTGCCGGATGCATCGTGCAGGATCTCGAAGGTGAGACCGTACTGATCGCGGAACCGCCTGATCGTCTCCTCCGTTCCGGGATTGTCGACGCTCACCGCTACCACCTTGAGGCCGCGCGCCGCATAACGATCGTGCAGCGCCTGGATGCTCGGCATCTCCGTTCGGCACGGGATGCACCACGTCGCCCACACGTTCAGGAGGACGATCTCGCCCTTGTAGTTCGCGATGGTCTTCGTGATGGGCGCGCCGTCAATCGTGGTGGCGCGGAAGTCGGGCGCCTTCGAACCGGCGGTAACCGGGAACAGCTCGTCGCCGAGAATACGGGTCGCGGCCAGGAGCCCACCACCAAGGATGAGCACCACGATGCCGACGAACGCCCATTGTTGTTTGACGGTCATACGCTCACTCCGCACCTGCCGCGCAGCTCGGCGATCTCCTGCACCGGGTCGTGCGCGGAAAAAATTGCGTTGCCGGCGACGAATGTATCAGCGCCCGCTCGCCAGCAGTCGCCGATCGTGTCGCGGGCAACACCGCCATCCACCTCGAGAGCGGCGCCGCTCCGCGCGGCCTCGAGCATCGCTTTCGCTCGTCGAATCTTATCGAGCATCGCGCCGATGAACGACTGCCCCCCGAAACCTGGATTTACCGTCATGATCAGGAGAAGGTCCAGATCACCCGCGACCTCACTGACCATCTCGAGTGGTGTGGACGGGTTCAGCGCCGCGCCGGCCCAGCAGCCGAGCTCCTTGATCCGATAGAGCTGGCGATGGAGATGCGGCGCGACCTCCGCGTGAATCGTGAGTCCGCTCGCGCCGGCCCGGGCGAAGTCCTCGAAATACTTCTCGGGCTGGACGACCATCAGGTGCACGTCGAGCGGAAGCGCCGTCAGTCGTCGAACCGTCTCGATTACCTTCGCGCCGAACGTCAGGTTGGGCACGAAGCATCCATCCATCACGTCAATGTGGATGACATCGGCGCCGCCAGCCTCGCACCGGGCGATCTCGTCCGCGAGACGGGCGAAATCGGCGCTGAGAATCGACGGAGCGATGCGGGCCCGCGGGCGGTTCATGGCGAGATGGACAGAGAGACCTTGGATCCGGGCGCCATGCGACTCCCCGCGGCCGGCGTTTGCGAGATGACGGTTTGCGGCGACGGCGCCGTCGCCAGCGAGTCGGTGATGACGTCGCCAACGCGGAGTCCGACCTGCTCGAGCATGGCGCGAGCCGCGGCGTACGACTGGCCCACCACGTCGGGTGCGTCCACCGCCGGTGGTCCGCTGCTCACAATGAGATCGATGCGCGTGGACGGCGCGACCGGGCTGCCAGCTGGCGGTGTCGTCTCGAGCACCGCCCCGCGGGCGGCCTGACTTTCTCGTTCGTTCACGGAGCCCAGCTCCAGGCCGGCCTTGTCGATCGCATCAGCCGCGACGGACTGCGCCATGCCCACGATCGATGGGACCTGCACCTGACGTTGACCCGCGCTCACGTCGAGGATGACCTCGGTGCCGCGTGGCTCAGTCGCACCGGGCGGCGGAGATTGCGCGAGCACCGTCGATTTTGGCGCGAGCTCCACGAACCGCTCCTCACCCGTCTTCGCCTTGAAGCCCGCAGCATCGAGCCGCGTCACCGCCTCATCGAACAGAAGTCCCACCACCTGAGGTACCTTCGCGTCGTCAGGTACGATCTGCGGCGGGAAGATGAAGAACGCCACGAACAGGTACGCCAGGAGGAACCCTCCGGCGGCGACCAGTGCGTATGGCAGAAGGCGGCGCGATATCGCGCGCCAATTCACCCGCGCGCCCTCCGAAGCCGCGCCGCGAACGCGCCGTCCGTCGAATGGCGCTGTGGCAGCACGCGAAGTCGACCCGCATCCAGGGCGGCCGCGGGCACCGCGCCGTCAGGTGGCGGCTCGAGCACCCACTCCGGGTTCTCGGCCAGGAAGCTCTCGACCTGGGCGTCGTTCTCTTCCGGTTCGAGCGAGCATGTGCTGTAGATCATGAGCCCGCCCGGACGCACGACCGCCGCGGCCGCGCGAATGATCGAGCGCTGGAGCGCGCCCATGACGGCGAGGTCCGACACCTTGAGTCGCCACCGCGCATCGGGGTGCCGGCGGAACGTTCCGGTGCCGGTGCACGGCACGTCGATGAGGACAGCGTCGACCGGCGCGATCGCGGGCTCGCGGGCATCCGCCACGAGCGCGTAAATGGCACGCGCCTCGACGCGCCGGAAGTTGGTCAGCATGCGCGTTAGGCGCTGGAACGAGCGGTCCGCCGCGATGACCACGCCCGCGGTGCGCGACAGCTCGAGCGCTTTGCCGCCGGGTGCCGCGCACAGGTCGGCGACGGTGCTGCCGGGAGCGATCGCTGCATAACGAGTGACGAGCGTCGCGCCCGGGTCCTGCACGAAAAACAGCCCCTGGCGGTATGCGCCCAGCTCGGCCAACGAGACGTTGCCCGTGACGCGAATGCTGTCGTGCACGAGCGGCACGTCCTCCACGTGCACACCGGCGCTCTCGAGCATCGCCTCCAGTTGCTCGCGCACCACGCCGAACGGACGCACGATGATCGGCGCCTCGGCGTTATTGGCCGCGAGCAGCCGCTCCGTGTCCTCCGCTCCCCAACGCGCGACCCATCGCGCCACGAGCCAGCGTGGGTGCGAGTAAGACAGCGCGAGGGCGTCGATCGGGTCAGGACGCGGCACGCCAGACTCCGCGCGCGGCACCGGCGGGAAGGGAATCGTCTCCCGCTCACGATCGACACGGCGCAGCACCGCGTTCACGAGCTTACTCGCGCCGAGGCCGTGACGTCGCTTTGCGAGCTCCACGGACTGCGCGATCGCTGCGTACGGCGGTACGCTGCGCATGAAGAGCAGCTGGTACACGCCCAACCGCAGGATGTCGGTCAGGTCGGGATCGAGGCGGGCGAGGCCGCCTCGCACACGCTCGGACAGCGCCGAGTCGAGCCACGAGCGGCGGCGCAGCATGCCGTAGAGCAGCTCCTGCGTCCAGCGGCGGTCTCGCGCGTCGAGCGACTCGACGCGGCGCTCGAACGACGAGTCGAGCAGCTCACCCGCACGGAGGTCGGCACAGATGTCAGCCGCGGCGACGCGCGCATCGGTCACGCCACCGCGTGCCGCGGTCGCCGGTCCCGACTGATGTCCGGTGTCTTCCGTCATCTACCGACCTCCCGGGGTACCATGCGCGGAAAGATACTCTATAACCGCTGCCCCGGCATCGCTCGTGTTCCACACACCGCGTATCACTGCGACCCCATATGCGCCGGCGGCCACGAGCCGCGAAACGTCCTCGGGTCGCACGCCGCCAATCGCGATGATGGGTGCGGTAGGATCGGCGGCGAGCCGCTCGATGAACGCCGTCCCGCGATCGACATCTCCCTCGCTGTTGTCGCTCGTCGCATGTCCCGCAACGATCCAGCGCGCTCCCCCCGCCTTCGCCACCTGCGCGTCCTGCGATGAGTGGACACTCGCACCGACCCAGAGGTCGGGCGCGAACGTCGTGACGTCGGAGGCCGCGAGGGATCGCGACGTCAGCTGCACGCCGCGCGCGCCTGACGCGAGCGCGACATCGGCTCGATCGTTCACCACGGCCCATGCGCCGGTTTCGTCCTGAAGCCGCGCGATCGCGGAGGCGAGGTAATACAGCTTGCGACCTCCAACTCGCGGCGCGCGCACGTGTACGGCGACACGCGCACCGCCGGCCTGCATGACGAGTCGAGCACGGTCGAGAAAATCGGCGCGCAGAACGATCTCGTCGTTCGTGACGGCGTGTACGACCGGAACGCGTTCCGCGCCGGGCGCAGGCGATGTCTGGATGTCAGGCGCCGAGCTGGTCACCGACCCGAATGGACCGACCGCGAACGAGCTCACTCAGGCTGAGACGCCGCTTGCCGGCAAGCTGCGCGTCCGCGATGCGTACAACGCCATCGCCACACGCCACGACTGCACCGGCGTCATCGATGGCGAGCACCGTGCCGCCTGCAGGGAACGGCTGGCCTTCCGCAATCTCGAGCGTCGCGGGGCGCGCGCCGAACAGCTTTATCTCGCTGCCATGGAGCGTCGTGAGTGCGCCCGGCTTTGGATCGAACGCACGGACGGCGCACGCAATAGCGGCGGCCGGATGCGTCCAGTCGATCCGCGCGTCATCGCGCTCGATCTTCGGGGCGAATGTCGCCAGCGCATCGTCCTGCGGACGTTCGACGAGCTGCCCCAGGTCGAGCAGCGAGAGCGCTTCGATGAGCGCGAGTGCTCCGAGCTCCGACAGGCGAAGCTGCAGCTCGCCATACGTCTCGTCGTGCGCGATGGGCGTCGGGACCTGCAGCAGAATCGGCCCGGCGTCCAGGGGCACCACCATGCGCATGATGGTGACGCCAGTCTCCGTTCGGCCGGCTCGAATGGCGGCCTGAATCGGACCCGCCCCACGCCACTCGGGAAGCAATGACGCGTGAATATTCAGCGTCCCGAGCCGCGGAAGGTCGATCACATCGCGAGTGAGAATCTCTCCGTATGCGACGACCACCGAAACGTCGGGATCGAGTGCGCGCAGTGACTCGACGAAATCGCTTCCGCGCGGCTGCTCCGGCTGAAGCACCGGTATCGACTCCTCGAGCGCGATCTGTTTGATCGGCGACGCGACGAGCGACGATCGCGAGCGGCCTCGAGGGCGATCAGGCTGCGTGACGACGCCCACGACCTCGAACCCTTCTCCCAGCAGCGCGCGCAGCGGCGGCGCCGCGAATTCAGGCGTCCCCCAGAAGAGGACCCTCATGATGCGCTCAGAGCGCTTCCTCTCCGTGACGCCCCGCGATCTCGTCCGGCGGAAGCTTGCGGATGTTCTGCGGGAAATCCTTTCTCATCGATTCCCATTTCGCGAGCGCCGATCGCCGCTTCAGGAAGCTGAGATAGTCGATGAAGAGCTTGCCGTGCAGGTGATCGATCTCGTGCTGCAGGCAGCGCGCGAGCAGCTCGCTCGCCTGGAGCTCGAATGGCTCGCCGTCTCTGTCGAGCGCGCGAATGGTGACGCGCGCGGGGCGCTCCACGTCGCCGAAAATCTCCGGAATCGAAAGGCAGCCCTCCTCGGCTTTCGCGGACCCCTCGGTGATGACGATCTCGGGGTTCACGATGACGATCGGGTCATCCTCGACGTCGATGACCGCGATCCGCTCGGACCGTCCAATCTGCGGCGCGGCGAGCCCGATGCCCTTCGCCGCGTGCATGGTGTCGAACATGTCGTCGGTCAGGCGACGCAGCTCGTCGGTCATCCGGTCGACCGGAGTCGTCTCCTGGCGAAGGATGGGCGATCCCAGAACGTGGATGTCGAGGAGGCTCACTTGTTCGCTGGCGCTGGCGTGGCGGCCGGCTCTGCGGTGGTCAGGACCTTGGCGATGCGACCGCGCTCCACGATCAAACGCGACTCGTCGGACTTGATCGTGATGCGGTCGTCCATCGTAGCCGACTTGCCTTCAGTCGTGGACGCGGCGATGTGCACGACCTTGCCGATGATCCCGCCGGAGGTGACTACCTCGTCGCCACGCTTGAGGTTGCGCAACCGCGCCTCGTGGTCTTTGCGCTGTTTCTGCTGCGGCCGGATCATCACGAAGTAGAAGATCGCGAAGATCGCGACGATCTGAAAAACGAACGGAAGCAGCGTCGAGCGTCCACCGGCAGGGGCTTGCGCCAGGAGGGCGAGCGCGAAAGCTGAAGTCATGAAACTGGAGTTGGTCGGGAGTGGTAGCGCGCGAGCCAGTCACGGCTCCAGGCGTCGAAGGTACCGTCGATGATCGCAGCGCGCGAGCGGCGCATGAGCGCGACCAGGAAATGTACATTGTGCAGCGACACCAGGCGCAGCCCAAGGATCTCGTCCGCGACGAAGAGATGCCGGATGTAGGCCCGTGAGAAGCGTTTGCACGTCGAGCACTCGCACGTCTCGTCCAGCGGCCGGGCGTCGGCTTTGAGCTCGGCCCGCCGCACGTTCAGCCGGCCGTCGGCCGTGAAAGCGGTGCCGTTGCGGCCCATCCGTGTCGGTGCCACGCAGTCGAACATGTCGACGCCTCGCCGAACGCCCTCGACGAGATCCTCCGGGAAGCCGACGCCCATGAGGTAGCGCGGCCGATGGGTGGGGAGCTCCTCGTTCATGACGTCCAGCATGGCGTACATGTCGGGCTTCGACTCGCCGACGGAGAGCCCACCGATGCCGTAGCCGAGCCAGTCGCCTTCAGACTGGATTGCGCGGGATGCCTCGCATCGGAGCGTCGGATGGATTCCCCCTTGGACGATCGGGAAGAGGGCTTGGTCGGGATTCCGCAGCCGTTCAAACGCTGCGTTACACCGGAGCAGCCACCGGATGCTCCTCTCGCTCGCATCGCGCGCCGCCACGTCGCCCGATTGCCCGGGAATCACGTGATCGAATTGCATGATCACGTCAGCACCGAGGTTGCCCTCGATCTGCATCACCGACTCCGGGGTGAAGCGATGACGGGATCCGTCGATGTGGCTGCGGAACTCGACACCGTCATCGCTCACTGTTCGCAGCGACTCGAGCGAGAAGACCTGAAAGCCGCCGGAGTCGGTCAGCATGGGCCCGTCCCATCCCATGAACCGATGCACGCCACCGAGCGACCGCACGAGCTCATCGCCGGGGCGGAGGTGCAGATGATAGGTGTTGGCGAGAATCATCTGGCATCCCATCGCCTCGAGCTCCAACGGATCGAGAGCCTTGACCGTCGCGGCTGTACCGACCGCCATGAACGCTGGCGTCTCGACCTGCCCGTGCGGCGTCGTGAAGACACCGGCGCGCGCGGCGCCCGCGGCGGCGATGCGATCGAACGTGAATGTCATGCGCCGGATCGGCGCGCTGGCGAGCCTCGGCGCATCAGGAGCGCAGCACCTCGAGCGTCGCGCCTCCGGTCTGCGTGCAGTCGTAGCCGACGCGAACGGGCCTCGTCGTCAACGACTTTTTCGTCGCGCGAAGGGAATCGACCTTGAGCTGGGCGGTGACGGTCCCGATCAGCCCGTCGAGCATCGTGTCGCCTGACGAGGACACGAGCTCCGAACGCGTGACGGCGCCGCTCGTGTCGAGCGTGATCGTTAGGCGGACATCCCCGCGCACCGCCTTGTTCGCTGCCGTCCGCTCGGGGCACTGCACGCTCAGGTACTGGCCGAGGACCTGCGTCGCGCGGTCGGTGTCGAATCGAGGGGTGTTCGCGTCGGGCAGGTAATACGTCGTCACCGTGTGCACGCAGGCGGCTACGAGCACCACGGCAGTCACCGTCTTAGAGAATGGCCATCGCATCGCCATAGGAGTAGAACCGGTAGCCTTCCTCGAGCGCCGTTCGATACGCGCGCATCGTGAGGTCGTACCCGGCGAATGCGGCGACGAGCATGATCAACGTCGAGCGCGGAAGATGAAAGTTCGTGATCAGTTTGTCCACCGCACGGAACTCGTAAGGCGGACGGATGAAGATGCGAGTCTCGCCACTCCGCGGCGCGAACGATCCGTCTGGACTCACGACGCTCTCGAGCGTGCGCACCGACGTCGTTCCGACGGCCCAGATGCTTCCACTCCGCGCTCGAACCTCGTTGAGTGTCACCGCGGCGCGTTCATCGAGGCGGTACCACTCCTCGTGCATCACGTGGTTGGCGGGATCGTCGGCTTCCACGGGCTTGAACGTCCCCGCGCCCACGTGGAGCAAGAGATCGACTCGGGTCACCCCGTTGGCCTCGAGCGTGTAGAGCAGATCGGGTGTGAAATGAAGTCCGGCCGTGGGAGCGGCCACCGATCCCGTCTCGTTCGCGTACACGGTCTGGTATCGCTCGGCGTCGACGACACTGTCGCCACGCGAGATGTAGGGCGGCAGCGGCACGTGCCCGAATCGCTCGATCGCCTCAGCTACTGGAAGCGGAGAACGCAATCGCACGATTCGCGAGCGTCGTTCCGTCACCTCGAGGATCTCGACGTCGAGCTCGGGCGACACATGAACGGCGCGTCCGGGCTTGAGCTTCCCTCCCGGATGGACGAGCGCCTCGAAGCGATCGTCGCCGAGCGGCTTGAGCAGAAACACTTCTGCCTTACCGCCGGACTCGCGCGTGCCGAGGAGGCGCGCCCGCAACACGCGTGTCGTGTTCACCGCGATGGCGTCGCCCGGGGCGACAATGCCGGCGATGTCCGCGAACCGCCGGTGCTCGATCGAACCGGTCGCTCGGTCCACGACCATCAGGCGGCTCTGATCTCGCCTGTCGGCCGGCACCTGGGCGATGCGGTCGGCCGGCAGAGCGAAGTCGTAGTCGGCGGTGCGCGAACCGACGCTCAGAACAGAGAGGGCTGGTTCGGGTCGCTCGGCGGTGTGTACCCGAAGTGGCGATATGCCGTCGACGTCGCGACGCGCCCGCGCGGCGTGCGCTGGAGGAACCCATTCTGCACGAGGAACGGCTCGTAGACCTCCTCGATGGTGCTCGCGTCTTCGGCAACCGCCGCGGCGATCGTGTTGATCCCGACCGGGCCGCCGTCGAACTTCTCGATGATCGACTTCAGAATGCGCGAGTCCATGTCGTCGAGCCCGAACTGGTCGACGTCGAGCAACTGGAGTGCCTCGTTCGCGACGTCACGTGTGATCGTACCGTTGCTCTTCACCTGCGCGTAGTCGCGGACGCGACGCAGGAGACGGTTCGCGATCCGGGGCGTGCCTCGCGATCGTCGTGCAATCTCCGCCGCGCCCTCGACCACGATCGCGACTTTGAGCACCTCGGCCGTCCGGTGGACGATCAGCTCGAGATCCTCGGACGGGTAGTAGTTGAGTCGCTGCTCGATTCCGAACCTCGCGCGCATCGGCGGGGTGAGCATGCCGAGACGTGTGGTGGCGCCGATCAACGTGAACTTCTCGATCGGCATCGTGATCGTCTGCGCCTTGGGCCCTTCAGACAGGCGGATGTCGATCTTGTAGTCCTCCATCGCCGGGTAGAGGAACTCCTCGATTACTGGCCGCAGGCGATGGATCTCGTCGATGAACAGGATGTCACCGGCACGCAGGTTGGTGAGCGTGCTTACGAGATCGCCCGGCTTCTCGAGTGCAGGCCCCGAGGTCGTGCGAATGTTGACGCCGAGCTCGCGCGCGATGAGCTCGGCGAGCGTGGTCTTGCCGAGCCCGGGCGGCCCGAAGAAGAGCGTGTGGTCGAGCGGCTCGCGGCGGCTGAGTGCGGCGTCGATGTAAATGCGAAGGCTGTCTTTGACCTTCTGCTGTCCGATGAACTCCGCCAGCCGCTGCGGACGAAGTGACAGTTCTACGGGCCCTTCTTCGGCGAGCTCTTCCGGGGTCGTGACTTCGCGTGGGGACATCGGCTCTACGTCGCAGGGGGAAGGGCTAATCTAACCGAAGAAACACCGACGCGCAGCAGCGTCGGAGACCGCTACCGCGCCGGACTCGCCCTGTCGGCCCCGAGCGTCGAGCTCTTCGAAGTCGAACGCGGCGTGCACAACGTCAGCAGGACGGCGATGATCGCCCCCATGATCACGATCGCCACTGCGGGCTTGCCGAGCTTGGCCATCTCACTCGCGCCGGGTGACAGCCTAACGATGATCCACGCGCGACACTACACGCGCGCGGTGAGCCCGGCGAGGCGTTCGGCTGCCTGGTCGAGCGTCTCCTGTTTCTTGCAGAATGCGAAGCGGATCATGTTCTTCCCGCCGCCGCTCCCGGTATGGTAGAAGCTCGAGCCCGGAACTCCGGCGACGCCGACCTCCGCGGCCATCCACTTGCCGAACGTCGCGTCGTCCTTGTCGCTCAGCGCAGAAAAATCCGCGAGCACGTAGTACGCACCCTCCGGCGTCGAGAACTTGAACCCCGCGTCGGCGAGCACTGGCAGCAGCGCGTCGCGCCGCGCGCGGTAGTCGAGCGACAGGTGGTTGTAGTACTCGGCGTCGAACGACATCCCGACTGCCGCCGCGGCCTGCAGCGGGGCGGGCGCGCCGACCGTGAGGAAGTCGTGCACCTTGCGGATGGCGACGCTCTCGCGCTCGGGTGCGATGGCGTACCCAAGCCGCCACCCCGTGCAGCTGAAGGTCTTGGAGAGTCCCGAGATCGTGACGGTGCGCTCGCGCATCCCGGGCCACGTGGCCAGCACGTGGTGCCCGCCTGCATAACGAATGTGCTCGTAGATCTCGTCGGTGATCGCCCACACGTCGTGCTCGATGCACAGGTCGGCGATGAAGCCGATCTCTTCGCGAGTCAGAACGCGACCGGTCGGGTTCTGTGGCGTGTTGACGATGATCGCCTTGGTCTTCTCGTTGAACGCGGCGCGCAGCACGTCGGGCTCGAACCGCCAGTGCGGCGGCTCGAGCGGCACGTACCGCGGGGTCGCGGAAGCGAGGATCGCATCGGGCCCGTAGTTCTCGTACCACGGCTCGAACACGATCACCTCGTCGCCGGGGTCGATGAGCGCGAGAAATACCGCGGCCATCGCTTCGGTCGCGCCGCACGTCACGGTGATGTGGCGGTCCGGGTCCACCGGCATGTCGTAAAAGCGGCGATACTTCTCCGCGATGCCGAGCCGTAGCGCGGGCGCGCCCCACGTGATCGCGTACTGGTTGATATCCCCATGAATCGCGGCACAGGCGGCTTCCTTCATGGCCTCGGGCATCGGAAAGTCCGGGAAGCCCTGAGCGAGGTTGATCGCTCCGTGCTGTTGAGCGACGCGCGTCATCTCGCGGATGACGGACTCCGTGAAGCTGGCTGTTCGGATGGCAGGCATGCGGGGAAACTGGCCATCCGTTGCGTAACAGGCTAGCCCCCGGCGTGATCCATTGACAGACTATCCGGGTCACCGAGATCGGTTGGAGGCCGCCGTGCACCACACACGAGGGCGAGTCGTACGTAGACGCCCGTGGCTGTTCGCTTCGTCTGTTGCCGCGGTGTTCATCGCGGTCTCGTCGACTGCTCACGCGCAGTCGGCGCCCTCGCGCGCGGCTCGCGGCCGGCCGCTCGCGATCGAGGACTTCTATCGAATCAGGACGGTCGGCGCGCCTGCGCTCTCGCCCGATGGCGCGTGGGTGGCGTTGACGGTGATGACGCGGGTCGAGGCGACGAATGGCGAGACGAGTGAAGTCTGGCTCGTTCCATCGGACGGGACTCGCTCCGCCGCCCGCGTGAGCCCGGAGGGTGCGAACGCCGGGACCATACGATGGTCCGACGATGGCCAGCTGCATTTCCTCGCGAGTGGGAAGGGGTGGGCGCTCAACCCCACAACGCCCGAGCGGCTCGTTGAGGGCGAGACGGCCGCGGCGCAGCGTGGTGGCCTCGGTGATGCGTCAGGCCATGTCACGCTCCCGAGCCCCGACGGCAAGTGGACCGCGTCCGTGCGCGACACGCCTCCACCGAAGCGCGAGATCACGTACGCGTCGGAGTTCGAGAAACGGCACGAGGAGCGATTCAAGGGCGTGGAGTTCGACTGGCTCGACTTCCAGCGGGACGGTCAGCCGTTCCCGGTGCCGAACCGACTCGATCCCGAGGTGAGCCCGCCGCAGGAGCTGTTCCTGACACCTAACGATGGCGGCGCCGAGCGACAGCTCACGCGGCTCGGCCTCCGTCCGCTGGCAGTGAACTGGAACCACGACGGGAGCCGGCTCGCATTCACGGCTGATTCCGGCTATCGGACCGAGCTCCGATACGGGGCCAGTCAGATCTTCACGGTCGCCATGGACGGAAAGGTCCGGCGGCTAACGATGGACTCCGACTACACCTATACCGGGGCGCGGTTCTCTCCCGATGGTCGCTGGATTCTCACGACGCGCCAGTTGTCGACCGATGCTGTCATTCGGCACAAGCTGAACCACGGGAAGCCGACGGATCTCGTGCTGGTGCCCGCCGAGGGCGGACCCGAGCGGAACCTGACGGCCGATTGGGACTACCTCCCGACGTCGCCGGTGTGGAGCGCCGACGGACGGTACGTCTACTTCACTGGCGGAGTCGGCGGCACCATGCATGTCTTCCGCGTGTCGCCTAACGGTGGAGTGGTCGAGCAGGTCACCAAGGGCCAGCGCCGGATCATGGGCGTGACCTACGACCGCGACTTCACGCGCATGGCGTATACGGTCGGGCTGACCGAATCGCCGCCGGAGATCTACACCGCGAACATCGACGGATCTGGCGAGAAGCGGCTCACGCACGTCCACGACGCCTACGTCGACGAGGTGGCGTTAGGCAAGGCGGAGCGGCTCAGCTTCCGCAGCAAGGACGGCACGCCGCTCGAGGGATGGCTGCTCTACCCGTACGGCTATCGTGCGAACGCCGGTCCGTATCCGCTGGTGGTGAGCAATCATGGTGGCCCGCACGCGGCGGACGGTTACGCGTTCGATTTCAAGCACCAGCTCTTCGCGGCGAACGGCTACTTCGTCCTGCAGGTGAACTTCCGCAGCTCGACGGGCTACGGGGAGAAGTTCCTGTGGGGAACCTGGGGGGCCTGGGGAACGAAGGATGGCCAGGACGTGATGGCCGGCGTGGATTACGTCATCGGTCGGCTGCCGATCGATCGCAAGCGCGTGGCGACAATCGGGCACTCGTATGGCGGCTTCATGACGAACTGGCTCATCACGCAGTACCCGGACCGATTCGCGGCGGCGATTTCGGGCGCGGGGATCGTGAACTGGATGAGCGACTACGGCACGGCCGACGTTGCGCGCACCAAGGAGACCGAGTTTTTCGGGACACCGTGGGAGGAGCGGTCGCGCGAGATCATGATCCGCCAGTCACCGCTCACCTACGCTGGTCGTGTGAAGACGCCCACGTTGTTCATCAACGGCGAGATCGACCAGCGGGTTCCGTATTCCGAGGCCGAGCAGATGTACGTGGCGCTGAAGAAGAACGGCGTGCCGGCGAAGGTGATTCAGTATGCGAACATGCCACACAGCATTTCCGGTTCGTGGAATCAGGTGCATCGCATGTTGAACGAGCTGCACTGGCTGGACACGTATCTCAAGCCGGGTAAAGTGAGTTAAGGGCTGGTCAGGATCATCGTGGCGGAGGCGCGGGCGCTCGGCTCCGGCGGCCACCGCTCGCGACGTTCGAGCCAACGGCGCGCCTAACAAGTCGGGGCGGCCGCACGCGGTCCGCTGGGGACGCGCCTTGCTGCTGGCTTCTGACGGTCAGGTCCCAGCGCGGCAAGCAGGCCCGACGCCCGCCGACAAGACAGCGATGCTGACCGAAAAGCCGTGCAGCAGCCAGCAGCTAGCCCCGAACTTTCGCGAGCGCGTTGCGAATCAGCTCCGTCGCGGACTGCGCGCGGCCGTTCGCGTCCAGCGCCGCGCGCACGGCCTTGTCCGCGTCGGCCAACGTATAGCCTAACGATACGAGCGCCCGGATCGCGTCATCCGCCCCCGCGCCTTCCGGTCGCGGGCCAGTCACCGGCTCGCCGCCCAGACCATCCAGCTTGTCGGCGAGATCCAGCACGAGCTGCTCGGCCTTCTTCCGCCCCACGCGCGGGACGCTCTGGAGCGTCGCGATGTCCTTCTCGCGGATCGCGCGCACCAGCCGCTCCGCCGACAGCGTCGACAGAAGGCCTAACGCCAACGCTGGGCCCACGCCCTTCGCGTCGAGCACTCGCCGGAACACGCGCCGCTCGAACGGCGTCGAGAAGCCGAACAGCTGCCAGCCGTCCTCACGCACCACGAGGTGCGTGTGCAGCGTCGCCGTCTCCCCGACTTTCGGTAAGGTCTCGTACGCGCTGAGCGGAATCGCCATCTCGTAGCCGACGCCGCCCTCCGTCATGATCTCGACGTGGTCGAGCTCCTTGGTCGTGAGCCGACCGAAGACCTGCGAGATCACGAGCGGCGACCTGACACGCGCGGTTTCGTCGCGAACGGCGACGGCATCACCGGTGACACTGCCGCAACCTTCGGCAGCCGCGCCGTCATGAGGTACGTGAGCGCCGCCGCGACGCCGTCAGCAGCGTCCGAGGGAGATGGAACGGCCTTCAATCGGAGCAATCGTGTGAGCATGAACTGCACTTGTTCCTTCGTTGCGCCACCGGACCCGACGACTGCCTTCTTGATCTCGGCCGGCGGAAACTCGTAGACGTCGATCCGTGCCTGCGCCCCTGCGAGCAGCACCACGCCGCGCGCGTGGCCGAGGACGACCGTCGTCCGAACGTTCTTCGCGTAGAACACATCTTCGACCGCGATCGCGTGCGGGCGGTGACGCGCAATGAGCTCCGTGACGCCACTGTGGATCTCGAGCAGGCGGTCGGGCAGGGCTTCTCGAGGCCTCGTTCGTATCACCCCGCACTCGATCAGCGTCGGCGGACGCGTCCCGTCGCCGCTCACGACGCCGTACCCCGTCGTGGCCGTTCCCGGATCGATCCCGAGAACGATCACGTCGCGGCCATCGGTGTCACGCCTTCGCCATCTCCGACACGTCCATGTCGAAGTTGGCTTCCACCTTCTGCACGTCGTCGAGCTCCTCGAGGCCCTCGAGAAGCTTGACGAGCGTCTCGGCGTCCTTGCCCTCGACGCGAATCGTATTCTTGGGAATCCACGCGATCTCCGCGCTCGTCGACGCGAGCCCCTTGGCGTCGAGTGCGGACTTCACAGAGTGCAGGTCCGCGACGGCGGTCGTCACGACGAACTGATCGTCCTCACGCTTCACATCTTCGGCGCCGCCTTCGAGCGCCACCTCGATCAACGTGTCTTCCTCGACGCCGGTCGCGTCGAGATAGATCTGCCCCCGACGATCGAACATCCATGACACCGAGTTCGCCGCGCCGAGGTTCCCGCCACCGCGCGAGAGCTTGTGCCGAATCTCGGCGACGGTGCGGTTGGGGTTGTCCGTCACCGTCTGGATCATGAGGGCGACGCCGGCAGGGCCGTAGCCCTCGTACAGGATCTCCTGATAGTCGACGCCCTCGAGCTCCCCTGTGCCCTTCTTGACCGCGCGCTCGATGTTGTCCTTCGGCATCGAGTTGTTCCGGGCCGTCTCGATGGCGGTGCGGAGGCGTGGGTTGCCATCGGGATCACCGCCGCCCTGCTTGGCGGCCATCGTGATCTCTCGGATGAGCTTCGTGAACAGGGCGCCGCGCTTGGCGTCAGCGGCCGCCTTGTAGTGCTTGATCTGCTTCCATTTACTGTGGCCAGCCATAAGCAGCTCGGAAAGTGCGCGTGGGTCGGGTGAAGGACCGAAAATATACCACCGGAGACGGTGCGGCCGCCTGTCGTCGCGCTCAGCGATCCGGCTCCAGCATGTCCTCGAATCGCATCCACTGCTTGTAAAAAAACAGATCCACGTATCCGCGCGAGCCGTTGCGGTTCTTGAGGACGAGCAGCTCGGTTGCGCCGTCCACGTCCGGTGCGCTGTCGTACATCTCCTGACGATAGAGCCCGAGCACGACATCCGCGAACTGCTTCGGTGCGCCGAGCGCGCCGAAGTCATCGAGCTGCGGCCGCAGATCCTTGCGGTCTCGAACGATCTGCGGGAGCCCGCTCGTTGCGACGACGCACACATCGCGCTCGACCGCCAGTCGCTTCAACGCCCGCGCGGCGCTCGCCATCTCTTCATCCAGCGGACGACCGCCGGTGGCGAGCGCCTGCAGCGGGTCGATGACGACGAGATCGACGCCCTGAAGTCGGACGTCGTGCTCGAGCGCGCCAGTATCCGAGGTAAGCAACGGGTCGAACGTGGGAAACTGCTGCTCGACGCGCCGCGCCGCGGCCTCGAGCCGTGACCGGGATTCGGTGTCGAGATTCCCGCGCCGCAGGTCATCCACCCGGACGCGCGCTTCAATGGCCAGCGCGCGTTCGGCCGCTCGGGTCTGATCCATCTCGGCGGACAGGAAGCGCACTTTCGCGCCGGCCTCGCTCGCGCGAAGCGCGATGGCCAGCGCCAACGCGGACTTCCCGCTCCCGACCTCGCCTCCGAGGATGACGAGATCGCGACGCCTGACGCCGCCGCCCAGTGCGTTGTCGAGGCTCGGGAAGCCAGTGGGGATCGTGTCGCGTGGCGCGCCGCCGTCGATGATCGTGCCGATCGCGCGACGCGCTCGCGCTTCGTCGAGGTCACTCATACGCTCGAGGCGAGTACGCGGATGATCTCGCGAAGCTCGGTCAACGCCGGCGGGTCGAGGTGCGAGGCGCTGGCATCGATCAACGCCTGCAGCGCGGCTTCGAGACCGTCACGGTCTACAGACGTCGTCGCGTCCATCAGCCGCGTGAGTGACTGGCGAAACGATGGTGGAACCGCGAGCGCCGCGAACCAGGCGCGCGCACCATTCGCGCGGACGATACGCACCTGCTGCGGCAGCGGCGACGGCGGCAGCGCTCCGGCCACGAGACGCGCCGCGAGCAGCGTCGCCAAGGCGACCTCACGTTCGCCGCCAAGCGGCGATCGTCCGACGAGCGCGGCGAGCGCGCGGAATCGGAAGCGCGGTGACGCGAGTGCGTATGGTGGCGAGAGCGGCACCGGGCCAATATTAGCGGGCGCTGCGGTCACGGCAACGACGCCAGCCCGACTAGATTCCCTGCATGGCTCCCCCGGCGAAATCCGTACTCTGGGTGGACGACGAGGCCGAGCTCCTCGAGTCGCACCGCATCTTCCTGCGCGAGAAGGGCTACGAGGTCGAGACGGCGACGAACGCCGACGACGCCGTAGAACTGCTGCGGCGCCGCCCGTTCGATATCCTGCTGCTCGACGAACAGATGCCGGGCAAGCGCGGGCTCGAGACGTATCAGGAGGTGCGCGAGCTCGCGCCGAACCTCCCCGTGGTGATGGTCACCAAGAGCGAGGAGGACGCGACACTCCGCGAGGCACTCGGCGTCAACATCCGCGAGTACCTCGTCAAGCCGATCAACCCACGTCAGGTCCTCACCGTCATAACGCGGATCCTCGAGGGGCCGCGGATTCGCCAGCAGGCGATCGCGCGACGTTTCGTCGAGCGCTTCCGCGCCATCGAGGTCGAGCGCGGACGAGTGCTCGACTGGCGTGGCTGGGTGGAGCGTTACGTCGAGTTGATGCAGTGGGACGTCGACCTCGCCGCCGCGGGTGAGACGGGGCTGTACGAGTCGCTCCGCGGTCTCTATCCCGACATGCAGCGCGAGTTCGCGGAGTACATGCGCCAGGCGTATCCGTCATGGCTTCACGACCTCGAGGGCGATCGGCCGCCGTTGTCGATCGACATCGTGGGCGAGTTTCTGCTGCCGATGCTGCAGCGCGCGCGCAATGCGGTATTCATCGTCATCGACTGTCTGCGGCTCGATCAGTGGCTCGTGCTCGAGCCGCTCCTGTCCCAGATGTTCGACGTCGAGCGCACGCACTATTACGCGGTACTTCCGACGGCCACGCCGTATTCGCGCAACGCGCTGTTCAGCGGATTGTTTCCGGGTGAGATCGCCGCACGGTTCCCCGACTGGTGGGGCGAGCGCGAGGACGAGACGCTGAACGCGCACGAGCGCGAGCTGCTCGAGGCGCACCTGCAGGAGCTCAACTCGCCGCGGCCCATTCGCTACAACAAGATCTCCACGGCGTCCGACTCCGATGAGCTCGAGCGCCACCTCCACGGTGCCATCGCGCCCGAAGGCGTGAGCGCGTTCGTCTTCAACTTCGTCGACCTGCTCACCCACGGGCGCAGCGAATCGGCCATCCTCTACGAGGTGGCGCGCGACGAGATCGCCTTGCGGCAGCTCACCCTGCAGTGGTTCCAGCGCTCCGCGTTGTTAGGCGTGCTGCGCGAGGCGTCCCGTCGCAAGGTGTCCGTGCTCGTCACGAGCGATCACGGTTCGATTCACTGTCACACGCCGGCAACGGTCTTCGCCAAGCGCGACGCGACCGCGAACCTCCGATACAAGTTCGGTGAGGACCTGCGTGCCGAGCGCGCGGAACAGGCGCTCCTGTTCCCCAACGAGGACCTGTTGCGACTGCCGCGTCGCGGGCTCGGCGCGAACACGCTGCTGGCGGTGTCGGACGGATTCTTCGTCTATCCCACCAAGCTGCGCGAATACCAGAGTCGATACCGGGGGTCGTTTCTGCATGGCGGCGTGACGCCGGAGGAGTGCATCCTCCCGGTCGCGCTGCTGACGCCCAAGTGACGCCCAAGCGAGCGCGATGATGTACCGGCGCCTGCTCCAGTTCCTCCGGCCGCACGCGTGGCGCATGGCCGGAACGGTGGGGTGTAACATTGCGGCAGCGGTGCTCGACGTCTTCAGCTTCACGCTGCTGATCCCGTTTCTCGACCGGTTGTTCAACCAGCCGGCACACGAGACGAAACTGTCGGCCCTTCAGAATCAGCTTCTCGGCACGTTTCTGAACGGCGAGAGCCCCGAAGCGGCGCTGCTGCGGATTGTCATCATCATTCTCGTTGCGGTCACGGCCAAAAACGTGTTCGTGTGGGCGAGCGGTCAGCTCGGCGCTCAGCTTCAGGAATACGTTACCCGCGATTTGCGCAACGCGCTCTATGCGCATCTGCAGCGTCTGCCGCTCGGGTTCTTCGTTCGGGTGAAGACCGGCGACATCCTCGCTCGCGTGCTGAACGACACGCAGCAGACGAAGCAGGTGATCACGCAGGTGGTCACGCAATCGCTGCTGAGCGTTGCCACGGTCGTCGTTACGATCGCGGGCCTCATCGCGATCTCGTGGCGCCTGACGCTGCTCGCGCTCGTCGTCGCGCCGATCCTCATCGGTCTGCTGCAGCCGCTCCTGCGAAAGCTCCGCAAGGGCCACCGTCGCCTGAGCAATCAGTATGGAGAGATGACCGCTGTCGTGCAGGAAGCCGTGAGCGGCATCCGCCTCGTGAAGTCATTCGGCGGGGAGGCGTACGAGGAAGGCCGGTTCCGCGAGGGGAGCAGTCGTTATGCAGGCGGCATGGTTCGCGTCACGCGAATCGCGGCGCTCGCTCAGCCGATTACCGAGACCGTCGGAACGGCGATTGCCGTCGCCATTTTGTGGTTCGGCGCGCGAGCGGTGTTCGCCGGCACGCTCGATGGCGCGAACCTGATCGCGTTCCTGATTCTCGTTATGCGCATGCTGCAGCCACTCAAGCAGCTGTCGCAGGTGCCGACCGTCGCGCAGCAGTCGCTGGCGGCTGCCGAGCGCATCTTCGAGGTCATCGATAGTCCCACTGAGGCGAGTCTCGACCGCGGAACGATCGCGAACGCGACGTTCGAGCGAGCGCTCGAGTTCGAGCGCGTGTCGTTCGCGTACGCCGATGAACCCGTGCTCGTCGACGTCTCCCTCGTCGCGCCAAAAGGCCAGGTGATCGCGCTCGTCGGCGCCAGCGGAGCGGGGAAGAGCACGCTCGTCGATCTCATTCCGCGGTTCTACGAGCCCACGGCCGGACGGATTCTCCTCGACGGAACCGACACGCGCGAGATCGCACTGCCGGCGCTCCGCTCGCTCATCGGGATCGTGAGCCAGGACACCGTGCTGTTCAACGACACGGTGCGTAACAATCTCGCGTACGGCGCGGCCGCAAAGTACACCGACGCCCAGATCGAGGCGGCAGCGCGCGCGGCCAACGCACACCGCTTCATCGCCGAGCTCCCCGACGGCTATGACACGATCCTCGGCGAACGGGGCACTCGGCTCTCCGGCGGCCAACGCCAGCGACTCTCGATCGCGCGGGCACTGCTCGTGGATCCGCCGATTCTCATCCTGGATGAGGCGACGTCCGCGCTCGACACCGAGTCGGAGCGCCTGGTGCAGGAAGCCATCGACCGCCTGCTCGAGGGGCGAACGGTGTTTGTGATCGCCCACCGTCTGTCGACGATCGCCCACGCGGACCAGATTCTGGTGATGGATCGCGGCCGAGTGGTTGAACACGGGACACATGGCGCGCTGCTCGCACGCCGAGGTCATTATCATCGTCTCCATGCGTTGCAGTTTGCCGACGCTCGAGAGATGGAGGCTCGCGCGCGAGCGGCCGAGTCCCCTGTCCCCAGTCCCTAGTCCCTGCCGCCTTGCGCGTTTTGTTCTACTACTCGGGTCCTGAGTGGTCGGGGAGCGCGCGAGCGTTCGCCGCAGCGGCGGTCGCCATGGCCGGGCGTGGGTACCAGTGCACCTACCTCTGTCGCGCCGACAGTGCGGTGGAAGATCGCTTGATGTCCACGACGGATCGGCTGCCAGGTGTCGAGCTCGCGCCCATCCCGTTAGGCGGTCCCTGGATGAACGAGAGCCTCCGGCTGCGGCAGGTGCTGCTCGAGCACTACGTGGAGGTCGTGTTCGTCCACACGGAACGCGAGCAGCTCGTGGCGTCCCTGGCGATCCGCCTTGCCGAGCGCGCCGCGCTGGTACGGCGGTTGCCTGCCGGCGCCACGCTCACACGCGGTCCGGAGGCGAGACTCGGCGAGCGGCTCGCGGCGACGGGGTACCTGTTTACGACCGAGGCATCGAGCTCGAGCGGTAATACGCCCCGTGGCGCGTTCGAGCCAGTCGCGGCCGACGTTGGCGTGTCGGTCGAGTCCATCGAGCAGGTACGTCCGCTGTCCCTGGCCGCGATCGGCGCCAATGGCGGCGATCAGCTCATCGCCTGCGTCTATGACCCAACGGCGCGCCGGCGGATCGCCGCGCTGCTGCGTGCGGTTGCCCTGCTGGCACCACGGCACCCTGGCCTGCGCCTCGCCATCGTGGGGCCCGGTGCCGAGGATGACGACCTGCGGATGCACGCGGCTGCGTTAGGCATCACCGAGGTCGTCGCGCACGTCGGCCAGCGGCTCGATCAGCAGGCCGTGCTATCAGCCGCGGAGCTGGCGTGGGTCGCCGCGGGCGGAGACAATGCCGCCTTCGGGTATCTGGACCTCATGGCGCTTCGCGTGCCGGTGCTCGCCGAGCGTGACGCGCTCTCGCAGCGCTATGTGGCCGACGGCATCTGCGGCGTGCTGCTCGCGCAGCCGGACCCTGGCACCATGGCGGCGCGCATGGCGGTGCTGCTCGCGCACAAGGAGCGGCGATCCGCGATGGGAAACGCCGGTCGCGCCCGGGTCAGTCGTGATTTCGCCGAGCAGGACATGGTTGACGGATTCGAGCGCGCGACGGAGATCGCGCGCGATCGCAAGCGCTGGCGCACGTGACTTCAGCACCGGCTCGGTCCAGCGCATCCGCCGTCCCGTGCTCCGTCGTCATCGCGGCAAAGGATGAAGCCGCGGAGATCGGCGAGTGCATCGCGAGCGTTGCATGGGCCGCGGAGGTGATCGTCGTCGAGAATGACTCGACCGATGACACCGTGGCGGTCGCGACGTCGGCCGGGGCGACGACCTTCAGCCACCCGTTCACGACGATCGGCCGCCAGCGGAACGCCGCGATCGCGCGTGCGCGCCACGAGTGGATTCTCGTGGTGGATGCCGACGAGCGTGGTACCGGCGGCTTGCGCGACGAGGTCGCGCGGATCGTCTCAGGCGAGGCGAAGGATGTCGCGTTCCGCGTCAGGCGGCGCAATTTCTTCCTCGGCCGGGAAATTCGTCACGGCGGATGGGAACGCGACCGGCCCGTGCGCCTTTTCCGGAGCCGTATGCGGTACGACGAGCGTCCGGTGCACGAGCACGTGATGATCGATGGCTTGGTCGGCGAGCTCGCGGAACCGCTCATCCACTACCCCTACGCGTCGCTGGGCGAGTACTTCGCGAAGCTCGACCGCTACAGCCGGTGGTGGGCGGAACAGAACTTCGCGCGTGGACGACGGACGCGCGCGTGGACGATCGCGATCAAGCCACCGGTGCGTTTCTTCTCGATGTACGTGTTGCGCGCCGGGTTCCTGGATGGAGCCGTCGGGGTCATCGTCGCCGCGCTCGCGGCGATGAGCGTGGCGGCGAAGTATGCGAGGTTATGGGAAGTGCAGAGGGGACTGGGGGCTGGGGACCGGGGACTCGGCAAGGTGCCTTTTACCGCTGAGAAAGGTCGTTTGTGAAACGAAGCGTCCCGGCCGAGTCCCCGGTCCCTGGTCCCCAGTCCCCAGCTCCGTCTTTCGCACACAAGGCTGAGTATACCGCGTTCCGCGCTGTCGTCGGCGCGCTCGGGAGCCTCGACTGGGAACGCGCCGGCGATCTCGGCGCGCGGATTGGCGCGTTAGGCTACCGGCCGCTCGGCATCCGTCGCCGCGTCGTCGAGCGTCAGATCGCCGCTGCGTTCCCCGGCCTCGACCACGCGAACGTCGCACGGATCGCGCGCGCCGCCTACGAGCATCTCGGACGAACGTCTATCGAAGCGACCATGCTTGCGCGTCTCGGTCGCGATGCCGTGCTCGACCTGTTCGAGGGCGCGGACGGGTGGGACATCGTCGAACAGGCGCTCGCGATGCGGAAGGGGCTGATATTCGTCACCGGCCACCTCGGCAACTGGGAGCTGGCTGGCGCATATGTCGCCGCGCGTGGCATTCCGCTCGACGCGATCGCGCGCCGGATGAGCAACCCGCTCTTCGATCGCTACGTCACGGAAACACGATCGCGGATCGGCATGGTGGTCGTGCACGATGCGGACGCTGTGCGTCGAACGCCGCGGTCGCTCAGAGACAATCGCGCGGTCGCGTTTCTCGCCGACCAGGGCGTGCTCGGTCTTGCGTCCACGTTCGTACCGTTTTTCGGCAGGCCGGCCAAGACGCCGCGTGGCCCGGCGGTCTTCGCGCTGCGACTTCGGGTGCCAGTGGTATTTGGCGTCGCCGTTAGGCAGCCCGGCGGCAAGTACCGACTCGTCTTCGAGCCGGTGCTCGTGGAGGACACGGGTGATCGCGATCGCGACGTCGACACCATCGTGGCTCGGTACACCGCCATCCTCGAGCGGTGGGTGAGACGATACCCCGAGCAGTACTTCTGGCATCACCGGCGATGGCGCCGCCAGCCGCCGGACACGCCACCCGAGCTGCGCGAGCCCACATGATCGCCGCGCCCACCTCGCGCTCCGTCTGGCGCAGCCTTCGGCGCGACACACGCTCGCTCATCGGGCTCGGAGTCATCGCGCTCATCGTGGCCGTCGCGATGTTCGCGCCGCTCATCGCCACGGACGATCCGCTGCGTATCAATCTCATTGGACGTCTTGCCGCGCCGTCGTCCGCGCACTGGATGGGCACCGACGTACAGGGACGCGACATCTGGTCGCGCCTCGTGTATGGCGCGCGCGTTTCACTCGCGGTCGGGCTCGTGTCACAGGCGATCGCCTTGTCGCTCGGTGTGGCGTTCGGGCTCCTGGCGGGATATTACGGCCGGTGGGTCGACGAGCTCGTGATGCGACTCGCCGATGTGACGCTCGCGTTCCCCACGCTGCTCCTGCTGATCGCGATGGTTGCCGCACTCAGCCCGTCCCTCGGCGTCGTGCTCCTCACCATCGGCATCGTCGGCTGGGCGGGCATGGCGCGTCTCGTCAGAGGCCAGGTGCTCGTGGTGCGCCAGCTCGAGTACGTGCAGGCCATCCGCGCGCTCGGCGCCCGTGACACGCGGATCATTGCCCGGCACGTGCTGCCTAACGTCATAGCGCCCGTCGTCATTGCCGCGACGCTTGGAGTCGCCGGCGCCATCATGGCCGAGGCCGCGTTGTCGTTCCTCGGTCTCGGGGTTCAGCCGCCGACCCCAAGTTGGGGCGGGATGATCGCGGATGGTCGCGACCTGAATCTCCTCCGCAACGCACCGTGGACGTCGGTGTTCCCCGGGCTCGCGATCGGCGCGGCGGTGCTGGGCTTCAACCTGCTTGGCGACGCGCTCCGCGATGCGCTCGATCCGCGCCGCATCGAGAGCGCCGCTCCCATAGCGGGCGTGCCGACGCCCGAGGTCGAACCGTGACCGACGCCATTCACCAGCTTCGCGCCCGGGAGTTCCCGTGGGCGATCGCCGGCGATCAGATCTTCCTGAACCATGCCTCCACCGGCCCTCTGCCGCAGCGCGCCGTCGACAGGATCCAGGAGCTCACCGCGCTCCGCGCGCAGCCGTGGCGGTACACGACCGAGATGCAGTTCGACGAGCTGGCGAACGCGCGGGTGCGGTGCGCGCGCCTCATCGGCGCGGAGCCGCGCGAGATCGCGCTCACGGTGAACACGTCGTACGGGCTCAACCTCGCGGCTCGCGCGCTCCCGTTCGAGCGGGGCGACATCGTCATCACGAGCGATCGCGAGTACCCGTCGAACGTTTATCCCTGGATGGAGCTCGAGGCAGCGCGGGGCGTCAAGCTCGAGCGCATTCCCTGCGCCGGCATCCTGCCTGACGAGGACGCAATCCTGGCCGCGCTGGATCGGCCACGTGTCCGTTGCGTGGTGCTGTCGTGGGTGTCGTTCGCGACGGGCTATCGCATCGATCTCGAGCGGGTTGGCCGAGCGTGTCGTGAGCGCGGCATCTGGTTCGTTCTCGACGCCATTCAGGGTGTCAGCGCCGCACCGCTGGATGTGCGCTCGATGCCGGTCGATATCGTCGCGTGCGGCGGGCAGAAATGGCTGCTCGCGCCGTGGGGCAGCGGGTTCGTGTGGCTGCGCCCCGATCTCGTCGACTCGCTCCGCCCGGTGGACGTGAGCTGGATGGCCACCCGGTGCTCCGACGACTTTACTCGACTGACGGACTACGACTTCACGTACCGGGATAACGCGCGGAAGTTCGAGGTCATTACGCTCCCGTATCAGGACTTCGCTGGGTTGAACGAGAGCCTGGACGTGTTTTTCGAGGTGGGACTGGAGACGGTCTACGAGCGCGTCGAGCGGCTGACCGGCCGGATCGTCGACTGGGCGTTAGGCACCACGGGCGTTCGGCTCGTGACGCCGCCGGAGCTGCGGCGACGCGCGGGCATTGTGGCCGTTGCGCCGCGGGACGCGAAGGCAGCTTCCGAGCGCCTGACCAGGGCGGGAGTGGTTCACTCGTTCCGCGAGGGTGCGATCCGCCTGTCGCCGCACTTCTACAACACTGAGGAAGAAATCGACCGCGCACTTCACCTCGTCGGATAGAGGCACGGTCGTGACGCCTGCTGGGTGCCAATTGGCGCTCAATACGGTGAGATTACCGCGCGAAGCGTTCCGTCAGCCTGCTTGGCAGACGTCATTCGGTACCAGCGCCGATTGCCGAAGCGTTCTCGAAGCACCTCGTTGTGGTCTCCGAGGTCGGCGGCGTAGATGACATCGCCCTCGAGCCGGCCGTCCGCGCCGATCGGCTCGAGGGGAAGCGCCCGCCCGAACGGCACACTGGCAATGCGCTGATCGACCTCGAGCTCGGCGCGGCACGTGGAGTCGACCGCTGCGAGCGACGAAATGCGAATGCGTGGCGTTCCTCCCGTGACTGCATCCGGCGTCGGGAAGAATGCGACGGTGGTACGTTTGAGTGTGGCCAGTTTCTCCGACGGCGCATGGACGGTGTCCGCGTCGGCAGCGCGGATACTGGCGACGAGCGAGCACGCGTCCGATGCATCGAGCAGCTGGGCGGCCTCGCTCCGATCCATCCCGAGCCCCCAGAGACGCCGCGACAGCCGTTGGCCTAACGGCTCGTGCAGGAAGACCACGGCGTTGTGAACGTTTGCCTCGCGCACCGCGCCGGCCATGTCCATCCTCGACACTCGTCGCGTGCCGCGAGTGTCCTTCGCGAGGCCAAGGACGCTGTACTTGAGCCACGGCGTCGACCAGGCCACCGCCAGGCACACCAGGATGGTGGCGAGCGTCGCGCGCCGGCAAGTCCCGCCAGCCCGCTCTCCCACCAGGAAGGGCGTTCTCGCGACAATCACGACCAGCGTTGGCAGAGCCGTGTAGAGGAACCGAGGCCCCAGAAGCTCGCCGACGAACCAGTACGACGCGTACGCGCACACCTGCGCGACAAACAACGCGATCAGCAGCACGTCCCAGCGCGTCGTCCGCCGGAACGCCAGCAACCCCACGATGACAAGCATGAGCGCGGGTATCGGCCACGCCATGAGCGACACGTTCAACTCGGTGATGTACCTCATCCCGTACTCGAGCGCGCGGTCGATGGTGTGGCGGTTCCCGTACGGGTCGACACGAAATCCAACCTGGTGCCCGGCTCCCCACATCGCTTCGTACCCGAAGCGGAGCGGGCTTCCTGTGGTTACCGCATTGGCGTACAGCACCGGCATCGCTCCCAGCACACCGACGAGGGCTTGAACCGCCACCTCGCGGATCCGCCGCCAGTGCGTACGAATCGCCCAGAGCTGGAACACGCCGATGGGGACGGCGACGATGATCGCGTCCAGCGGTCTGATCGTCGCCATGAAGCCTAACGCGAGTCCGATGAGTGCCGCGAACCCGACCGCGCGTCGCGTGGTGGTCGAGCGATCCCACTCCATGAGCGCCGCCAACGCGATCGTGACGAGGCACAGGACGCTCACGTGGTTCATCCACGTGCCCGCTATGAACAGCGCCATAGGGGTCACGGCGAACAGCGCTGTTGCGGCGCGCCCCTCCATTTCACCGAAGACGTGGCGTGCAAACCAGTAGAATACGACGACCGCCATCGCGAGCAGCACCGGATTGACCAGCCACGGCGCGCCGATCAGTGCGCCTGCCGCGAGCACCACAGGCCCACCGATCGGGAACTGGGCGTACCAGCGGCCAGAGTCGATGACCGTCTCCAGCGCGAAGAATTCACGATTCGGATCGGGCGGCAGCGACAAACGGCCGTGCAGCAGAATCTTTGCCTGCCACAGCGCCGCAATCTCGTCAGCTGTCGTTGCGCTGCGTTGGAACGCATAGAAGGCAAACGTCGTCGCGAGAATCCCCGCCGTCAGCGAGGCGACGGCCGCGAACACCGGAGACGATGGCCGCATGAGCGCCGCACCGCAGTGCTGCGGCAGCGAGCGCACGACTGGCGATCGAATCAGTGAGAGTACGACCACGACGCCTGTGAGGCCTGCCGTGCCCCACATCCAGTACGACGACACGGCCTCCGGGTAGTGACGCGCCGGGCGCATGAGCGGGACGAGGCACGCGACCAGCAGCAGCGCCGCCAGTGCAGCTGCGACTGGCGCGACGACTGGCTCGCTCGCCGACTTCGTCGACTGCGCGAGTCGGCGAGCCTTTCTGGCCTTCTCGGCTCGGCGCTTCTCCGCGCGCCCCACGGCTAGGTCGTGAGCCTAACGATCGCGATCTCGCGGGCACCCTTCCGCAACACGTAGTACGCGCCGTGGATCGCCTGGCGCACCGACAGGACGGAATTCTCGGGGCTCAGCTTCTCGCCGTTGGCATACAGCCCGCCCTGCTGGAGCAGACGCCGAGCGTCGCCCTTGGACTTCACGAGTCCCGTCACGACGAACGCATCGAGCACGTCCACGCCCGCCCCGTCCGATCCGCTCTTCAACGAAATCGTCGTGGCGGTGCCGTCGGCGGTCGTCACGCTCGCGACGCCGTTGCCCGTTCGAAGGTCGACCGCCGCCGATGGCAGCTCCTGCGTGAGCGACTCGAGCACCGTGGACGCGAACTGTCGCGGGTCGGCTCCGCGATCGAACACGAGTCTCGACGCGTCCGTCGCATCGCGCGCTGCCTCGGCGCCGTGGACTCTTGTCGTTACGTCGCTGGCCAGCGTGCGCTGCGCCTCGCGAGCCTCTGGACGCTCGCTCGCCGCCGCTTCGAGCGCCTCGATCTCTTCGCGCGTCAGCAGCGTGAAGTAGCGGAGATACTTCCCCACGTCGCGGTCGTCCGCGTTGATCCAGAACTGATAGAACTTGTACGGTGACGTCAGTGACGGGTCGAGCCACACCGCGCCTGCCTCGGACTTCCCGAACTTCGCCCCCGATGCCGTAGTCACGAGCGGCAGCGTCACGCAATGCGCGTCTACGCCGACCGAGCGCCGAATCAGCTCGACTCCGGCGGTGATGTTGCCCCACTGGTCGCTGCCACCGATCTGCATGCGTACACCCTCGCGCTTGTAGAGCTCGAGGAAGTCGTACGCCTGGAGCAGCATGTACGAGAACTCCGTGTATGAGATCCCGCTGTCGAGGCGAGACTTCACGGAGTCCTTGGCCGTCATGTAGTTGACCGTGAAATGCTTCCCCACGTCGCGCATGAACTCGATCGCGCCGAGGTTCATGAGCCACTCGGCGTTGTTGCGCATGAGCGCGGCCTGAGGGCCCGAGAAATCCAGAAATCGCTCGAGCTGGTGTCGAATGCCGCGCACGTTCTCCTCGACGACCTCGAGCGAGTTGAGCTGTCGCTCCGATGTCCGCCCGCTCGGGTCGCCAATCATGCCCGTCCCACCGCCAACGAGCACGATCGGCTTGTGGCCAGCTCGTTGCAGATGAGCCAGTCCCATGACGGGGATCAGATTCCCGACGTGGAGACTCCGTGCTGTCGGGTCGAAGCCGCAATAGGCAACGGTCGGCGTCGCGGCGAGCATCTCGCGAGCGCCTTCGGTGTACTGGAAAAGAAGCCCGCGCCACGCGAGCTCATCGAGATAGGATCGTACGGTCATTCGAGTAAGATATTGGGGCTGGCCGAGTGGGGTCAGAGTCGGCGCTGTTCCCGGTTTCCCGTTCCCGTCGTAGCTTCTCCTGTTGGATGAAAAAGCCTTCTCGCCTCCGCCAATTCACCGAGCGGAATCCCAAACTGGTCCGCTCGGTTCTGCTCGGGCTCACGTTCCTCGTCGCGTTCGGCGGCGGTGTCGCGTTCGCGAGCTGGGTCCTCGTCTGTAATGGTGGACGCTGTCCGCCAGTGCAGATCCTGGATACCTACACGCCTCGCCAGACCTCCAAGGTCTACGCCGCCGACGGACGCTTTATCGCCGAGGTCGGGCTCGAGCGCCGTACGCTCGTGAAGATCTCGGAGATCCCGAAAGTGGTGAAGGACGCGTTCGTCCTCACCGAGGACAAGCGCTTCTACGAGCACTCCGGCATCGACTGGGTTCGCGTACCCGGCGCCGCGCTCCGCAACCTCCGCGCGGGTTCGTGGGAGCAGGGCTTCTCCACCATCACGATGCAGCTCGCGAGAAACGTCTTCCCCGAGCGCATCTCCCGCGAAAAGAATCTCGTTCGCAAGGTCAAGGAGGCGAAGGTCGCCAGGCAGATCGAGCAGCGATACTCGAAGGACAAGATCCTCGAGTTGTACCTGAACCAGATCAACCTCGGGAACGGCGCCTACGGCGTGGAGACGGCTTCGCAGCGCTATTTCGGCAAGTCGGTCCACGACCTCAATCTCGCGGAAGCTGCAATGCTGGCGGCGCTCCCGAAGGCCCCGGCACGCTACAATCCGCGACGATTCCCGGAGCGAGCCATCCAGCGGCGGAACACCGTCATCGAGCTCATGCGCCGCAACGGCGCCATCAGCGATGCCGACGCCAGCCTCGCGAAGGCCTATCCACTCCAGTTAGGCAGCAAGACCGAATCAGGCGAGGTCGCGCCCTACTTCGTCGAATGGGTGCGCCAACAGCTGGACGAGAAGTTCGGCGCGCGCTTGTACGAGCAGGGTCTCAAGGTCTACACGACGCTCGATCTCGATATGCAGTCCGCCGCGGAACGCGCGCTGGAGAATCAGCTTCGCGCGATCGAAGGCGGCAAATACGGGAAGTTCCCGCATCGGACGTACGAGCAGCTCGCTGCACGCACGGCGAACGGCGACGAAGCGGCGACGCCGAACTCGCCGTACCTTCAGGGCGCCTTTCTCGCAATGGATCCACGGGACGGATCGGTGCGTGCGCTCGTGGGTGGCCGACAGTTCGACGATTCGAAATTCAACCGAATGACCCAGGCGCTTCGCCAGCCCGGGTCGACGTTCAAGCCAATCGTCTACTCGGCCGCGATCGAAAACGGGCGGACGCCCGCCACGATCATCGACGATGCGCCTATCACGCTGCCTCAGGTCGCGGGCGATCAGTGGACGCCCCAGAACTACGACGGGAAGTTCGAGGGCCCGATTCCGCTGCGTCGTGCGCTCTACATGTCGCGGAACCTGCCCGCGATTCGAACCGGAATGGAGCTGGGCGAACAGACGATCATCGACATGGCCAAGCGGTTTGGTATCACGTCGACGATCCCGCCGTATCCGTCCATCGCCATCGGGTCGGCCGACGTGTTCCCGATCGAGATGATCTCGGCCTACAGCGCGTTCGCAAACCTCGGTGTGCGCACGGCGGCGAACGCGATCCGTCGCGTGGAGAATCAGAAGGGCGAGGTGCTGTGGGAGCCGCAGCCCGTGCGTGCGCAGGTCCTGAGCGCGCCGGAAGCGTGGCTCATGGTGAGCATGATGAAGGACGTCGTGCAGCGAGGAACGGCGGCAGGAAGCGTCGGCTCGCGGTTCTTCGTTCCGTCCGGTGGAAAGACCGGAACCACGAACGATGGCGCGGACGTCTGGTTCATCGGCTACACGGCGGATCTCGTCGCGGGCGTGTGGATGGGCTTCGATCGGCCCCAGAAGATCAAGGCGAACGCGCAGGGCGGAGAGCTCGCCGCGCCGGCGTACACGTCGTTCATGACGGAGGTCTACCGCCGTCGACCGGCGCCTCCCGATTGGCCACGGCCCGAGGGCATCACGACGCGCGAGATCGATAAGACGACCGGCGAGCTGGCGAATGCGTACTGCTCGGCCGACTCGGTCGTCACGGAGTACTTCATCGCCGGGACCGAGCCCATTCAGGAATGCTCGCCATTCAACATGGGCCAGCCGTTGGACTCCAGTGCGCGGGCGGGGGTGCCTAACGCGGCCAATCCGCCCAAGCCGCCACCCGGTAAGCGCGACACGACGACCAACCCGTTCAAGATCCCGTAAGCGAATGGCGTGGAACCCGGTCGACTGCCACGCGCATTCGACCATGTCAGACGGCGCGCTCGATGTTCCGCAGATCATCGAGCGCGTAACCGCTCGGGGCGTGAGGCCGAGCGTCAGCGACCACATCTCTCGCGACGTTGGCGGAGCCGTCGCGTCGATCGACGGCGTCCGTGCCTACCTCGACGAGCTGGACCGGTATCCCATCGCGAGAGGCGGCGAGTTCTGCTGGCACGACGCGCTGTGGCGTGAGCTTCCGGAGGATCTCGCCGCGCGATTTACACACCGTCTCGGGTCGCTCCACGCGATCTATCTCGACGATCGCACGCTCGTCCACGCGTTCTCGCGCCGATTTCCGGCGTCACTCACGCGCGACGAGTACATGGACGCACTGGTCGCGAACGCCGAGGAGTTGGCGGCCACGATGCCGGTGGACATTCTGGCACACCCCACGCTCGTGAACCTCACGCTCCGGGAGCTCCCGGCGGACGAACTGTGGACCGAGGAGCGCGAGGATCGTCTCATCACGGCGCTGTTCGATGCCGGCATCGCCTTCGAGATCTCGGCGCGCTACAAGGCACACGAGCGGCTCGTTAGGCGTGCCATCGATCGTGGCGTTCGCGTGTCCCTTGGCTCCGACGGCCACTCGGCCGATCAGGTCGGCGATCTCACGTTCCCCCTCGCGCTCGCGCGCCACTGCGGGGCGCGCGACGAAGACCTGTTCGATCCGTACACGCGACTCGCGTGACCGCATGATCCGATACCATGCGCGGTGGGTGCTGCCGATCTCGCGTCCGGCGATCTCGGGCGGCACGGTCGCCGAGCACGACGGGCGCATCGCCTTTGTCGGCGAGCGGAGCGGTGCGCCCGACGGGGCCGACGTCGACCTGGGTGACGTGGCACTCCTGCCAGGGCTCGTCAACGCGCACACGCATCTCGAGCTCACGGTGATGCGCGGGTTTCTGGAAGACCTCGATTTCCGATCGTGGATCTTCCGCCTCACACGCGCGCGCCGCGAAGCGCTCGCGCCGGCAGCGCTCCTTGACTCCGCCCGCTTCGGGATCGCGGAGGGTCTGCTCGCCGGGATTACGACGTACGCCGACACCAACGACTCGGGCGCCCCGTTTCGCGCGATGCTCGAGATGGGAGTGCGCGGGATCTCGTACCAGGAAGTGTTCGGGCCCGACCCGGCGCAGTGCGCCGATTCGCTCGCCGGACTTCGTGCGAAGGTGGATGCGCTGCGCGGACAGGCCACGGCACTCGTGCGTGCGGGCGTGTCTCCGCACGCGCCGTATTCGGTGTGCGATGCCCTGTTCGAGGGGACAGCGGCGTTCGCGATTCAGGAAGGGCTGCCCGTCGCCGTCCACATTGCCGAGAGCGCGGAGGAGTCGAGCCTGGTCCAGCACGCGTTAGGTGGTTGGGCGGACTCGCATCGGTCGCGTGGCATCGAGGTCGTGCCGCGGGCGGACTCCCCGATCCGCCTACTCGAGCGAGTTGGCGTGCTGGACGCACGCCCGCTCCTGATCCATTGCGTTCGCGTCGACAGTGGCGACGTGGCGGCGATCGCGCGACACGACTGCGCGATCGCGCACTGCCCCGCGTCGAACGCGAAGCTCGGGCACGGGATCGCGCCGCTCACCGAATTCCTCAGAGCGGGCATCCGCGTTGGTATTGGATCGGACTCGGTCGCGAGCAATAACCGGATGGACCTGCTCGACGAAGCGCGCTTGGGCGTCCTCATGCAACGCGCGCGGACCGCACAGTTCAACGCGATCTCCGCCGGCGAAGCGCTCGAGCTTGCGACGTTAGGCGGCGCCCGTGCGCTGGGCCTCGAGTCGGAGATCGGTTCGCTCGACGTGGGCAAGTCGGCCGATCTCGCGGCGTTCCCACTCGATGTGCCGCGCTCCGTTCCGGTCTACGATCCCGCCTCGGCGCTGGTATTCGCCGCATCGGGCAGGATGGCAACGTTCGTCGCCGTGGCCGGCCGGCCGCTCGTCCGCGACTCCCGCTTCGTCGGCCCAGCGGCCAACGTGCCCTCGCTCGAATCCGCCGCGCAGGCGCTCGCGGAGTGGTCCGCGAACGCGCGTCGTCGATAGATCGACCTCGGCTCCAGCGACCGGGCGTCGACGGCGGTACTTCCCATGCACCACCGTCCGCGCAGGCCGTTATCATCCGACTGCACAACCAACGGG
>Ga0070681_10000351_pt1 | contig 37169 bp, 36 predicted proteins | sample KBSC83BmetaG_FD_65650 | JGI IMG/M metagenome (GOLD analysis project Ga0070681, IMG submission 65650) | Corn rhizosphere microbial communities from Kellogg Biological Station, Michigan, USA - KBS C8-3B metaG | ecosystem: Host-associated > Plants > Roots > Rhizosphere | place: USA: Michigan...
CGTGCCCAAGGCCGAGATCCGCAAGAAGGTCGAATGGGCGGCGCAGATGTTCGGCATCGGGCGCATGCTCGACCGCAAGCCGCGGCAATTGTCGGGCGGCGAGCGCCAGCGCGTGGCGCTGGCGCGGGCGGTGGTGCGCGAGCCGGCGGTGTTTCTTCTCGACGAGCCGCTCTCCAACCTCGACGCCAAGCTGCGCAACTCCGCGCGCGACGAGCTGAAGCAGTTTCAGCGCAGCCTCGGCACCACCACCCTCTATGTCACCCATGACCAGGCGGAGGCGATGGGCCTTGGCGACCGCATCGCCGTGCTCGAGCAGGGCCGCGTGCGCCAGGTGGGAACGCCGCAGGAGATTTACGGCCATCCGACGGATGTCTTCGCCGCCACCTTCATCGGCTCGCCGCCGATGAATTTGATCGAGGAGGGTGAGACCTGGCTCGGCTTCCGGCCGGAAGAGTTCCTGCCGCGCGAGATCGAGGCCGCCGGCGATCAAGTCGTCTTTCCCTTCCGCATCAAGCGCATCGAATATCTCGGCGCCGATCGCCTGGTCTACGGCGTGATCGAGGGGCGGGTGCCCGAAGCGCATGTCATCTCGAAAATCCCGACCAACATCCGCACCCATATCGCCGTCGACGAGCTCTATGATTTCGTCGTGCGGCGCCAGGACCTTGCGCGTTTCGCGCGCGACACCGGCCGGCGTGTCGATGGAGGCGCCGCGTGACCTCGCTCGCGGGCGGCGGCGCCGGCAAGCTGCGCGCGCAGGGCGGCTTTTTCGCGCGCTTCGCCGATGACGACCTTTGGCTGTGGCGCGTCATGCTGGCGCCGGCGATCCTCTATATCGTGCTCCTGGTCGGGTTCCCGTTCCTGCTCTCGATCTATTACAGCGTCTCGAGCGCGACGGTGGCGAGCCGCGAGGTGCATTTCGTCGGCCTCGAGAATTTCCGACGCATCGTCGAAAGCGGCACCTTCTGGCTCGCGCTCAAGAACACGATCATCATCACCGCCGTCTCGCAATTCGTCGTCCTCGTTCTCGCCAACATCCTGGCGATGGCGCTCGCCGTCGATTTCCGCGGTAAATGGCTGCTGCGGCTGCTGATCCTCCTGCCCTGGGTCGCGCCGATCTCGCTCGGCAGCATCGGCTGGCTGTGGATCTTCGATTCGATCTACAGCATCATCAACTGGACGGCGCGCGCGATCGGGCTGTTCGGCCCGAACGAGTGGCCGATCTGGCTTGGCCAGCCGGCGCTGGCGATGACCTCGATCATCATCGTCAATGTCTGGCGCATTCTGCCGCTGGCGACCGTCATCATCCTCGCGGGACTCGCCTCGATCCCGCAGGACATTCACGACGCCGCGCAGGTCGACGGTGCCAGCTTCTGGCGCCACTATTTCCAGATCACCGCGCCGTTGCTCTTGCCGATCGCGCTGGTCGCGCTGCTCTTCGGCATCGTCTTCACCTTCACCGATCTGATCGTCGTCTTCGTGCTGACCCGCGGCGGTCCCTACGACATGACGCAGGTGATCGCGAGCTGGGCCTATTTCACCGGCATCCAGGGCGGCGATCTCGCCGGCGGCGCGGCCATCTCGCTCTTCCTCTTCCCGGTCCTCGCCGGCATTACGATTCTCTTCCTGTGGCTCGCCCGGCGCGCGGAGGTGACGTGATGACCCCGCGCTTCGCCCGTGGGCGGCGCATCGCCGGCCGCGCCGGCCATGCCGGCATCCTCGTCGTCTTCGTGACCTTCCTTGCCTTCCCGTTCTACTGGATGGCGATCACCACCTTCAAAACCAATCAGGACCTCTACAACACCCACAACAATCCTTACATTTTCAATAGCCCGCCGACCTTGGACCATCTCATTGTTCTCTTCCGCGACACGCAATTTCTGCAATGGCTGCTCAACACGGCCTTCATCGGCGTGGTCGTCGTGCTGATCACGCTACTCCTCGCGGTGCCCGCGGGCTATGCGCTCGCGCGCAAGACCGGCGCCTGGGCGCAGGGGCTCGGGGTTGCGATCTTCCTCACCTATCTCGTCCCCCCGACCATCCTCTTCATCCCGTTCTCGCGCATCATCGCCGCGCTCGGGCTGCAGGATTCGGTGTGGTCGCTGATCCTCGTCTACCCCAGCTTCACGGTGCCGTTCTGCACCTGGCTGCTGATGGGGTTCTTCAAGGCGATTCCGCGCGATCTCGAAGAGGCGGCGATGATCGACGGGCTGAGCCGCTTCGCCGCTTTCGTCAAGATCGTGATGCCGATCTCGACCGCCGGGCTGCTGACCGCGGTGATCTTCGCCTTCACCCTGGTGACGCAGGAATTCGTCTACGGCGTCACCTTCATCACCCAATCCTCGAGCTACACGGTGAGCGTCGGCGTGCCGACCTTCCTCGTCCGCGGCGACGTTTATTTCTGGGGCTCGATGATGGCGGCTTGCCTCATCGTCAGCGTGCCGATCGCCATCGTCTACAATTTCTTCGTCGACCGCTTCGTCATCGGCTTCACCGGCGGCGCGGTGAAATAGCGGGGTGGTCGAGCCAAGAGCGGCGGGGCGCCGCTTTTCCGGCGCCCGCCGCCGCACTGCGGCTAGAGGGTCACATAGGCGGGGCCGCGCGCCGCTTCCGCCCAGCCATAGAGCGCCGCGTTGACCGTCCGCCAGTTGGGCCGGTCCTTCATCCGGCCATACCAGCGCGCGATGTTCGGATAACCGCCATAGGTGCAGCCGATCACCTCGCCGAGCGAGATCATGCCCGAGGCGAGATAATCGGCGATGGTAACCGCGTCGCCGCAAAGCCAGGCTCTTCCCCCGGCGAGAAGATTCCCCTCGAGCACCCGCAGGAAACGCTCGGCGTGGCGCTTGCCCGCCGCGACCGCCAGACTCTGCGCGGCTGGATCAGCGAGCTTGTAATCCTCGAGGAGCTGCGCATAGCACAGACCGTAGCCGAAGCTGCGATAGAACCCGGTGTTGAGCCAATCCATCATCTCGTTGACGCGGGCACGGGCCTGGAGCTCCCGCGGATATTCGGCCGAGCCGATCTTGTCGGCGAGGTATTTGAGGATCGCCGAGCTCTCGGTCAGCCGGAACCCTTCATCCTCAAGCACCGGAACCTGGCAGCTGGGATTGACCGCGACATAGTTCGGCTTGAACTGCTCGCCGGTGAAGAGGTCAACGACCTGTTGCTCGAGCGCGATGCCGTGATCCGCGGCGAACAGCATGATCGGGCGGCAGGTCGTCGATGCCGGATGCATGTAGAGTTTCATGGATTCCCTCCCTTCGGCGCTGGCATCAAACTCGTCAGCGAGGCACCTTCGTATTGAAGCTCCGCCAGCTCGACGCTGTAGAGCTTGTGCCGGGCGTCGTAACGGACTGTGTAGCGGCTCGGATAGTAGCCGCTCAAGCTGTAATGCGCGGGGCGCGGCACGGCTTTGCTGAAGTTGGGCTTCTTCAGGAGATAGGCGCGCGTGACCATCGGCTCGACGAAGGTGAGCCGGCCCTGGTAGTAGCCGTAGATGAAGGTGGCGGTAAAGGGCTGGCCGTGGAACTCGGGCGCGGTCACATCGATGGCGTGGACGCCCATTTTGTCGATCGCCGTGTCGGGGATCACCTGGTAGTTCGCGGCGATCAGCCCCTTGTCCGAGACCTGCGTCGCGGGGTCGGACGACCCGCTGAAATGCACCTTCGCCACATCGGCGGTGCTCATCGCGTAGAAGTGGAAATCGAAATGCGGCACCGTGTAGACATGCGGCGGCGGATGACCTTGGGGATTCCAGTCGATCGCGACATGGCTGAATCCGGTCTTCGGCCCTTTCGCCGGCATCGGGAGCACATATTCCCATCCGCCGTCCGCCATGATCTTGTTGAGCGTGGTTGGAAGCCCCTGGAGCATGCCGGGCGTGAAGCGCACGGCGACGCTGACGGGCTTGTCCGTCTTATCGGTTTGCACCACGACGCGCGCGGTGCCTTGGCCGATCGCGACGGGCTTGCCCTCATAGGTCGCGGCCTGCGCGCCGCCAATGAACACTGCGATGGCAAGCACCAAGCTGGAACAAGACAACATCCTTTTGGTATCAAGCATGGTCACCTCCCTGTGCTGGCAAATTGAGGACTTTCTCCTTCGCCGGGCTGCGTTAGCGCCCCGGCGATGATATCGGTGTTCTGCGCGACCTGGATGAGCCAGCGTCCCTCGCGGCGAACCACCACGAGCAAGAGGATGCCGTGGCGCGGCTTGCCGATGCTTCCGTCGGGTTCGATCTGACCTTTGAGCTCCCAGAGGATATGCGCGGCGGCGATGTCGCGGGCGATGAAGCGGACCTTCTCGATCCGACCGGAGAGCGCGCTGTCGCGAAAGAAGCTGGCGTGGCTGTAGACATGCGCCGCTTCGATCTCGGCGCGGTTCTTCCACCACATGCCGACGACGTTGACGAAATCCGCATCCGGCGCGAAGAGCGCGGCGAACGCCACCAGGTCGTGCCGGTTCCAGGCGGTGTCGAAGGCGTGCGCCACGGCCGCGATGGCGGCGCGATCCTCAAGGCGTTCCCCGCTCGCCGAGAACTCCGATGAACGCTGCACGCTCATGGAACTCTCCCGATGTGGTGCTTTGCGACAGGGTTACCCGGAGGCGCGGCCGAATGGAAATCGCAAGTTTATATGGCTACCATCGGTCCTATGAATTTCGCGAGCTTCGATCTTAACCTGCTCCGCGTATTCCACGCGCTGATGAACGAGCGCCACGTCACCCGCGCGGGCCAGCGCATCGGCTTGAGCCAGCCCGCCGTTAGCGCCGCCCTCAACCGCCTGCGCGCGATTTTCGACGACAATCTCTTCATCCGGGACGCGGGTGTCATGATGCCGACACCGCGCGCCATCGCGCTGGCGGAGCCGATCGCCGACGCCTTGCGGCGCGTCGAGCATGCGCTGGGCAGCACCGGCCGGTTCGAGCCGGCGGCCGCCGAGCGCGACTTCCGCATCATGGGCATTGATTATTTCAGCTATTTGCTGGCGCCGGCGCTCGCCGCCATCCAGCAGAACGCCGCGCCCGGCATCGCCGTCCGGTTCGTCGATGCCGCCACCGGGCCGATCGCGCGCTTGCTCGAAGAGGGGCGGGTCGATTTGGCGCTTGACGCCATGGAAGAGCAGGCGGACCCGATCCGCTCGCAATTTCTCTTTAGCGACCATTATGTGGTGATCGCGGCCGTCGACCACCCCGATATCGGGCGGGAGGCAGCCTTGGACCTCGACCTCTATTGCCGGCTGACGCATGTGCTGCACTCCTACAGCGGCGCCACGGTCGGAAATGTCGATGCGGCTTTGGCGGCGATCAACCGCAGCCGGCATGTCGGGGTGAGCCTGCCGCATTTCTTCTCGATCGCTCAAGTCGTCGCGCAGTCGCGGATGATCGCGACCTATCCCGAGCGTCTTGCAGCGAAGCTCGCGCCCGGCTTGGGATTGCGCCTTTCCCGGCCCCCGGTGCCGCTGGCGCCAATCGCGCTCGCTATGTACTGGCATCGTCGCAACGACGCCGAGGCGGGACATCTCTGGCTGCGCGAACGCCTGATGGGCGTCGCGAAGCAATCGGAGTTTTTGTCCGCGCCGCCCGAGAAGGCGGCGCTTTCCGCGAGCGGAGTGCGCTTTGGCTGAGCGGCCGCGCGCTTAGGCGGCGCTGCGCTTCAGCGGCACGAAATGCCTGCCTTTGGAGACCGGGCCGAGGCCTTCAGCGATGCGATCGAAGCTTTCGCCGCCATCCTCGCTCAAATAAACCGTGCCGTCGGTGTCGCCGATGAAGAGGCTATACCCACCCGGCCAGGCGGCGAGGCTCATCGCCTCGATGTTGCAAGGGGCGCTGGCGGGAATGCCGCGGCTCAACACCTCCCAGCTCTCGCCATTGTCGCGGCTGCGCAGCACTGCGGTGCCGGCATCGTGCGATGCGCGCCAAGTGCCGGGGTGGCCGGCCGCGCCCGACATGAAGAGCGTCGCTTCGTCGGGCGAGAGCGCGATGTGGTCGGGATAGGCGAGGCGGAAGCCCTCATCGGTCATGCGCCGCCAATGCGCGCCGCCATCCTCGCTGCGATAGGAGCCGCAGCCCGTGGTCATGAACATGCGCTCGGGACGGGAGCGCGCGATCAGCACCTGGTGCAAATCCTTGAAGGCGCGGTCCTCGGGCCGTGAATAATCGGCGAGCTCTTTCCAGCTCTCGCCGCCATTGTGCGATTCGAGCAGCGCGCCTTGCTCGATCGCGGCATAGACATGCCTGGTGTCGCGCGGATCGAAGGCAAGCATCTTGGTGTGCGCGATATGCGGCGGCGCCGGGAAAGTCCAATCCTTGTTCTTCTGCTCGGAGATCGCCGGTTTTTCGGTCCAGCTCGCACCGAGATCGCGGCTCACGAAAAGCGAGGCGGGCTCGGTGCCGGCATAGAGCGTGACGCCGCCATCCTCGCGCAGCGCGGCGATGGTGTAGATGTCCGTGAGCCGAAGCCCGCGATTGCGCGCCTCCCAGCTTTTGCCGTCGGCGCTCCAAAAAATGCCGTCGCCATGGGTGCCGGCGAGCGCGCCGCCATCAGGCAGCAAGCTCATGGTGCTGATGTGATGGCCCGCAAGCGTCGTGGCGGCAAGCCGCCAAGCCTCGCCTTGTGCCGCGCGCTCGAGGATGGCGACGCCGGTGGCGGTGGCGACGAAAACCCGGGTCGGCGCGCGGGCGCCGTCGAAGCGGCTCTGACCATTGGGCGAGAGACAGAGTTCCATGGCGCACCTCCGCGGAAGAGGGAGCGCGGGCATCGCCAACGGCTCCCGATTTGGCGCCAAGTCTCCCGCTTTTGCGCGCCGCCGGCAAGGGCCGCCACGGCGGTGCCGCGCTGGCGGCCGCCCTTCCGGTCAGGAGACTTTTCTCAGCCGGCTTGGCAGCAGGGCTTCGATTTCATCGGCGGCGTTCGCGGCGCCGTCGATGCCGGCGAGCAGCTTTGAAATTTCCACCGCCTCGGCGCGGCAAGTCTTGTCACCAAGCACCGCTGCAACCGCTTCGCTCATCATCGCCGCATCCGCATCGGCAGGCAGTGCTCGGCCGACGCCCCAGGCTTTTGCGGCGGCGGCGTTGATAGGCTGATCGCCGCCCAAGCCCGGCACGACCACCACGGGCAAGCCGTTCCTCAAGGCGCGCATGAAGGTGCCGTGGCCGCCATGGGTCAAAATCAGGCTGGCGCGGCGCATCAGATCGTCGTGATCCGCGGTGGCGAAGACCGCGACGTTGGCGCTTGCGCGCAGCGCCGCGGGATCAATGCTGTCGCCGACCGTAACCACGCCGCGCACGGGCAGCGATGCGAGCGCATCGATCGCGTTCTGGAACTTCGTGACCGAGCCTTGCTCGGGCATGGTGCTGAAGCTCACCAGCACGAGCGGAATCGGGGGTTCATCCGCCCAAGGAAGAGCGACGCGGAGTCCGTGGCGCTCGCGCTCCAGAACCGGACCGACATGGCGCAGCTTATGCGCCTGGCCGAGAGTGCCTGCGGCATCGTCAAGTGCCGCGACCGTCGTCGCAATCATCTTGTCCTGCACCATCCACAGGCTTTCGAGATCGTCGGGGATCGGCTCGAAACCGGCGTCAGCGCGCAGGCTCACCAACATCGCGAAGAAGGTTCGCCACATCGCCAGGCAGCGCCAGACCGAGGTGTGGCATACCGCGATCGAAGGCCGGCCGAAGCGCTTGGCTTCCAGCAGCGCCACCGGAAACATCTGATCGACGATGACGAGGTCCGGTCGCTCGGCGGCAAGGCATTGACCGATCTGCTCGGCGACGGCCGGCGAGGTCAAGTAGCTCGCGGCCTTGGGCAGCCATTTATCCTTCGGATAGCGGTCGGCCTGTTCATAGGCGCGGCTCAATTCGATCGCCCGCAAGCCGGCGCGCTCGACGCGCGGCACCATCTCCGGCCGGCCGGCAAAGGAAACGCGGTGTCCGCGCTCGGTCAGCACGCGGGCGATGCCGAGGCTCGGCGGCAGATTGCCGCCCCCCGACCAGTTGAGCCAAAGCATCTCAGCCATTCATCTCCTCCCTGACGAGTCCGCGAACCATGCGAGCGACCGCCGCCTCCGCGGCGCGGCGCGACAGGCCGAAGTCGCGCCGCAGCAGCTTCCAGGTGTAAACGTCGAAGGCGACGATCAACGCGTCGTGCAACTCCTTGCGGGCAGCGCCGGCGCGGCGTCGCAGCGTTGGCGCGAACGCCTCGGCGACCCAGCCGCGCAGGCTCTGGCGGCCGATATTGAGGTGCTCATGCATCGCCGGAAGCCGCGGCTCGTCGGCGAGCCAGCGAATCACCGTGTCGCCGACCTTGTCGTAAAAATCATAGGTGCCGCTTACCAGCGCCTCGAGATTGTCCGGCGTGATCGGTGCGAAGCCGAGCGGGCCCAGGGAATGGAGCGCCTGCGCGAACAACTCCTGCTTGCTGCCGAAGAGGCGCAGCACGGTGCGTGCCGTGGTCTCGGCGCCCGAAGCGATCGCCTCGATCGTCATCTCCTCGAAAGAATGCGCGACGAGGAGATCGCGCGCGCTTGCGAGGATGCGAGCCTTGGTCGCGGCTGCCGCCTCGGCACGCGCTTTCATCAAATAGGGACGGGCGAGAGCGTTTTTCATGTCATACATCGTGGCACGAAAATTATTTTCGTGTCAATATGCATGTCACGAAATTGTTGAGCAAAAGAGCGAAGTGGGCATGGCCGCTGGCTTGCGGCGATTCGGGTCGTTCCTCTCCGGCCCCGAAACGCGCTAGAAAGAAGCCTAGGATCTGGAGGAGCGCCACCCATGAAATTCGGGCATTTCTGCCTGCCGACCTTTTTCCCGGATGTCGATCGCGACCCTGGCCAGTTGATGCGCCGGTGGCTCGATCTCCTGGCCGAAAGCGAAGCGCTGGGCTTCGATTCGCTCTGGGCGAACGAGCATCATTTCGATCCCTATGGCGGCATCATCCCCTCGCCGCCGACCATGCTCGCGGCGCTGTCGCAACGCACGCGGCGCGCCCGGCTCGGCACCTCCATCGTCGTGCTGCCGCTGCACAATCCGATCGAGATCGCCGAGCAGCTCGCCATGGTCGATCTCATGTCGGGCGGCCGCGTCGAGTTCGGCATCGGCCGCGGCTTCGTCGAATTCGATTACGACCGGCTGCATATCCCGCGCCAGGATTCGCAAGAGCGGATGCGCGAGCAGCTCGAAGTGATCATCAAGGCCTGGTCGGGCGAGCCCTTCAGCCATGAAGGCCGGTTCTATCGCTACGACAAGCTGGAAGTCTGGCCGCGGCCGGAGCAGCGGCCGCATCCGCCGATCTGGCTCTCCTGCTCGCAGACGCCGTCGAGCTTCGAATGGGCGGGGCGTCTCGGCTACAACATCCTGACCGTCGCCTATCGCAGCGTCGAGCTGCTGGTCGCCAACAACAAGATCTATCGCGAGGCCTTGGCCAAGGCCGGCCACGCGCCCGGGAAAGGGCGCATCGCGACGCACTATCACTGCGTGCTCGCCGAGGATCGGCGCGAGGCGCGCGACATCGCGCGCCAGGCCTGGCGCCGCTACACCACCGCGACGACCCACACGCTCGAGCGTCTCCGGGCGGATCAGGATGCCCTCAAAGATCCCGTGCGCAAGCAGGCGCAGCAAGATGCGCTCGACGTCGACAAGATGGTCGAGGAGCTCCGCGTCATCGCCTGCACGCCGGACGAGGCGGTGCGCCTCCTCGAGCGCGCGCAGGACGCGATGGGCTTCGACCAGTGCGATTGCACCTTCTTCTTCGGTGGCATCACCCACGACCAGGCGCTGCGCTCGCTTCGCCTTTTCGCGACCGAGGTCATGCCGAAGCTCAAGGATCGCCGGCCGCGCCTCGCGGGGTGATGCGCTTGGGTTATGCCGGGGCGAGGCGCTGATCTGTCGCGCTGCATTGGCAGCTTGCGCCCTTCGACTACGCTTCGCTCCGCTCAGGGTGAGGTGGAATAGGTGATGGCATTAACAAAGCACCTCATCCCGAGCGAAGTCGAGGGACGCACGGCGGAGTTCCAGCGCGCCTAAGTCGCGCCCGTTACTTGCTCACATATTCGTTGGTGAAGATGCCGTCATAAGAGGGAAGCTTCTGGTCCGCCGGCATGAAGCCCGCCTGGACGTTGAGCTCGTCGGCGGCGGCCAGCCCCTTGGCGTCGAGCACCGGCTTGAGCGGCGTCGATTCGAGGGTCTTCTTGTAAGTGTCGGCCGCGACCCCCGGATCCTTGATGTTGAGGCGCTTGGCCAGGATCGCGGTGGCCTCTTTTTGATGGTCGTGAATATAAGCGGCGGCTTTGACCATCGCTTCGCCCATCTTGACGCAAACCGAGCGGTGCTCGGCGCAGAGCTGCTTGCGCGTTAAGACGACGTTGGCGTCGATATGGCTGAGCCAGGGCGGATCGACCGGATTGCCGGTGGTGCCGTCGGCGAGAACGACGCTGTAATCGTTCTGGAGCAGCTGCTCGAGCACCGGCGGGCCGATCGAGGCGCCGTCGATCGAGCCGCTCTGCATCGCGCTGAAGGTCTCGGAGGGCGGGATGCCGGTCCGCACGATATCCGTTTCGGGATTGAGCCCGCCCATCCTGGCGATCGTCTTGGCATAGGCGTCGGGGATCGCCTGGATGCCGCCAACGGCGATGCGCAAGCCCTTCATCAGCTTGGCGCGCTCGGCGAGCGGCGCCTTGGGGTTGAAGTGCCGCTCATCGGCGATTTTCTTTTTGATGACGATCCAGAAGCCGGAGCGGTCATAGGTATTGGCGATGCCGATCACCGGCTGGTGGCGCGCCGTGGCGCGGGTGAGGGTGACGCCGGAGGACATCGAGAAATCCATCGCGCCCGAGATCACCGCATTGGCCGAGCCGATGCCCTGGATGACCTGTTCCTTCACCTCGAGCCCGACCTCCTTATAGATGCCCGCATCCTGCGCGACATAGGCCGAAGCGAAGATCGAGGCGATGGCGGGCAGGGCGAGGCTGGTCTTCTCGAGCTGCTGCGCCTGGGCCGGCAGGGCGGCGCCGAGACAAAAGAGGGCGGTGAAGCCGAAACGGCGAAGCGCATCCATGCATTCCTCCCGAATCCTGGCCCTTTGGGCGGGGCTCGACTTTGTCGGGACAGCATGCCCAGCTTTCCGGCGCCAGACAAGCCGATTGACGGGCGAGGCGGCTTGGCGCGCCGATTGCCGCGGCCGGCGCTTCGGCGATAGACTGGCGCCCGCACCTGGCGCGGGAGAACGCTCATGGCTGAGATTCTTGGGATCGGAACGACGCATCATCCATCGCTCACGGGCACGGACGACGCTTTCGCCCAGACCTGGCAGCGCATCGTCAACGCGCCGCGCGTCGATGCGAAATGGCGCGACCGCAAGAACTGGCCGCCGGGCATGCTGGACGAGGTCGGCAACGATATGGGGCTGGCCGCGGGCAAGCGCTACCGCGAGCGGATGTGGGCGAATTTCCGCAAGCAGCGCGAGATCATCGACGAATTCAAGCCCGACTTCATCGTGATCATCGCCGACGATCAATACGAGAATTTCAAGGAAACCATCATCCCGCCCTTCTGCGTCTACGGCCTCGCCGATGATTTCGAGCAAGAGGTCTGGAGCCACGGCTATATGGGCAAGCAAACCAATTACTGGGGCGAGCCGCATGATTGGAAGATGAAGACGCCGGGCCATCGCGAGGGTGCGAAATATCTGACGACCGGTCTCATCAATCGCGGCGTCTCCATGCCCTATGCCTATAAGCTGCTGCATTCGCCGATTCTGGCGCATGGCTTCAACTACACGGTCCTTTATCTCGATTGCGACCGCACCGGCTTCGCGCATCCGATCGTGCCGTTCCATGTCAATTGCTATGGCAGCGCCGTCATCAGCGCCGAAGGAGCTTTCGCGCATCTCTTCAAGGAGCCGGTGCAGCAAGGGCTGCCCGATCCGCCGGGACCCAACCCCGCGCTTTGCTACGAGGTCGGCTACAAGATGGCCGAGACCCTGGCCGAGAGCCCCTACCGCGTCATCATCATGGCGTCGTCGAGCTGGTCGCATTGCTTCCTCTCGACCAACACCGGCTACGTCCTGCCGGATTTCGACTCCGACCGGAAGATGCTGGCGGCGCTGGAGAAGGGCGATTACGAGACCTGGCGCGGCCGCACGATCGAGGAGGTCGAGGCTGCCGGCCATCACGAGCTGCTCAATTGGCACGTGCTTGCCGGCGCGATGGGCTATCTCAACCGCAAGCCGCAAATTCTCGACTATGTCGAGACCTTCATCTTCCAGTCCGACAAGTGCTTCGCGGTGTTCCCGCCGAGCTGAGCGCCTTCAGCGCCGCTTCTCCGGCGGGCCCTCGAGCTGCTTCTTCGCGTCGGCGACGAGCGAGAGATCGACATGGCGCGGCGCCACGTCGATCCGGGCCGGCAGCATTTTCATGCGATAGGCGAGGTCGATGTCGCGCTGGATCGGCGGGATCACCGGCACGAGATCGGGCGAGCGGTAGACGTCCTCGTTGGTGAAGGCATAGGCCAGCGCCTGCGGCGATTGCTTGGTAAAGGCCTCGGTGATGGCGAGCGCTTCCTGACGGTTGCGCGGCTCGAGGAACCAACGGATCGCCGCCATGTGACCGGCGAGAAGATCGACCACGGCGGCGCGATGGGCGGCGATGAAATCCGCCTTCATCACCCAGAACAGCACCTGATCGGGCTCGCCATCGACCGCATCGCTCGTCGTAAAGAGCGGGCGATAGCGGCCGGTCGCGAGAAAATCGTGACTGAACTGGACCATCACCGGCGCGATATCGCCCTTGCCGCTCTCGAGCATCGGCAGCATATGGCCGAAATCCGCTTCGATCTCGACGAAATCCGTATCGGCGACGCCGTGCTTGCGCATCGTCTCGCGCAGGAACATGTCGGTCGTGGCGCCGCGCGCATTGACGATGGCGGTGTGGCCCTTCATGTCGGCGAAGCTTTTGATCGGGCCGTCCTTGCGCACCGCCCACCAGCTCGAATAATGCCCGGTCTGACCGCCATCCTGCGCAATGTCGGCGACGATGCGCGGATCGAGATGCGCATTCGTCACGGCGAGCGCCAGTGCCCCCGGGCCGAAGGCCGCGACCTCGATCTCGTTGGAGGCGAAGGCCTGGATTTGCGGCGGCGAGCCGCGGAAGCGCATCGGCTCGTAGGTGTAGGTCTCGTTGAGATGCACGAACAGCTCGGGGTGGACCTTGGCGAGCTCGGCGACGAGCGGCGTCATCTGCGTCGGCACCTGCGCCCAGCCGATGCGGATATGCACCGGATCGGCCGCGGCGGGGCTGGCGAGCGCGACCGCGACGCAGGCGGCGACGATGATCCTGTTCATGGCTCCTCCCTTGGGTGGCAGCTGCCTCATTCGAAGATCAGCTTTGATGCGTCGAGCGGCTGGTGCAAAACGCCGAGCTCGCGGCAGAGGGCAATGAAATAGTCGAGATCGCTCGCCCGCATCGCGACATCGAAGCGCGGCAGCTTCGGCTCGGCGAAGTGCAGATATTTCGTCTCGATCGCTTTCGCCTTGTCCGGATTCTTGACGATGAAATCCTGCGCCTCGGCGAGCGAGCGGCGGAAGGCCGTCACCGCCTGCGGATTGGCGCTCGCCCATTGGCGCGTCGCGGCCCAGAAGGAGCCGAGCATGTCGGGATTGACCGCGGAGAAGAAATCGACCGATTTGACGCCGGAGCCGCTCGCGACAAAGCGCGACAAGAGCGGCTCGAAAATCGCGACCGCGTCGAGCTGATCGCTTTTCAGCATGTCGCCCATCCGCGTCGCGACCGCTTCGATGAGGCTGACGCGCGCGAGCGGCACCTTGCCGTCGATGAGCCATTTCTTGAGGACGAGATCGATGACGCTGTTGATGCCGGGAACGCCGACTCGTTTGCCTTCGAGGTCCGCCGGCCTTGTCACCGTCAGCCCTGGCTTGGCGACGAGGCCGATGCGCGGATCGGCGCTGGTGAGCCGCGCGGCGCCGGCGATCGCGACCTGATCGAGTCCGCCGGCGACGGCGAGCAGGAGATTGGGCGGCGTGTTGATGCCGATCTGCACCCCGCCCGAGGCGAGGATGGCGGGAACGAGCGAGCTCGATTGCATCACCTTCATCGATGCATCAAGGCCGTTTTTGGCGAAAATCCCCTCATCCTTGGCGATGAAGGCGGGCAGAAAATCGCCCGCGAGCCCATAGCCGATGGTGAGTTGCGTCTCCGCCGACGCCGCATGCGCAAAGAGCAGCGCCGCGAGCAGACCGACAAGGCCGCGAGCCATCGGCAGTTCCTCCCCTTTTGCCGGCAGCCGCCGCCGGTCTATTGCGCACAACAATGCGCTTCGGGCGGCGGCCTTGCAATATCGGTCGATCGAGCCGCCGCAGATGCTTGTTGGCGAGGCACGGCTTCTGTTAGCTTGGCGGCGTTCATGGCCGGGAGATCACCCATGGCGGATGAGCATGCATTCTTTACCGATGGCGCGTCCTATGAGCGGCTCATGGGCCGCTGGAGCCAGCTTGTCGCAGTCCAGTTTCTCGCCTGGCTCGATGCGCCAAAAGGCCTGCGCTGGCTCGATGTCGGCTGCGGCAATGGCGCTTTCTCCGAAGTGCTGATGCGCGAGCGTCCGCCCGCCGCGCTGTGCGGGATCGATCCCTCGGAGGCGCAGCTCGCTTATGCGAGATCGCGGCGTGCGTTGAAGGCCGCGACCTTCCAGATCGGCGACGCGCAAGCGCTGCCCTTCGATGCGGGGCACTTCGATGCCGCGACCATGGCGCTGGTGATCACGTTTATTCCCGATCCGGTGAAGGCGGTTTCGGAGATGAAGCGCGTGACGCGGCCGGGCGGCTGGGTCGCGGGTTACATGTGGGATGCGCCGGCCGGCGGGTTACCGCAGCAACCGCTCTTCGCTGCGGCACGAACGCTGGGCTTGCCGGCGCCGTCAGCCGCCGCTGGCCTCGCTTCCGTTCATAGCGAGGCCGAGCTGCGCGCGGTTTGGCAAAAGGCCGGGCTCGAGGCGACCGAGACCCGCCGCATCGACATTGCCGTGACTTACGACGATTTTGACGATTTCTGGCAATCGGCGACGCTTCTTGCCTCGCCCATGACGAAGCTCGTCAGCGGTCTCGCGCCGGCCGAGCGCGAACGGCTCAAAGAGCATCTCGCGGCGACGCTACCGCGCGACGCCGCCGGTCATGTGACCGGCGGCGCCTTCGCCAACGCCGTTAGGGGCCGCGTGCCGAGCTAGCGGGCGTTCGAGGCGGTTTGCTTCGCGGCCATGTCCACATATTTGTTGGTGAACATCTTCGTGAAGTCCTTCTGCGCCTCGTCTTTGCGCAGGATGCCGCCGAAGATCATCAATTTTTGCGTATTGTCGAACGCGTTGGCGTCATAGCGCGGCACCTCGGGCGTCGCCTTCACCAGCACCTTCAGCGAGTTTTCGAGATCGGATTGGTTCGCGCCGGGCATGCGCTTCAGTGCGATCTGCAGCGCTTCCTTCGAATGCTCGTGAATGTATTTGTGCGCTTCGACATAGCCATGCGCGAGCTTCTCGCAGATCGATTCATGGCTGTCGCAGAAGCCCTGGCGTGCGGTGGTCGTCGTCGCGATGGTCGGCGTCAGCTCGGGCAGCTCGGTGATGGCGTTCACCAAGAGGCTCGCCGCGCCCTCCCGCTCGGCCGTCTCGACCCAGGGATAGTTGAGCATAGCCGCATCGATCGAGCCGGATTTCAGCGCCGCGATCGTCTCGGTGGGCTGCATATAGACCTCGGTCATGTCGCTTTTGACATTGAGGCCCGCCTTCCCGGCGTAATAGCGCAGCAGGATGTCCACCACCGTGTTCGGCGCATCGACATTGACCTTCTTGCCTTTCAGCGCCGCGACGCGCTCCTTGAGCGAGCCCTTCCAGTCGAGCTTGGGGAAGGATGCCTTGCGCGCCATGAGGGCGAAGGCTTCGTGATTGGCCATTTCGGCGATGCCGACCATGTGCCGGCCGCGGATATTGCCGCGGATGAGGCTCGGCCCGGACTGCACGGCGAAATCGACGCTCCCCGCCAACATGGCGTTGGTCGAGCCGATGCCGGTGATGTTGTGCAACTCGACATCGAGGCCGAGCTTCTTCCACATGCCCGTATCCTCGGCGACATAGACGGGCAGGAAGGTAACGGTCGTCGCCGGCAACGCGATCGAGGTGTGCTCGACAGTGTCGGCTTGCGCCGGGCCGCCCAGCGCGACGGCGCCGGTCACGGCCGCGGCGAGCGCAGTCAATCGAAAGCTTGTCTTCATGGCTTTGTTGCTCCCTCTTCCTGTTCGCGGGGCTCTCGTAGCGCGCGCCCCGCCCGCGCCCTCAAATCGTCATGTCGCGCGACACCGGCCGCCAGGCGAGCGAGCGCGCCTGCACCCGCTTCAGCGCCGCGTTGACGCCGATGACCAGCACCGTCACGACCACGGCGCCGGCAACGACGCCGGTCGTATCGTTGAGCGAGCGCGCGTTCTGGATATACCAGCCGAGCCCCGCATCGGCGGCGATGAACTCGCCCACCACCGCGCCCGAAAGGGCGCGCGGCAAGGCGATTTTGAGGCCGGAGAAGAGAAACGGCTTGGTCGTGTTCCACACGATCTCGCGCGTCACCGCCCATTGGCTGGCGCCGGCGACGCGGAGCATGGCGACGAGCCGTGGATCGATGCTGAGAATCCCGGCAAGGCCGTTATAGAACATGAGGAAGAACACGATCGATGCGACGAACACCACCTTGGTGGTGATGCCGATGCCGAACCACAGGATAAAGAGCGGGGCGAGTGCGAGCTTGGGCATGCCGAACGCCGCCGAGATCAGCGGGTCGAGCGTCGTCATCAGCCGCGGCGAGAGGCGCAGGAGGAAGGGCAGCGCCGCGCCGGCCGCGCCGCCGATCGCCATGCCGAGGGCCGCTTCGCCGAGGGTGATGAGAGTGTCGCGCAAAAGCTCGCCCGAGACCGCGAGCGTCCAGATGCGCAGGAGCGTCTCGACCGGCCCCGGCAGCCAAGCGGCGCCCATGACATTCGAGCCGAACTGCCACAGCGCCAGGAAGGCGATGCCGACGGCGATGCGCCCGAGCGGCACGAGCCTGCGGCCGGAGCGGCGGCCGGGCAGCGCGCGGAGAGCGGCGACCGTCATTGAATCTGCCTCCTGACGGCCTCGAACATGTCGCCGAACCCATCGAGCTTATAGAGATTGCCGAGGTCGCGCGGCCGCTTGATGCCGATCGCATGGGCCGCGACGATTTTCGCCGGCGACTTCGACAGCACCAGCACGCGGTCGCCCAGCGAGATCGCCTCGCCGATGTCATGCGTGACGAAGACGATGGTCTTGCGCCCGAGATTCCACAACCGCAACAGATCCTGCTGAAGCTGGGTGCGGGTCTGCGCGTCGACCGAGCCGAAGGGTTCGTCCATCAGGATGATCGGCGGGTCGTAGGCAAGCGTGCGGATGACCGAGGCACGCTTGCGCATGCCGCCCGAGAGTTCGTGCGGATAATAGTGCTCGAAGCCCTTGAGATTGGTCACGCGCAGGAGCTCATCGACCCGGCGCTTCGCTTCGTCGTCGAACCGGCCTTGAAGCTTCAAAGGAAAGGTGACGTTGTCGATCAGCGTGCGCCAGGGGAGGAGATTGTCGTCCTGGGTGATGTAGCCGATCTGGCAATTCCAGCCGGGGTTGAGCCCGGCGCCGTTCGCGGTCTCGATCAGCTGGCCGCGGAAGAAGACCTCGCCGCCGCTGGCATTGTCGACCTGCGCGATGATGTTGAGGAGCGTCGACTTGCCCGCGCCCGAAGGGCCGACCATGGTCAGGAACTCGCCGTCGGCGACGTCGAAGGAAAGATCGGCAAGAATCCACGGCGCTTCCTCGTCGCGCGAGCGCGGCGGGAACCGCTTGGCGAGGTCCTTCACTTGGAGCATCGGCGTTCCGTTCATGCGCCCACCACTCTTGTGCTCATGCCCTGCTGCGGCGGGCGCCAGCGCAGCAGCCAGCGCTCGGCGCGCGCGACGAGGAGGTTGATCACGACGACCAGCAAGGTCAGCGTGACGAGCCCGACGAAGACGATCGAGGTATCGAAGTCGGTCGCGCCGGAATTGATCATGAAGCCGAGCCCGCGATTGGACGAGATCAGCTCGCCGACCACGGCGGCGCCGATCGAATAGGGCGCGGCGATGCGGAATCCGGCGAAGACATAAGGGATGGCGCCGGGCCAGACGACATGACGCGCGATGTCGCGCTCCTTGGCGCCGAAGACGCGCACGATGTTGACATATTGCGCGTTGACGGCGTTGACGCCGGCGGTGGTGGAGAAGAAGACGAGAAAGAATACGATCGAGGCGACGAGCGCGATTTTCGGCTCGAGATCGATGCCGAACCAGAGGATGAAGAGCGGCGCCAAGGCGAGCTTCGGCACGCCATAGCCGCCGGTGAAATAGGGATCGAAGATCGCGCCGGCCACCGGATGGCGGCGCAGCGCGAAGGGCAAGAGCGCGCCCGGAACGCCGCCCAAAAGCGCGCCGTAGAACGCCGCGCTCAGCGTGTAGCTTGCCTGGAAGACGAGATCGCCGCTTTGCACCTCGTCGATGAAGCGGGTGAAGACGAGCCACGGGCTCGAGAACCAGATCGTGCCGAAATAGATGCTGCAGCCCTGCCAGAGCGCGATGACGATGATGATGGCGATGGTGCGGTCGATCAGGACGCGCCGCCGTTCCGCGTCGAGCCCGCGCCGCCGCGGCCGGCGCAATGCGCCGTGCCGTCGAATGTCCGTGGCGCGCGATAGCGGCATTCCTGCCTCCAAGGCTCGCGACCTGCCCGCGGCGACCCGCTCCCCGATTGCGACCCTGCTCCGGACAGCCTGCCGCGTGTTGTGCGGATGACTGCGCGCCGCTGTAGCGGCGATTATTGTTAGCCGATGATAAGAATAGGCTGCGGGCCTGTCAATGCAGCTGCCCTGTCCGGCGCGAGGGCTGGCGCCTTGGTCCTAGCCGAGGCTCGGATCGAGAATGATCTTCCCCGTGGCGGGCGAGGATTCGACGAGCCGGTGGGCCTCCGCCGCCTCGCCCAGCGGCATTACCCGCTCGACCAGCACGCGCATCTTGCCTGCGGCCGCGGCTTCGAGCGCCGGCATTGCGTCTTCGGGGCGGCTCTGCGGACTGCCCATCAGGGTGATGCGGTGGTCGTAGACATGAAAGAAATTGACCGGCACCACCGGCCCGCCATGCGCGCCGGCGGTGACGAGGCGGCCGTCATAGGCCAAGGCCTCGATCGCGCGCGCGGTGGGCTCGGGATTGGCGATGTTGTCATAGACCATGTCGAGCCCATGGCCGTCCGTGATGCGCATCACCTCGTCTTTGAGGGCGTGCTTCGAATAGTTGATCGTGTGATCGGCGCCGAGCTCGCGGCCGATCGCGGCGCGGTCATCGGAGCCGGCGCAGGCGATGACGCGGGCGCCGAGATTCTTCGCCAATTGAATGCCGATCGAACCGAGATTGCCGGCGGCGCCCATCACCAGCACCCATTCGCCGGGCTTGAGCTTGCCCATATGAACGAGGAGGTTCCACGCGACCGGCGCATGGCGCGCCAAGACGCAAGCATCGGCGAAGGAGACGCCCTTGGGCACGACGCAGGTGGCGGCGACCGGCGCTTTGGTGAGGCGCGCATTGCCGCCCCAGCAATGAATGCCGAACATCCGGCCTTGGCCGATATGCTGGAAGACGGCGACGGTGTCGCCGATCTTGCGGTCGGCGACGCCGGGGCCCACCGCGGTGACGATCCCCACCGGATCGACGCCGCCGATATGCGGCAGCTGCACCTTGCGCTGCGGCTGCTTGCCGGCGCGCACCGCGACATCGAGCACGCGGTTGACCGAGCAGGCGCGCACTTCGAGCGCGATCTCGCCGGGGCCGGGAACGGGATCGGGCACCTCCTCGTAATGGAGGACCTCCGGCAGGCCGAATTCGCGATAGATCATCGCCTTCATCGCAACGTGCTCCCCGGCGCAGCCGTCAATGAGAGTTCTCTTTCCCCGCCAGCATGAACAGGCCTTGCGCCGCCAAGAGATTGGCGAGCCGGCCGCGCGGATCGAGGCGATAGGCGCGGCCTTGCTCGTCCAAGGTCACGTTGCGCTCGACCACGATCGACTCCTCATCGCAAAGATCGATGAAATCGAGGATCGTGCAGAGATGAATGTTCGGCGTGTCGTACCAATGATGCGGCAGCACCGGCGTGCGCGGCATGCGCCCTTCCTTCAAAAGCCGCAGCCGCATGCGCCAATGGCCGAAATTCGGGAAGGAGACGATGGCGTGCCGGCCGATGCGCACGAGATGGCGCAGCACCTCATGCGGGTGCCGCGTTGCTTGGAGCGTCTGGCTGAGGACGATATAGTCGAAGGCCTGGGTCGGATAGTCGCGCAGATCATTGTCGGCATCGCCCTGGATCACCGACAGCCCGTTGCGCACGCAGGCATTGACCCCGCCCTGGCTCAGCTCCATGCCGCGGCCATCGACGTTTTTGTGATGGACGAGAAAGTAGAGAAGCTCGCCATCGCCGCAGCCGAGATCGAGCACGCGCGAGCCCGGCATGATCATGTCGGCGACGAGACGCAGATCCTCGCGCAGCGCCGCCGGCTTCTGGGGCGCGAGGAACGGCGCGTCGGGGCTCATCGACGGTTGAGGCCGCGATGCTCGGCGCAGCCGTCGAGAAAGCCGCGCAAGGTCGCGTGGAACTCCGGCTCGTCCAAGAGGAACGCATCATGGCCCTTGTCGGTCTCGACCTCGACGAAGCTGACATTCGCCGCGGCGGCGTTCAAAGCATGAACGATCTCGCGGTTCTCGGCGGTCGGATAGAGCCAATCGCTGGTGAAGGAGATCGAGCAGAAGCGCGTCTTGGTGCCGCGGAAGGCGTTGGCGAGCACGCCGCCATGCTCGGCCGCGAGGTCGAAATAGTCGCAGGCGCGGGTGATATAGAGATAGGAATTGGCGTCGAACCGTTCGACGAAGCTGATCCCCTGGTGGCGAAGATAATTCTCCACCTGGAAATCGGCGTCGAAGCCGAAGCTGATCGCCGCGCGGTTCTGAAGATTGCGGCCGAATTTGCGGTGCAGCGCCGGCTCCGAGAGATAGGTGATGTGCGCCGCCATGCGCGCGACGGCGAGGCCGCGCGCCGGCCGGACGCCGCGCTCGATATAGCGGCCGTTGCACCAATTGCCGTCGGCCATGATCGCCTGGCGGCCGACCTCGTGAAAGGCGATGTTCTGCGCCGAATGCCGCGCGGCGGTGGCGATCGGCACGGCGGCGAAGACGCGTTCGGGATAGGCAGAAGCCCATTGCAGCGTCTGCATCCCGCCCATGGAGCCGCCGATGACGCAGAAGAGCTGCTCGATGCCCAAATGGTCGATGAGGCGCTTCTGCGCCCGCACCATGTCGGCGATGGTGATCACGGGAAAGCTCAGATTCCACGGCGTGCCGGTGGCGGGATTGATCTCGGAGGGACCGCTCGAGCCCATGCAGCCGCCCAGCACATTGGTGCAGATGAGGAAATAGCGCTCGGTGTCGAGCACCTTGCCGGGTCCAACCAGAATGTCCCACCAGCCGGGCTTGCCGGTGATGGGATGCGGCTCGGCGACATATTGGTCGCCGGTCAGCGCGTGGCAAATGAGGATCGCGTTGGAGCGATCGGCATTGAGCGTGCCATAGGTCTGATAGGCGATGGTGTAAGGCGCGAGCGCGACACCCGAATCGAGCGGCAGCGGCTCGGCGACGGTCAAGCGGAATCCCGGCCGCTCGCTCTCCGGCGCGGCCCTGCTCGCATCGATGCTGGGTTGCCCCGGTACGGTCGGCGGGGGCGCAAACACGGTCATCTCCACCCTGCCAAGGGGTTGGGAAGCGGCGCATAGCTAGGGAGGAGGGGCCTAGCCTGTCAACGTTTTCTTTGCTTTAAGCTTTCTCCCCAACGATCGGTTTCCGCCGCGATTTCCGGGTATTTTCGATCCCATGACCGACACGCCCTCGCTCGACGATCTGCGCCGCCATATCGACCGGCTGGACGATGCCTTGCATGACGCGCTGATGCAGCGCGCCGAGCTGGTCGCCGAGGTGGCGCGGCGCAAGGCCGCGGATTCGACGCCGCCGCTGCGGCCCGGCCGCGAGGCGCAGATTCTGCGCCGGCTGGTCGCGCGCCATCGCGGCGCTTTCGCCAAGCCGGTTCTGGTGCGTCTTTGGCGCGAGCTCCTCTCCGGCACCACGGCGATGCAGGCAAAGCTCGAGATCGCGGTGACGGCGCCGCCGGCGGGGACGAGCCTGTGGGACTTGTCGCGCGACCATTTCGGCAGCCAGACGGCGATGACGCCGCTGCGCTCGGCCGGCGAGGTGGTGAGCGCGGTGATCGAGGGGCGGGCGAGCCTCGGCATCGTGCCGGTGCCGGGCCCGCGCGAAGGCGATGGCTGGTGGCGTCGGCTGATGGGCGCTGATCCCGCAAAGCCGCGCGTCATCGCGCGGCTTCCCTTTGGTGCGCGCGGCAATGCGCGACCCGAGGACGCCGATGCGTTCGTCATCGCGCGCATCGAGCCCGAGCCGTCGGGGGACGATGTGAGCCTCTACATCATCGAAACCGGCGAGGGCGTCAGCCGTACGCGCGTCATCGCCGTGCTGACCGAGGCGGGGCTTGCAGCGACCCGGCTTGCCGGCACCGAGCCGGGCGGCGCGCGCGATGCGCAGCTCGTCGAGCTGCAAGGCTGGATCGCGCCCGAGGATGCGCGGCTTGCCGCGGGTGCCGCAGCTTTGGGCGAAAAGCTTCTCGGCGTCTCCTCGCTCGGCTTCTATGCGCGGCCATTCACCCCCGCCGAGCTTCAAGGTGACGGGTCGTGAGCGCCTCGGCAAAGCCGCGGCCACGCGCGAGCATCTTGAAGATCGCGCCCTATGTCGGCGGCGATGCGAAGATCGCCGGCATCGAGAAACCGATCCGTCTTGCCTCCAACGAAAGCGCGTTGGGGCCGAGTGAAAAAGCGCTTGCCGCCTATCACGCCGCCGGGCCCGAGATGTTCCGCTATCCCGACGGGCATTCGACCGCGTTGCGCCAGGCGCTGGCGCGGCATCACGGCATCGCGGCCGAGCGCATCGTCTGTGGCCTCGGCTCGGACGACCTCATTCATCTCCTTGCCGAGGCTTATGCCGGCGAGGGCGATGAGGTGATCTATGGCCGCCACGGCTTCTCGATCTATCCGATCGCGGCAATGACGGTCGGCGCCAAGCCCGTGGCCGCGCCCGAGACCAACCTGACCTTCGATGTCGATGCCGTGTTGGCGCTGGTGACGCCGAAGACGAAGCTCGTCTTCATCGCCAATCCCAACAATCCGACCGGCACCTATATTCCGCGCGCCGAGCTCGAGCGGCTTCATGCCGGGCTGCCGCCTTCGGTGATCCTCGTCATCGACGCGGCCTATGCCGAATTTGTCGTGCGCGACGATTACGAATCGGGTCTCGCCCTTGCCGCGCGAACGCCCAATGTGGTGATGACGCGCACCTTCTCGAAAATCTACGCGATGGGCGGGCTACGCCTCGGCTGGTGCTACAGCTGCGCCGAGATCGCCGATGTGCTCAACCGCATCCGCGGCCCGTTCAACGTCAACATGGCGGCACAAGCGGCGGGCGTTGCCGCGCTCGAGGATGCGGCGGCGACCGAGCGTGCGCGCGAGCACAACGAGATTTGGCGGTCCTGGTTCACCCGCGAGCTCGAGGGGCTGGGGCTCGAGTTGACCCCGGCGGTCGCCAATTTCGTGCTGGCGCGCTTTCCGAAGCCCCCCAAACATGCCGACGCGGCCTGGGATTTCCTGCGCGCGCGCGGCATTCTCGTGCGCAAGGTCGGGGTCTATCATTTGCCCGAGCATTTGCGCATCTCCATCGGCACCGAGGCCGAATTGCGCGCCGTGGTCGCGGCGCTGAAAGAGTTTCTGGGGCAAGCATGAGCGATCTCTTCTTCGAGCGCGTCGCCTTCATCGGCATTGGGCATATCGGTTCATCGCTCGCGCGCGTCGTGCTGCGCGACAAGCTCGCGGGGAGGATCACGGCCTGCGCCAACCGCGCCGAGACGCTCGAGACGGTGAAGCGCCTAAAGCTCGCCGATTCGGTGACGACCGATCCGGCGGCGGCGGTCAAAGATGCCGATCTCGTCGTCCTCGCGACGCCGCTTTCGGCCTATGGCGCGGTCGCGCAGGCGATCGCACCGGCGCTGAGGCCCGGCGCCATCCTCACCGATGTCGGCTCGGTCAAGTCGCTCGTCCTGCGCGAGGTGAAGCCGCTGCTGCCGCCCGAGATTCATCTCGTGCCCGGCCATCCCGTGGCGGGGACGGAAAATTCGGGGCCGGAATCTGGCTTTCCCGAAGTGTTTCGCGGCCGCTGGTGCATCCTGACGCCGGTGCCGGGCGGCGATGCGGCGGCGCTCGACAAGGTGACGCGGCTCTGGCAAGCAGCCGAGATGGAGGTCGTCACCATGGATGCCGAGCATCACGACACGGTGCTCGCCATTACCTCGCATCTGCCGCATCTCATCGCCTACACCATCGTCGGCACCGCGACCGATCTCGAAGAGACGCTCAAATCCGAGGTGATCAAATTCTCGGCGAGCGGCTTTCGCGATTTCACCCGCATCGCCGCGTCGGACCCGGTGATGTGGCGCGACATTTTCCTCAACAACCGCGAGGCGGTGCTGGCGGTGCTCCAGCGCTTCAACGAGGATTTGACCGCCTTGCAGCGCGCCATACGCTGGGGCGAGGGCGACAAGCTGCAGGCGCTGTTCACCCGCACCCGCGCCATCCGCCGCTCGATCATCGAGGCAAAGCAGGCGTAGGTGTAGGTAGGCGCATCTCCGTCTCTCCGTCTCTCCGTGGTGAAAGGACCTCTGCCATGTTTGTCGTCGTTTTCGAGGTTCAGCCCAAACCCGGGCGCGAGCAGGACTATCTCGACATTGCGGCGAGCCTCAAACCCGCGCTCGAGGAGATCGACGGATTCATCTCGGTCGAGCGCTTCCGCAGCGTTTCGGCGCCGGGCAAGCTCGTCTCGATCTCGTTCTGGCGCGACGAGGCGTCGGTCAAGCGTTGGCGCGAGCACAACCGCCATCATTTGGCGCAGCTTTCGGGCCGCGCGCAGATTTTCGCCGATTACCGCATCTCGGTCGCCGAGATCGAGCGTCAATACGGCATGTTCGAGCGAGCCCAAGCGCCGCAGACGATGCCGGACGCGTAGGGAATTTTCTTTGCTTCGCACGACGCTCGCGCGCCGGGATTGCGCGCTCGCTGTGCTACGCAGTCATTCCCAATCGATGCGCGGCAGCGAGGCGATGGCGGCGCCGCCGAGAAAGAGCCGGTCGCGCTGCAAGGTCAGCGGCACGGTGATCGCCTTGTCGCCGTTGCGCCCCGGTTTTGCCAAGAGGCCCAGCACCGCTTTGGCCAGCACGGCGTCGGCCGGCTGCAGCGCGCCGGTGCTGACGGCGAGATCGACCGCCGCGTCCTGGCCGGTGATCTCGGCCGAAAGCGCGCCTTCGGGCTGCAGCCCGCCATCGAGCGCGAGGGTGCCGTTGGCGTCGATCAAAAGCCCGCCCCAGCGCAGCCGGAAATAGCGCAGCTCGAGCGTGCCGCCGGAATCGCGCCATGCCGCGAGCGCAGGCTTGAGCGCGCCGGGCGGCAGCCCGCCTTTCAGATCCGCCGAAAACGTGAGATGGCCGACCGTGTCGCCGAAGCCCGGCACGCTCTGCGGCAGGGTCACCGCGCCGAGCTCCATCACGGCCGAAAGCGCCGTGTCGCGGTGGCTTTTCGGCGGATCGGCCGGCACTTCGAGATGCGCGCTCGCCGTGCCGATCGTCACGCCCGCGGCGACGCCCGAGCCCCTCGCGCCGGAAACGCCGAGATCGAGGATGAGCGGCCGGCCCTCATCGAATTGGGCGCTGCCATCGGCGTGATCGAGCGCAAAGCCGACGGCGCCGAGCGGAGCGGAGACCTGCGCGACATCGCGCGTGTTGAAGTGCCAGTGATGCAAATTCCACGGATGCGCCCAGATATCGAGGCTCGAAACCGTGATGCCGATCGGCAAGGGCCGCGCGGCGGCGATATGCGCGTCCGAAAAACGGAAGCGGAAGCGCAGCGGAAAGCCGCCGACCGCGACCTTGTCCCAGACAAGCGTGTAACCCTCGGCGCGGCGTGCCGCGGCCCAAGGGCCAAGCCCGTCCTCGAGCCTTTGCGCCATGACGTGCCAATAGACGCCGTAGCCGGCACAAGCGAGCAGGAGAAGGATGCCGAGCGTGAGACCGGCGCGGCGCAATGTAGAAGCAAGCGGCATCGCGCAAGTCTAGGCGAGGCGCGCCGCCCGGTCGATGCGGCATTCGCCGCGGCAAAGCTGCGCCTTGCCTTGAACTCGGCCGGCTGCGATCCAAGGATCAAGAAGGCGGCCATGCGCAGGAAAGGAAGACGCAATGGACAAGATCAAGCCGCTTTTCACCGCCACCGCGACCGCCATCGGCGGCCGCAACGGGCATAGCGAGACCGAAGACGGGATCGTCAAGGTCGATCTTTCGGTGCCGAAGGCGATGGGCGGTCCGGGCAAGCCTGGCACCGCGACCCCGGAGCATCTGTTCGCGGCGGGCTATGCGGCTTGCTTCGGCGGCGCGCTCGATTTCGTCGCCAAGCAGCAAAAGAAGGACGCCGCCAAGGCGGCGGTTACCTGCGCCGTCTCGATCGGGCCGCGCGAGGGCGGCGGCTTCGGCATCGCGGTCAAGCTGCGCGTCGAGGACAAGAGCCTGCCCCAGGCGGAGCTTGCGGCTCTCGTAAAGCAGGCGCATGAGCAGATCTGCCCCTATTCGCACGCAACGCGCGGCAATATCGAGGTGCTGTTCGAAACCCTGGGCGCGTAGAGGCGGCACCGCTCAGCCGCCGATGCGGCGCGGTTGCGCCACCGAAAGCTTTACCCGATCCTCTTTCTTCGAAGCAGAGGGAGGGGGCCATGCTTGCCGGGCATTTCGCGCTGGCCGTCGCCGCGGCGTTCTTCGGCGCGGCGCTCTACATCAGCATCGCGGAGCAGCCGGCGCGGCTCGGCCTCGATGATCGCGCGCTGCTCGCCGAATGGCATCATGCCTATCGGCGCGGCTTTGCCATGCAGGGGCCGCTCGCGCTCCTCGGCTGTCTCTTGGGGCTTCTCGCCTGGTGGCAGACGCTCGAATGGCCGTGGATCCTCGGCGCGCTGCTGCTCGTTGCCAATGCACCCTATACGCTCTGGGCGATCAAGCCGATCAACGATGCGCTGGCGGCCGAGCGTGCGGCCGCGGACCCGTCACGAACCCGCGCCCTCGTCGAAAAATGGGGCCGGCTTCACGCGGTGCGGACCGCGCTCGGTGGCGTCGCGGCGCTGCTCTTTCTCTGGGCGCTCGTCGCTTAGCCGCATTTCGAATAATCGCAATTGGTGCACTGGTCGCAGCCTTCGAGGCGGATGAGCGCGGCCTGGCCGCATTTGGGGCATTGCGCCATGGGCGGGCGCCCCTCGGGCAAATTCACCACCTGACGCGCGGCGCTGAGTGCTGGCCGCTCGCGCGGCGAAGCGATGAAGCCGATGGCGATCATGTGGCGCTCGATCACGTCGCCGATCGCCGCGAGAAGCGAGGGCACGTAATGCCCTTCCATCCAGGCGCCGCCGCGCGGATCGAACACGGCTTTCAGCTCCTCGACAACGAAGCTGACATCGCCGCCGCGGCGGAACACCGCGCTGATCATCCGCGTCAGCGCCACGGTCCAGGCATAGTGCTCCATGTTCTTCGAGTTGATGAAAATCTCGAAGGGGCGGCGCCGCCCGTCCTGCACGATGTCGTTGAGGGTGATGTAGAGCGCGTGCTCGCTTTGCGGCCAGGCGATCTTATAGGTGTTGCCGGGCAGCGCCTCGGGCCGGTCCAAGGGCTGCGTCATATAAACGACGCCGCCCGCCTCGTAGAGGTCTTTGGCCTTGGGCTTGGGCGCGGGCAGCGGCAGCTCGGGCTGCGCTTGGGCCTCGCTCTCGGCCTCGGCTCGCGCCTGGAGCACGGAGCCCGTCACCGCGTTGGGGCGATAGGTGGTGCAGCCCTTGCAGCCGAGTTCGTAAGCCTGGAGATAGACGTCCTTGAACTGCTCGAAGGGGAAATCCGCCGGCACGTTGATGGTCTTGGAGATCGAGCTGTCGACGTATTTTTGCACCGCCGCCTGCATGACGACGTGATCCGACGGGGCGAGCGCCTGCGCGTCGACGAAGCTCTCGGGCAGCGGCGCGTCATCGCCCTTCAAACGCCGGAACAGCCGCCAGGCGTGATCCGAGACCTCTTCCTCCTTGCGCGTGCCGTCGGGCATCAGCACGTTGCGGGTGTATTTGAAGCTGAACACCGGCTCGAGCCCCGAGGAGACATTGTCGGCGAGGATCGAGATCGTGCCGGTGGGCGCGACCGAGGTGAGGAGCGCGTTGCGGATGCCGTGCCGGGCGATCGCGTCGCGCACATCTTGATCGAGCGCGGCGATGGTCTCGCCGGCAAGATAGGCCTCTTTATCGAACAGCGGGAACGCGCCCTTCTCGGCGGCAAGCTCGGTCGAGGCGAGATAGGCCGCGCGCTGCAGCGCCTTCATCCAGGTTTCGGTCAAGGCGACCGCCTTGGCCGAGCCGTAACGCTCGCCGCAGAGGATCAGCGCATCGGCAAGGCCGGTCACGCCGAGGCCGATGCGGCGCTTGGCTTTGGCCTCGTGCAGCTGTTCCTCGAGCGGGAAGCGCGACACGTCGATCGCATTGTCGAGCATGCGCACCGCCAAGGGCACGATGCGAGCGAGCTCGTCGAGATCGAGCTGTGCCGCCGCGGTGAAGGGCTCGCGTACCAGCGCGGCGAGATTGATCGAGCCCAGGAGACAGGCGCCGTAAGGCGGCAGCGGCTGTTCTCCGCAATTATGGACATAGATGCCATTGGCGTCGAAGGCATTGACGCCGGGAATCTGCACGTCGAACACCTCGGCCTCGCCATCCGGCTCGATCGCGGCGATCTCGGCGATGAAGCGCTCGCGATTGGGCGTGCGCCGATAGGCCGCTGCGATGGCAGCGAGCCGCGCCGCTTTCTCGCTGTCCGCGAATCCGACGGTTTCGGCGAAGACGCCGATATTGTCGTTGGCGATCGCCAACTCGTGGTCGGCGTTGCAGTCGTAAAGCTTCACGCCACCCTTGCCGTCGGGCAGAAGGCGTGGCCCCGCCGGCCGGCGCTCGCGATAGATTGTCGAGGAAATGCCGAGGCGCAGCAGCATCCGCTGTGCGGCTTCAAGGCGCGCGAGGTCGCTCTGCGCCAAGCGGATGCTCGCGCCCTTCTCCTGCGATCCGAGCACGGTCCCGTCGGTATCGAAGAGGCCGCGCAGGAAGCCGCGATAGAAGTCGCTCGATTGCTGCTCGATCTGTGGCGTGATTGCCTTGTCGCCGGGCGCCATGCCGAGCTCGAGCGCGAGCTGGCGCACCGCGCCGAGCGAGAGCCGGTATTCGTCGCGGCCCGGCACCGCCATCCAACCGGCGAAATCGGCACGATGCGGCAGAGTCCGCGCGGCGGCGAGCGCCGTTGCCATCACCGCCTCCGCGCCTACGCCTTCTTCCCAGCCATTGGCGGCCTCGCGTCGGCGCCAGACGCTCAGAATCGCCTTGTCGCTTTTGAGCGTGCCGTCGCCGATCAGAAGGCCGAGGAGATAACCTTCGGCCTCGCCATGAACACCCGGCCAAGCCGGGGCGCGGCGATGGTCGTGCAGCAGGATGCGGTCGCCGGCGCCGAGCTCGCCCGCCTTGCGCCATTCCGTCGTCAACCGGTTGCGGCCGAAACGCGCGACCGTCAGAACCGGATGATCGGCGGTCAGGCGCAATCCGTAGCCTTCGCGGGTTTGGAGCTTCAGGACCGGCTTCTGGCCGGTCGCAAAGAAACCTTGCGCGCCGGAGTCATAGGCCCTGCCGTCGACCAGGGCGGTAAAGGTCGTGCCGATCAATTCGGCGACCTGGCGCGGCCCCTCGCTCGTCTGCACCCAGGTCTCCGCCGTGACGCAAGGATTGGTCGCGCTGATCGTCTCGCAGTAATGAAGATTGTTCCGCCGGTTGATGCGGTCGATGAAGATGACGCCAGGCTCGGCATAGGCATAGGTCGCGCGCATGATCTTGTCCCAAAGTTCGCGCGCCTTGACGACCTTGTAGGTCGTGCCGGCAAAGCTCAGCTCCCAGGGCCCGTCCTGCTTCACCGCCGCCATGAACGCGTCGGTGACGAGGACGGAGAGGTTGAACATGCGCAGCCGGCCGGCCTCGTGCTTTGCCTCGATGAAGGCTTCGATATCGGGATGGTCGCAGCGCATCGTCGCCATCATTGCGCCGCGGCGATAGCCGGCGCTCATGATGGTGCGGCACATCGCGTCCCACACATCCATGAAGGAGAGCGGGCCGGAGGCATCGGCCCCCACGCCCTTGACCGGCGCGCCCTTGGGCCGCAGCGTCGAGAAATCGTAACCGATGCCGCCGCCCTGCTGCATGGTGAGCGCGGCCTCGCGCAGATGGGTGAAGATGCCCGACATATCGTCGGGGATCGTGCCCATGACGAAGCAGTTGAAGAGCGTGACGGTGCGGCCGGTGCCGGCGCCGGCGACGATGCGGCCGGCCGGCAGGAATTTGAAATCGGTGAGGGCGGTGGTGAAGCTCTCGGCCCAGGCGGCGGCATCGCGCTCCGGCGCGGCCAGGGCGCCGGCGATCCGGGCCCAGCTCTCTTCGATGGTTTTGTCCACAGGGGAGCCGTCCGCCCCCTTGAGGCGGTATTTCATGTCCCAGATCTGCTGCGAGATCGCGGCGACGCTGACCATCACGCGAATTCCTTAGGGCTGAAGCACCGCGCCGGCCAGGGCAGCGGCGTGCAAACTTAGTCCAACATGTTGAAGCGCAAGTAATTTCGGCATGCGAAGCGGTTTGATCAAGTTGTTCCCGCTTTGTTTCCAATCCATAGCATCAACCCTGCCGGACCGCCAGAGCAAAGGCAAGCTGCCCAAAAATGGCGGAGGCGAGCCTTATCCCCGGCTTTCATTCCGGCGCGCCGGCACGCTTTCCACAGCTTTATCCCCGCTGGGGTGCTGTGCCGCCGCGATGAGCCGGGCGGTTGCCGTCTCGATCCGGGCTTCGAGCTCGGCCAGCACCGCGCGCCGTTCGCCGCCTGGCGGGATCGGCGGCAGGATTTCGACCGTGATCCGGCCGGGGCGCTTCAAGAGCCGGCGGCGGCCCCAGAAGAGGCCGGAATTGACCGCGACCGGCACCAGCGGCACGTCGAGGCGGTGATAGAGCGCGGCGACGCCCGGCTGGTAGGAGCGGCGCTCGCCGACCGCGCTGCGGGTTCCTTCCGGAAAGATGAAGATCGGCCGGCCACGGGCCAATGCCTTGGTGCTTGCCGCGACCATCGCCTTGAGGGCGCCGCCGCGGCCCATGCGGTCGATCGGGATCATCCCGGCCTTCAGCGCGTACCAGCCATAGATCGGAATCCAGCCGAGCTCGCGCTTGATGACCATCGCCGGGCTGCGGAAGATGACCGGCACGGCGAAAGTGTCCCAGGCCGATTGATGCTTCATCGCGATGAGCACCGGCCCCGGCGGCAGCCGTTCGCGCCCCAGCACCTGATGGTCGAGACCGACGCAGAGCCGCAGCAGCAGGAGCGTGCCGCGCGACCAGAGCGTGCCGCAGCGCATCATCCAGGAAGATGGCGCGAGCAGCAGCGGCAGGAAGGGCAGCGATAAGAGGGCGGTCCAGAGATAGAACGCGACGTAGAACAGGAGCGAGCGCAACCACATCATTCGCTCAGTCCTTGCGGCACGATGGCCGCCGGCAAGACGGGCCGGACGAGCGCGAAAAGATATTTGCTGTACTCGCTCGCGATCAGCGTCGCCGCGCGGCGCGAGCGCCACCACGGCCGCTCGCTGAGGAATTCGGGAAAGACCGGATTGGGAACGATCTCGACATCGGGCATGGCGCGGCTGAACTCCAGGAGGCTGCGCGGCATGTGGTAATTGGCGGTGACGAGGCGCAAGGAGTGAAATCCTTCGGCGCTCATCCATTCCGCCGTCTCCTTGGCGTTGCCGAGGGTGTCGGCGGCGGCGTGGCCCAGCACAATGCAGCAGGCGACGCTTTCCGGCGCCTGACGCGAAACGTGCAGCAGGGCGCTGACATCGACGCCGCGATAAACCCCCGAAACGAAGAGCTTCTTCGCCATGCCCGCGGCGAGGAGCTTCAACCCGCTCTCGACGCGCAAGCTGCCGCCGGTCAACACGACGATCGCGTCGGTCCGCCGCGCCGGGTCATCGACCGTCTGCGGCATCGAGGCGGCGAAGCGCCACAGGCCGAGGAGCCACAGTGCCGCGGCGGCGACGGCCAGCACGGCGGCGATTTTCACGAGGCGGCCCGAGCGGCTGACGCTCATGGCATGCGCGCGAGCGCCCGCATCACGGTGAACCGCGCCGTCGCCAGTGCCGCCGCGCCCGCCAGCACCGGCAGCAGCGCGAGCGCCGCCCATTGCCACAGCACGAGGCTCAAATCGGGCAGGAGCTTGGCTTCCTCGCCAAGCACCGCGGTTGCCGCGGCGGCGTGGCCGAGGCCCCAGAGCGTCAAGGCCGCGAGCGCGATGCCGCCGATGCCGCCGCTCAACCCCATGCGCATCGCCTCGGTCTCGAATTGGCGGGCGATGTAGAGGTCGCGCGCGCCCATCAGGTGCAAGAGCTCGATCACGTCGTGATGCACGGCGAGCCCGGCGCGGGTGGTGAAGATCACCGTCAGCACCGCCGCAATCCCGACCATGACAAGGATCGCGAAGCCCGTCGCCTCGACCGAGACCGCGAGGCTGTAGAGCCGGTCGAGCCACAGGCGATGGTCGTCGAGCACGGCGCCCGGCACGGCGGCGCTGAGCTTGGCGCGCAGCGCCTTCAGATCGAGCGCCGCGCCGCTGGCGATGCGCAGATCGACGAGGCGCGGCAGTTGCAGCTCCTCCGGCGAAATCGTGCTGCCGAGCCAGGGCTCGATGAGCTTGACCTCGGCGTCGCGCGCAAGCGGCGTCGCGCTGACGATGCCGGGGGTTGCGCGCAGCACCTGCAGGGTCTTTGCGACCGCGTCGTCGGTCGCGGGCGGCACCGGCGCCGGCGGCAGCTCCACCGTCATCGTGCCGCTGAGGCCGCGGTCCCAGCTGTCCAGCACGCCGTTGAGCGCGAGCATGCCGGCCAGCGCCAGCGCCGCCAGATAGACCATGGGCGCGATCAGCCAGGGCAGGAGGCGCACCGTGCCGTCGCGGCGCAGCGGGATATCGTCGCCGACCCGGCCGATCATGCGCGCACCGCGTCGGCCGGCGCCGCGACCTCGCCATTGACGAGGTGGATGCGCTGGAAGCGGCGCTGCGAAGCGAGCTGCTCGTTATGCGTCGCGATGACCAGCGTCGTGCCGAAGCGGTTCAATTCCTCGAACAGCCGCAACAGCCGGCTCGCCATGGCGTCGTCGACATTGCCGGTCGGCTCGTCGGCGAGCAGAAGCTGCGGCCGGGCAATGACCGCGCGGGCGATGGCGACGCGCTGCTGCTGCCCGCCCGACAGCGTCACCGGCCGCGCGCTGAGCTTGTCGGCGAGCCCGACCCATTCCAAGAGCTCGGTCACGTTCTTCTTGACGCGCGCCTCGGCGATGCCGGCGACACGCAGCGGCAGAGCGACATTGTCGAAAGCCGAGAGATGGCCGAGCAGGCGGAAATCCTGGAACACGACGCCGATCTTACGTCTGAGGTCGGCGAGCTCGCGGCGCTTCAGGCGCGAGATGTCCTGGCCGAAGAGCGAGATGAGGCCGCGCGTCGGCCGGTCGGCGAGGTACATGAGGCGCAGCAAGGTGGTCTTGCCGGCGCCGCTTGGGCCGGTCAGGAAATGGAATGAGCCTGAAGCCAGATCGAGGCTGACATCGCGCAGCACCTCAGGACCGGTGCCGTAGCGCATGCCGACATTCTCGAACCGTACCACGTGCTGGTCTTCTCCTGTCCTGCGGCGCGAAAGGTGCCCGCGCATCGACCCGCCCGATGCCGCTTGCGGCGGGAAACATGGCATGCGCTGCGTGGCGGGTAAAGCGCCGCGGCCCATTTCTTGCCTCGACCCCGCGCGTCGCCCTATAACATGCGCCGGGACCGCCGAAACCCGTCCGGGCGATGATCGTCACCTGCACCAGCTGCTCCAAACGCTATCTTGTCGATGCGCGCGCCTTGGGGATGGCGGGCCGCAATGTGCGTTGCGCCAATTGCGGCCATAGCTGGTTTCAGACGCCGCCAGCCGATGCGCCGCAGCTGTTCGAGCTGCCGCTGGCCGCCGCGCCCGACCAGGCGCCCGATTTCGCAAGCGCAAGGCGCGATGCACGGGTGCAGCTTCCCGCGGTCCGGCGCAGCTCGGCACGCGGCCAGATCATCGGCTGGAGCGCCGCGGCGATTGCGATCGTGGTCTTGGCTTGGGGATTGATCGCGGCGCGCGCCGAGATCGTCGGCTTGTGGCCGCCGGCGGGCCGGCTCTATGCGCTTGCGGGCTATGGACCGGCTGTCGCGGGAACCGGACTCGAGTTGCGCAAGGTCACGCCCTCGCGCGGCTCCGCGGACGGCGTGCCGACCCTCGCCGTCGATGGCGAGGTGGTGAATGTCTCGACCGTGGTGCGCGACGTGCCGAAGCTCAAAATCGCGCTGCGCGACGGCAACGACAAGGAGCTTCAAGCCATGACGATCGCGGTCACGGATCAGCGCCTGCTGCCTGGAGCGAGCGTGCCGTTTCACACCGTCATCACGCGTCCGAACGAAGCCGCGACGGGCGTCGTCGTGAGCTTTTCCAGCACCGGCCCGTGAGCGCGCCGCCGAAGCGGGCGCTTCCAGCCCCACCGCGCTGAGCCGCCGATGGCGCGGATCCTCCTCGCCGAGGACGAAGCGTCGGTGAGCGCCTTCGCCAAGCGCGCGCTCGAGCATCATGGTCACGCGGTGACGCCGGTCGCGGATGGGCTCGCCGCGGTTGCGGCGCTCGCGGCCGAGCCCTTCGATCTCCTCCTCACCGACATCGTCATGCCGGGGCTCGACGGCATCGCGCTCGCCTTGAAAGCGAGCAAGGACTATCCGGCGATGAAAATCCTGCTGATGACCGGCTATTCCGCCGAGCGCCAGCGCGCGCACAATCTCGCGGCGCTGGTGCATCGCGTGCTGCCCAAGCCCTTCACGCTCGAAGACCTGGTCGCGGCGGTCGAGGAAGAATTGGCGAAATAGGGCGTCGCCCGCGCCGCCTAAAATTCCTTCAGCAGGCGGTCGATGTAGTCGCGCTCGAGCGCGGGGCGCGAGCGCTCGCCGGCACGGCGGCGCAACTCGTCCAAAATCTGCTTCGCCTTGTCGAGCGCGTAGTCATTCGCCGATTTGCCCATGCGCAGCCGGCCGCCATCGTCATAGCCGCCATTGCCCTGCTCTGTGTCGAGGAGACGGCCGAAGGGATCGCGCTGCGCCTGGTGCAGGCCGGGATCGTCGAACGGCTCGCCGCCCGGCCCGTCGCCGTAGTTCCGGCCGAGCATCTGATTGGCCATCGCGCGTGCCGCCTCCTGCAGCGCATCGAGCGCATCGGATTGCGGACCCACGGCTTGGCCCGGCTGGCCGCGCTGCAAAGCCTCGGCGGCGCCACGCATCGCGCGCTCGGCGCGGCTCATGCCCTGCGGGGCCTGTCCACCCTGCTGCTGCAGCTGCTGCATCAACTGGTTGAGCATCTGGCGGAGCGCTTCCTGCTGCTGCGCATCGCCGCTCAAATTCTGCCCTTGCTGGCCATTGCGCGATTGGTTGAAGGAGCGGTCGAGGAGCTGCTGCTGCTGGCGCATCATCTGCTGCATCTGGCTCATCATCTGGTTCTGGCTGCCATTGCCCGGCATCGGCCGGGCGAGGCGCAGATTCTCCAGCATCTGCTGCAGTTGCGACAGCAGCTCGCGCGCCTGGTCGCGGGCGCCGGTGCGGGCCATGTCGCGCGCGCGGTCGAGCATCTTTTGGAGGTCTTGCAAGCTCATCATCTGCGAGGGATCGACCGCCGGCATCTGGCTCGGATCCATGTGCTGCATCTGCTGCGCCAGCGCCTGGAAATAGCGGTTCATCGCCTCCTGCACTTGGCGCATCAGCCGCTGGATCTCGTCGTCGGGCGCGTTGCGGGCGAGCGCGTCCTGCAGCGCCTGCATGGCGTTGCGCAAATCCTGCTGCGTCCCCGGCGCGCGGCCATCCTCGATGCGCAGCGCCGTCTGCCACAGCAAGCCCTGCACCGGCGCGATCGAGGAGCCGTCGCGATCGAGCTCGAGCCGCGCCTGTGCCGTGCGCAGCGCCATGAAGACGACGATGTCGCCATTGAAGCGGTCCGGCCGCAGCGAGAGATCGGAGAGAGTTTCGGCAACCACGTCCTTGTCGGCGGGGTGGAGCGTCAGCTGCTTCCTCGCCTCGACGATCGCCTTGGCGATCGGGTTGTGGAAAACGCGCTCCGGCAGCACGGTCTGCACGATCTCGCTGTGCCCGGTCTGGCCGAGCGCGTCCGCCGCCTGCAGCTCGATCTGCACCGGCAGGCCGGCCCAGAGATTGGCGGTGAGGTCGGTGTAATCGGTGGCGCGCGCGTCTTTGAGATGCTGCCCGGGCAGCGGCAGGTTGAGCGTCAGCGCCGGCCCGCCTGGATCGTCGGCGCGGTGAAGGATGGCCTTGACGCTTTCGACGCCGTAATCGTCGCCCGCGGTGTAGTCGAGCCGCAGCGCCATGCGTGCGCTGCGCGAGGGCGGGCGGGCAAAGGTCACTTGCGGCGGCAGGTCGGGCACCACCTGGATCGGCCAGGAGCCGAGGCTGCGCCCGTCCTGGTCGATGGCGATGTGCTTGCCGGCGGTAATCGCCGCGCTGTTTTTGAAATTGCTGTCGTCGACGCGGGTGAAGTCGCTGGCGTGGTCGTCGATCTTCAAGCGCGGCGGATTGCGCCCGCCATGCACCTGCGCGAGGAGGGTGCTGCCGGCTGGCACGGCGATCGGTGCGGCGGCAGGCATGGCGGCGGAGAGGAATTGCGGCGGCAGGCCGGTATAGTCGGGCGGCGTCAGCCAGGCATCAAGGCTGACGGCAACCCCGGTGCCGGGTGCGGCCATGCCGGGGCT
>Ga0070681_10000356_pt1 | contig 36911 bp, 30 predicted proteins | sample KBSC83BmetaG_FD_65650 | JGI IMG/M metagenome (GOLD analysis project Ga0070681, IMG submission 65650) | Corn rhizosphere microbial communities from Kellogg Biological Station, Michigan, USA - KBS C8-3B metaG | ecosystem: Host-associated > Plants > Roots > Rhizosphere | place: USA: Michigan...
TCCGCGTGCAGGCGTTGACGATCGCGCGCAGCCGATCGTCGCCGGCGAGGTCCTCGCGCCAGGTCGACGGCTCGTCGCCGTAGAGCACCGACAGGAAGCGGGACGCGTCGGCGCCAGCGAGCACTGACTCCACCTCGCGCGACAGGCGCACCGCGTCGTCGGCGGTCCACGAGGGCAAAAGTCCCGCGTGCACCAGCACGCGCCCGCCCTCGGCGACACACAGCGGCCGGCGCATCAGCCAGTCAACCAGCGCATCGCGGTCGGGTGCTGAGAGGATCGCGTCGAGCGTGTCGCCGCGATGCGGCGCACGGTGGCCGGCGGCGATCGTCAGCAGGTGGAAATCGTGGTTGCCGAGGACAGTGGTGACGGCGTCGCCGAGCGCCATCACGTCGCGCAGCACCTCGAGCGATCGCGGGCCGCGGTTGACCAGGTCGCCGACGAGCCACAGCCGGTCGCGCGACGGCGAAAAATCGATGAGCGCGAGCAGCTCGCGGAATTCCGCGTGGCAGCCCTGGATGTCGCCGATGGCGAAGTGCGCCACGTCAATCGTGTCCGCGTTGCGTTCCTGAAATCGGCGCGGCCGTCAAGACTTACGCCGCGCGCCCGCGCTCCCTAGAATGAGCGCCGCGCGACAACCCGCGCGACGCTCGAAGCGCGCCGCGATTCTAGCGCACGCATCGCATCGACGACCGCTCCGCCTCCACGTGTCCCGCATTCGCAACCCCAACCGCCGCGCGCGCCGATGAGCGCGCAGGGCCGCCCCAAGCGCCGGATGTGGCGACCCCGCATCCCGAAGCGCGCAGCGCGGAGGGTCGTCAAGTGAGCTTCCCGCTCAATCCGGCGCAGCGCGAAGCCGTGCGCACGATCGACGCGCCGCTGCTGGTGCTCGCCGGCGCCGGCAGCGGCAAGACGCGCGTCATCGCCGCCAAGATCGCGCACCTCGCGGCGTCCGGCGTCGACCCCGGAGAGATCGCCGCGATCACGTTCACCAACAAGGCAGCGCGCGAAATGCGCGAGCGCGTCACCGCGGCGGCCAAGGGGGGCGCCGCCGACGCCGGTGAGGCGACGATTTCCACATTCCACGCGCTCGGCCTCGCGATCATGCGCCGCGAGGCGAAGGCGCTCGGCATCAAGCCCGGCTTCTCGATCCTCGATCCGTCCGATCTCGAGCCGATCGTCGCCGAGCTCGTCGCCACTGCCGATCGCGGCCGCGCGCGCGCCGCGCAATGGCGGATCTCGCAATGGAAGAACGCGCTGGTGCCGCCGTCGCGCGCGCTCGCCGAGGCCACCGACGACGACGCGCGCGCCGCGGCGCGCGCCTATGCGCGCTACGCCGACACGCTGGCCGCTTACCAGGCGGTCGACTTCGACGACCTGATCATCCGGCCGCTCGCGCTGTTCGAGCGCGACACCGAGGCGGCAGCGCGCTGGTCGACACGCTTCGCGCACGTGCTGGTCGACGAGTACCAGGACACCAATCCCGCGCAGTACGCATTGTTCCGCCACCTGGTCGGCACGCGCGCGCGCTTCACCGCGGTCGGCGACGACGACCAGGCGATCTACGGCTGGCGCGGCGCCACGCTCGACAACCTCGCGCGCCTCACCGACGACTACCCGGCGACGCGCGTGGTCAAGCTCGAGCAGAACTACCGCTCCAGCGTGCGCATCCTGCGCTCGGCCAACGCGCTCATCGCCCACAACCGCAAGCTTCACGAGAAGCGCCTGTGGAGCGATCTCGGCAACGGCGACACGATCCGCGTGACGTCCTGCGCGGACGACGAGGCCGAGGCCGAGACCGTCGCCGCCGCCATCTCGGCGCGGCGTTTCGAGGAGCGCGGCCGCTACGGCGACTTCGCGGTGCTCTATCGCGGCAATCACCAGTCGCGCGCGATGGAGGCCGCGTTGCGCGCGGCAAGCATCCCGTATGTCGTCTCGGGCGGACAGTCGTATTTCGACCGCGCCGAGATCCGCGACATCGTCGCGTACCTGCGGCTCGTCGCCAACGACGACGACGATCCCGCGTTCGTGCGCGCAGTGACGACGCCGAAGCGCGGCATCGGCGAGGCCACGCTTGCGAAGCTCGGCGACGTCGCGCGCCAGGCGAAAGCGAGCCTCTTCGCAGCGGTGTTCGAGCCCGCGTTCGCGGCAGTCGCGCAGGCGCGCGCGCGCGAGGAGCTCGAGCGCTTCTGCGCGCTCGTCAACGGCATCCGCCATCGCGCGGTGAAGGAGCCCGCGGGCCGGCTCCTGACGGAGCTCGTGCGCGGCATCGGCTACGACGACTACCTCGTCGCGACGTTCGAGCGCGAGGACGCGAAGGCGCGCGCGAAGAGCGTGCAGGACTTCGTCGACTGGCTCGCGCGGAAGGGCGAGAGCGACGGCAAATCGCTCCTCGAGCTGACGCAGATGATCGCGCTCGTCACGCTGCTCGAGGGCCGCGACGGCGAGGCCGCCGACGCGGTGCACCTCTCCACGCTGCACGCGGCGAAGGGCCTCGAGTTCCCGCACGTGACGATGATCGGCGTCGAGGAGGGCATCCTGCCGCACCGCGAGGCGATCGACAAAGGCGACGTCGACGAGGAGCGGCGCCTCATGTACGTGGGCGTCACGCGCGCGCAGCGCACGCTGCACGTGACGTTCTGCCGCGTCCGCAAGCGCGCCGGCGCGCGCATCGACGCGGCGCCGTCACGCTTCCTGGCGGAGCTTTCGCAGGAGGATTTGCGCTACAGCGGCGCGCCGCTGCCGGCCGACGAGGCGGCGCGCGAGAAGGCGCAGGGGATCGAGCGGCTGCGCGCGCTCAAGGCGCTGGTGGCGCGACGCTGACGGCGGTTTCGGCCACGTTGCAACGTGCAACAAAGGAGCCCCTGCACGGAACCACCGCGACAAAAAGGCCGCCCGGACATCGGGCGGCCTTTGCATTCGGCGATGACGCCGTAATGGCGATTCGCTACTTGGCCGCGGCCACCATGTAGTCGACGGCGGCCTGCACGGCGGCATCGGAGAGCGCGGTGTTGCCACCCTTCGCCGGCATCACGCCGCTCTTGCCTTGGAAGCCGTGCAGCGCGTGCTGGTGCAGCGTCGGCAGACCTTCGGCGATGCGCGGCGCCCACGCGGCCTTGTCGCCGAACTTCGGCGCGCCGGCGATGCCGGGACCGTGACAGACGTGGCAGGTCGAATCGTACGTGGCCTTGCCGTCGCCGCCCGCGGCGGCGGCCGGTTGCGCGGCCGCTGCGGCAGGGGCTGCCACAGGCGTTGCAGCGGCGGCAACGGCAACCGGCGCGGCGGCGGGCGCCGCTGCGGCCGGCGCGGCCGCGACGGCATTCGGCGCGGGCTTCGGCTCGGCGAGCTTGCCGCCCGACTTGTTCGCCATGTACACGACCGCGCGCTCGACGTCGTCGTCGGCGAGGTCGGGATTGCCGCCCTTCGGCGGCATCATGCCGGTCTTCCCCTGGAACCCGTCGATCGCGTGCTTGAAGAGCGTCGCCTCGCCTTCGGCGATGCGCGGCGCCCACGCGGCCTTGTCGCCCATCTTCGGCGCGCCCGCGATGCCGGCCTCGTGGCAGGTCTTGCAGACCTGGCCGAACACCGCCTCGCCGCTCATCGCGACATGCGGCGCATTGGCATCGGCGAGGAGCACGGTGCCCACGGGCGCGATGCGCGCGCGCCGTGCGACGTCGTCATCCTTGGCGCCGGTCATGCCGCTGGTCACGAGCTGCGAGATGAGGCCGATCACGGTGATCGGCACGACGAACGCGAGGACGACGACGATGATGAGCTGCTTCGGCGTCTTGATGGCTGACTGGTGCTGGTGGTCTTCTTCCGTCATGGTCGCGGCAGGAGTGACTCGAACGAATGGCGATTCGCGGCAAGATTTCAATTATACCCAATCGACGCCGTCGGCTGGACGCTGCCGCCCGTGCGAGGCTACAATCGCCGGCCTCGCGCCCGTAGCTCAGCTGGATAGAGTATTGGTTTCCGAAGCCAAGGGTCACAGGTTCGAATCCTGTCGGGCGCGCCACCTGCCGCTGGTCCATCCCGACCCCATCGCTGGCGGTCGACGCCGCGGGCACGGGTGACGGTCAGCGTCGCTTTTCCAGCAGTCGCGCGATCTCGGAATATCCGCGCGCGCGGGCATGGACGAGCGGCGTCACCCCGTCACGATCGGTGATCGATCGATCGGCGCCCGCCTCGACGAGCAGCCGCACCACCTGCTGGTGATTCCGGCCGCCGTTGCCCAGGATCACCGATTCCATCAGCGCCGTCCAGCCGAGGTTGTTGACGTGATCGAGCGGCGCGCCGGCGGCGATCAGTCGGCGCACCACCTCGACATGGCCAAGATGCGCGGCGGCGATCAGCGCCGTGCCGCGCCAGGGGCTGGTCGTGAGGCCGGGTTCGTTACCGAGTCGTATCGCGAGCGACATCAGCTCAAGATCGTCCGCGACGGCAGCGATCGTGACGACGTCGTAGACCTGGTCGTCCAGCGCGTTCATGTCGGCGCCGGCTTCTGCCAGCGCGCGCAATGCCTCGTCCTGCGAGGCGAACGCCGCGACATGGGCGGGCGTGCGCCCGTTTGCATCGCGTGCATTCAGCGCCGCGCCGGCCTTGGCCAGGCGACGGATGTCGTCGACGTTGCCGTCCTGCGCTGCCCGATGCAGGCCTTCATAGGTGGCGATTTCGACGGCCGATGGCGCGGTTTGCGCTTGCGCGACGGACGTCAGGGCAAGCAGCCCGCAAGCGATGACCATGCGCAGCATCGAAGTTCTCCTTGATGAGGAGCAGCCCACCTCCCGGGGCGGACCGCTCCGGTGTCGCGTGGCCTACTGGACCGCGTCGATCGCCTTCAGGCCGGCCGCCGCGCAGCCTGCGTCGATGTCGCCGGAGGGCGCGCCGCCGACGCCGATGCCGCCGACCAGCGCCTTGCCGAACTTGACCGGCAAGCCGCCCGCCTGGATGACCATGCGCACATCCATGTCGCGCAAACCGTCGTTGGCCGGCTTCGCGGCGATGAACTCGGCGAGGCCCGCGGTATCGCGGCCCAAGGCTGCCGAGGTAAACGCCTTGCCCTGCGCGCTCGTCACCGTATGCGGTCCGGCATTGTCGGCCTTCAGCAGCACCTTGGTCGAGCCGTCACGCGCCACGATGGCGACGCTCACGTTGTGGCCCTGCGCCACGCAGGCCTTCAGCGCGGCATCCGCGGCCTTGGCCGCAAGGTCGAGCGGCAGGTACGCTGCGGTCGGCAGTTCCTGCGCGGCGGCGGCGAGCGGAGCGACGAAGGCGGCGGCGAGTACGAGGTTGCGGATCATCGTGTCTTCCTTCCAGGTTGATGGCAGGAAAGAGATTAGTTCGACCGCTGCGATCCCGGTATCCGCTGGCCTCGCGGCGGCGTCCGTAGTTCTACGGAGTCTTGTGCCCGTCGAGCCAGATGCGCGTCATCTCGGCCGGCGAGGTCGTGCCGAGCTTGGCGCCGATGCCGGCACGGTGGCTTTCCACCGTGCGCGGCGACAACCCGAGTCCTTCGGCGATCTCGCGCGTCGTGAAGCCTCCGGCGATGCGATCGAGGACTTCATGCTCGCGCGGCGTCAGCGCGGCGAGCAGTGCCTGCGTTTCCGCGGTCTCGGCGCGCCGGGAGAGCGTGCGCGCCAGCGCTTCCTGTCCCCGCTGGATTGCGTCGATCAGGTCCTGCTCGTCGACCGGCTTGGAGAGGAAGTCGACCGCACCGTTGCGGAAGGCGCGCCGACAGGCCTCGATGTCGCCATGGCCGGAAACGACGATCGTCGGCCAGTCGACGCCTTGCGCGACCAGCCGCTCCTGCAGCTTCAATCCGGAAATTGCCGGCATGCGGATGTCGAGGATGAGGCAGCCGGGCTCGAGCTTCGGCGCCTGGGCCAGGAACGACTGCGGATCGGCGAAGCCGGTCGCGCGGATGCCGACCGTCGAGAGCAACAGGCCGAAGGCGCGGCGCACCGCCTCGTCGTCATCGACCAGATAGACCGGATGGTTCACGGTGCGGCCTCCGCAATCCCTTCGTGGCGAGGCAGGACGACCCGGAACGTCGCACCCGGTCCGCCGTCGACCAGCGTGATTTCCCCGCCGGCACGCTCCACGAGACGCTGGCTCAGCGCGAGACCCAGGCCGGTGCCGTCCGCGCGCGTCGTCGTGAAAGGCGTGAAGAGGCGCGGACGAATGTCCGCGGCGATGCCGGGCCCGTCGTCGGCAACCTCGAGCACGGTTCGGCCCTCCGTCTTGCGCAACGTGACGGAGACACGACCCGCAGCGCTTCCGTCTCCCGTCGCCTCGATGGCATTGCGCACGAGGTTGAAGACGACCTGCTCCATCTCGACCGGATCGGCGGTGACGCGAACCGGTTCGCTCGGGACATCGAACGTGAGTCGCGTACCGCGCTTCGCGGCTTGCGGCGTCAGCAACGTGCGTACGTTGCCGACGACGTCGCGCAGGTCGCACGCCGACACCGGCATCTGCTGTGGCCGCGACCAGTTGCGAAACCGCTCGAGGATTGTGGACGCGCGACGCGCCTGTGTCACGGTGTCGTTCAGCACCGGCGCCAGTGCCGCCACGTCCCCGTGGCCGAGCATCCGCCGCCCGGCTTGCGCTTGCGCGAGGATGGCGGTGAGCGGCTGCGTCAACTCATGGGCGAGGCCGCTCGCCATCTCGCCCAGCGCATTCACGCGCGACGCGTGCGCGAGGCGAGAGTCCAGTGCGCTCAAGCGTGCCTGCTCCACCGCCGCGCGGGCTCTCGCGCGCTGGCGCAGAGCCGCGAGCAAGCCGAGATAGGCGATGCCGACGGCGAGAAGCGCGAGGCTCGTCCGCACCGGAGGAAAGAGGTCGTCAAGCCCGATCGCCATGCCGGCCTCCATGAGCAATGGCTGTGACGCGCTGTCGAGCGCCCGGGAAATCCGGATCGTCCCGGTCGTCTCGCCCGGGCCCAGAAGGCGATGGCCGTCCGGGAGCGACAAGCTGAGCGTGACGCCGGGGCGCGACCAGAACGGCGTCGCTTCGCCGAGCAGCTTCGCGGCGTCGATGCCGAGCATCAGTCCATAGCGCGCCGCGTCGCTGTTGGGACTGCGCTTGACCATGATGTAGTCGTGCGGCCGCGAAGGATGCGGCAGCAGGCCGATCCGCCCATCGGAAGCCCTGGCCGTCGAACGGACGAGGTTCGCCGTCGTCGAATCGAGCGGAGACGTGCCGATCGTCGCGGCGTCCGGATCGAGGGGGACGAGCTGCACTTCGTCGATGCGCGGATAGAAGCGCATGATCGACGCGGCGACGTCGAGGAACAGGTCGTGCCTTTCGCCGTTCGCGGCTACCGCGATCGCCGACAACGCCGTCAGATGCGCGTCGTGCTGATCGGCGCGCTGCGACGCAAGCCGGTGCAGGAGGGTGGCGTCCTGCTCCATTTCGGACCTCAACGCATGGCGCTGGAAGATCGCAAGTGCGCCGGCCGAAGCGAGCAGCAGAGCGCAGCCGATGACGGCGAGCTTGAACGGGCTGTCGAGGATCGGACGAGGAGTGGACATGGTTCGCATCATCGCCTCAGGTGGGTCGCCGAATGCCGCGCAACGCCACGCCGTGCTCAGCGGTATGTGCGCCGGAAATACAGGCCGATGCCGCTGACGGTGCCGGCTTCCGCGCGCACCGTCCACGAGCGCGACAGCGTGTACTCGAGCCGCAGCGCGTTGGTGGCGATCGTGAGCCCCTGCTCGTAGACCAGCGTCAGCCGGTCCGACAGCCGCTTGCCGATCGATACCACCTGGCCGCTGGCAGGCGTGCCTGCCGCATTCGCAGCGCCCGTCGACGTGGCGCTGTGCAGCGTCAGCTCGTCGAACCCGAAGTTCTGCGCGATCCGCGTGCCGATCGGGCGCGGATCGCCGCCGCCCAGGAGCCACGACGATGCCGCCGCGAGCGCCGCCGCGTCGGCCGCGCTGCCGTTGCCCGGCGCCTGGCCGGTGATGAGCCACGACAGTTTTTCCGCGTCGGGCACCGGCGGGTTCGACGTCAGCTGCACGCGCGGCACGCGCACCGTGCCGGTGAGCGACACGCCCGCCTCGACGGCGAGGTTCTTGCGCAGCGCGACGACGTCGAGCGCGGGGTTGTCGAGCGGACCGTCGAAGATGAGGCGACCGCGATCGATGGTAAGGCGCTGGCCGAACGCGTAGTAGCTGCCGCGCGTCGCGACGATCGTGCCCTTGCCCTCGAGGCGGCCGTCGGCAGTCGTCGTCACGTGCACGCGGCCGGCGAGCCCGGTCTCGAGGCCCTCGCCGGAAAACGTCAGCGCGCGCCCGAGGTCGACCTCGAGGTCGAGCGCGAGCACCGGCACGCGAATGCGCGACGGCGACTCGTCGTTGCGCGGGCGACCCTTGATCACCACGTCGCTCGACAGCAGCACCGGCGCCGGCGAGTAGACGATCCGGCCTTCGTCGACGGTGATCCTGCCGTCGACGGCGAGCTTTTTCGGCGCGAACGCGATGCCCCCCTCGCCGCTGACGACGATCCTCGCGTCGGGCCGGTTCATCAGGCGGAACTTCGACGCGTGCCACGTGATCCGCGCGTCGCCGCCGCCGCCCTTCGCGCGCGCGAGCGTGCCGTGCGCCTCCAGCATGCCGTCGCCGCCGCGGAACGTGAACGTCTCGAGCGCGATCGCGTCGCGGCCGAGCGTCGCGCGCACGCGGCCGTCGGCGAGCGCGATGCCGTACTGCGGCATGTCGACATGCAGGCCCGAGCCGTCGAGCGTGCCGGTGATCGACGGCGCGCGCAGCGTTCCCGCGGCGGCGAAATGAAGCTCGGCGCGGCCGTCGACGACTGCCGACGTGCCTAGCCAGGGCTGCAGCGGCGCGAGCGACGCGAGCGTCGCGTCGAGCTTCGCCTCGAGCGCCGCGTCGAGCGAAGGCACGCCGGCCGTGGGGCCCGGCGCCAGCGTCGCGTGCAACGTGGCGGTCCCGGCGCGCAGCGACGCGAAGCGCGCGTCGAGCGTCCACGCGTCGCCGCGCACGCGGCCATCGAGCGCAAGCGTGTCGACGCCGATCGGGTAATCGGCGAAGTTGGCGAGCGTGTCGCCGGCCGCGAAGAGATCGCCGTCATGGCGCGTGATCGCGAGCGTGCCGTCGAGGCGCGGCGACGCGGTGAGGTTCCAGTGCCCGTCGAGCGTCAGCGTCGAGGCGATGGGCAGCGGCCGGCCGGCGAGCGTCGCCACGGTGCCGAGCGGCACGTGCGTGAAGCTTCCACGTGTAGTGACGCGTGCGTCCTCGACGACGAGATCGTCGAGCGCGACGTCGCCATCGGCGACGGCGATTCGCGCGACGCCGAGGTGGGTGCGCGCAGGCGTCCATTCGAGCGCGGCGGGCGCGACGAGCTTGACCGGCAGCGTGCCGGCGAGCTCCGCGGCGTCGATCGTGCCGCGCCACGCGCGCTTCGCCGCCGGGCCGAGGGTCAGCGCGCCATGCGCGGCGAGCGTGGCGTGATCGGCGGCGTTGGCGACGTCGAGCGCGAGCGCGTGCGCCGCCAGCGTGCCCTTTACCGTCACGTGCGCGCGCTCGATCGCGTGCGCCTCGGTCGCGATGCCGGTGGCGCGCACGTCGATCGCGACGACGCGATCGGCGAGCGCGGACGCGGGGTGCGTCGACGACTGGTCGTCATCCCCGCGAATGCGGGGATCCAGCCTTGACGTCCCGGGGGGGCTGGCGCGCGCATCCCGCGCAACGTCACGACTGGATTCCCGCTTCCGCGGGAATGACGGATGTGCCGGCATGCCCACGTCGGCATCGAGCGCGAGCGACGCGATGCGCGTGCCGTCGGCGAGCGCGAGCTGGCTTGCGTCGGCGGTCACGCTGCCGCCGATGCCGGATGGCGCGATCGCCAGCGTGCCATGCGCTGCGACGGCGCCGTCGCGCAGCGCCGACGCCGCGCCGGGCACGAGCGGCACCAGCGCGGCGAGGTGCGGCGCGTCGAGCGTGAACGCGAGCGCGTCGCCGCTCGCGCCCGCGTCTCCGTGCGCCGTCGCGTGCGCGTCGCCGACGCGAAGGTCGACGTCGACGCCGCGCGCTCGCCCGGCGGCAAGGCTCGCCTTGGCGTGACCCGACGCCGGCTTCGCGCCGATTGTCGCGCCCGCACCGAGCTTCGCCTCGGCACTCACCGACCACGCCGGCTCGAGGTGCCCGTCGAGCGCGAGCGTGCCTTCGAGCGAGGCGGCCGGAAATCGGCCGAGGCGCGACGGATCGAAGCGCGTCGCCGTGCCGCGGAAGGTGAACGCGCGCGCGCCGTCGAGCGCCAACTCGCCGCGGCCCTGCAGCGTGCCGGCGGCGGCGGTGAGGCGCGCGCGCGACAGCGCGACGCGCCGATCGGCGACGCGCGCGGCGAAGGCGAGCGCGAGGCCGCGCGCGCGGTCGGCGAGGTCGCCCTCATACGCCTGCGCGTCGGCGTCGACGCGCGCGCGCAGCGTGCCGCTGACGCGCGACGCCGCCAGCGCGCTGTGCAGCGCGCGCAGGTCGACGCCGGCGAGCGCGAGCGTGGCGCTCGTCGTGCCGTGCTCGACGTCGAACGACGCGTCGCCGCGCACGTTGCCGTCGCCGGCGCGCGCATCGATGCCGCCGAGCGACACCACCTGGCCACGCTGCGCGAACGTCGCCGACAGCGTCGTCACCGGCATTCGATCGGCATCGAGGGTGCCCGGCGCGGTGTTGGCGAGCGTAAGCGTGCCGGTGAAGCCGTCGCGCGCCGGTCGTGCGTGCACGGCGAGCGCGAGCGTCGCGTGCGGCAGCGCCGCACCGAACGCGGCGGGATCGACGCCGGTGGCGTCGACGTCGAGCGTGTCGATCGGCGCCGTGGCGAACGGCGTCAGCGCGGCGCGGGCGTCGAAGCGCGCGTCGCGCGCGCGGCCGTTCGCAGCGACGAGGATGCGCGACAGCGTGCCGCCGAGCGTCGCGTTCGCGCCGTAGCCCGCGAAGGCGTCGCTGCCTTCGACGCCGATCGCGCCGGCGAGCGCGAATGGCGACGCGGCATCAAGCGTCGCGCGCCCCGTGATGCGCGCGCGGTCGAACGCGAGCGTCACCTCGTCGAGCCTGTGGCCGCGCGCGTCTCCGCGGTACGCGAAGGCGATGCCGGTGGCGCGGCCCTTGCGCTCGCCGAGCGCATAGTCGAACGTCGTCACGCTCGCATGGTCGACGACGACGGTGAGCGGCAGGCCGAGCGACGACGGCAGCGACGAAGGCCCGCCCGACGACGGCGCGACGGCGATGTCGATCGTCCTGGCGCCGGCGCTCCGCACATGCAGCTCGCGGCGCGCGAGCGCGGCGGGATCCCAGTCGACGATGACGTCGTGCGCGACGAGTGTGGTGGTGTCGCCCTTCCAGCGCAGCGTCCCTACGTTGAGGGTCGACAGGAGCGCCCCCGTTGCGCCTTCGATGGTAAGACGCCCGCCCGAGAGCCGCTCGAGCTGCGCGATCGCGTAGGGCAGGCCCGACTGCGTGCCGCCGACGAACGCGACGAGCGCGACGAGCGCGACGACGAGCGCGAACAGCGCCGCGAGCGTCCAGGCCGCGGCGCGGGCCGTGCGGCGGCGCCACGTGCGCTTCGGCGTCGCGGACGAGTCGCTCAAAACGCGAGCCCTACCGAAAAGTGCACGCGTACCGAGTGCACGTCCTGGCCATACGCGAGGTCCAGGCGGAACGGGCCGATCGGCGTGCGCAGTCGCGCGCCGACGCCGTAGCCGAGCGCGAGATGGCTCAAGTCCTTCGGTTCGTCGACGGCGTTTCCGGCGTCGACGAACGTGGCGATGCCCCAGGTCGGCGCGAACCATTTCGTCGCCTCGACGCTGGCCACCGCGTAGTAGCGGCCCGGCACCGTCGCATCGCCGCTTTTGACGCCGAGGCTCTCGAACGCGTAGCCGCGCACCGTCGAGTCGCCGCCGGTGCGGAACAGCAGCGCCGACGGAATGCCCTCGCGTGACGCGGCGAGCACGGCACCGCCCTCGGCGCGCATCGACAGCGTTATGTCGCGCGTGAGCGGGTGCCACGCCGCGAACTTGGCGATGGTGCGGCCGAAGCCGCGCGTCGACAGGCCGGGGATGCCGACGCCGGCGTCGAGCTCGACGTTGTAGCCGCGCGTCGGCGCGATCGGGTCGTCGGTGCGGCGCCACGTGCGCACGACGTCGGTGTAGAGCGCGTGCGAGGTCACGCGCGGCGCGCCGTCGGGCTGCTGGCGATCGAAGTAGTACGCGGCGCCGAACGCCCAGTTGTCGCGCGTGTCGACGCTGGTGCGCCGCACGCCGGCAACGGCCGTTTCGGTGACGAGCTTGGAGATGTCGGTGCGCTCGACCGTGCCCTGCAGGCCATCGATCCATCCCGCTTCGTTCGGCGCGCGCGTGATGCGCACCGCGAGGCTCGACAGCTTCTGCTCGAGCCGCGCGTCGATGGCGAGCTGGGTCGCCTTGCCGTCGATGTCGACGTTGCGCCAGCTCGCATTGGCGCGAAAGCGCGTGTCCGTCGAATAGCCGAAACCGGCGTCGAGCGTGCGCGTCGGCGCCTCGATCACGGCGATGTCGATCGGCGCGACGTCGTCGACGGCGTCCTTGGTGACGATCGCGGCCTGCACGCTCGCGAAATAGCCGGTGGCGTTGAGCCGGCGCACCAGCATGTCGAGCGTCTCGGCGTCGTAGTAGTCGCCGGATCTGGGCGCGCCGAAGTTCCGGATGAGCTCGGGCGTGTAGCGCGCGAGCCCGCGAATGCGCAATTCGCCCACGCGAAAGCGCGGCCCGCTCGCGATCGTGATCGAAAGGTCGGCGGCGCGCGCGTCGGGATCGATCGACGCCTCGCTCGCGGTGATCTTCGCCGCGGCGAAGCCGCCGCGCGCGAGCGCCTCGACCGCGCCATTCTTGGCTTGCGTCCACTGCGCCTGCGTGAACACGTCGCCGCGCGTGACCGGGAGCTCGCCCTGGATGCGCGCGATGACGCTGGTGCCCGCCGGCCCGCCGCTCGCCGCCGGTCCTTCGACGTGCACGTGCACGTTGCGCACGTGCGTCGAAGGCCCCGGCGTGACGACGAGCGTGACCTTGGCCGGTTTGGACGTCGGATCGACGCGCACTTCGGCCTCGGCCGAGAACCATCCCGACGCGGCGGCCGCGTCCTCGGCCTCGCCGATCGCCTCGCGCGCGAGCGCGTCGAACAGCGCGCGCGTCATGTCGCCGAAGCTCTGCCAGCGCGCGAGGCCGACGGCGTCCTGGAGGACGGGCTTGAGCGACGACGGCGCGTCGATGTCGAGCGTGTACGCGAACGCGTCGGGACGCGACGCGGCACCCGTCGGGGGTGCAGCGGAATCGGTGGCCGAAGTGGAGGCGGCGCTCGCCGCCGGTGCTACGCCTTCGTCAGCTGCGCGAAGGCTCGTCGATGCGAGCGTCGCGAGGCACAGCGTCGTCGCCAGCAGCCGGTTGCGCAGGAGCGTCCGGCACTGCGTCGCAGTTCGCGTCGCACGGCGCAGGCGCCGGTGCGCTCGCGCCGTCGACGTCGGTGGAGGGTGCGGGCGTGCCGGCATCCGGACCGATCAGCGGCGGATGGTCCGGGCTCCAGCCGCGCGGATAGTCGAGCGGCTGCATCGGCGGCGGCGGGGTGTAGTCAGGCGGGTTGAGCACCGGCAAATCCGGCACGTCGTTCTTCTGCCAGTTGAGATCATACGGTGCCGGCATTCCGCTCAAGAACCAAACGAACGGATCCTCGCGTCCGTACGTGAAGCGATCCGACATGCAGCCGCCGAGGCAGAGCAGGGCGGCGAGCAACGGCAGCAGGCGGCGCATCGTGAACTCCGTGGCAAAACGACCGATGGCGTCGAGTGTCGCACATTTCCCTGAAAAAACCGGCAAACGAGCCGCCCGGCGAGCGGCCCGATGCGTCCTGTCGGCAGAAATGCCGCATCCGGGCGCGGGGCACGCGACGGCTCGTCGCCGGACGCCGCGTCGCAGACCCCGAAAGTCGCACTTTCATGCATCCGGCATAGGCGGTGTTGGACGGGCGGCCATGTTGCGAAGCAACATCCTGTGAGAGCAGGTGATTTGGCGAACATTCGTTCGATTTTTCCGAGGCGGCTTGCCAAATCGCCTGAGCAACACTGTCTAAGTGGCTATTTTTTCGAGGAAAATCTCGAGTGTTGGGTTTTTGCCCTAAGTCCTTGTTGCGAAACCGGATTAGTTGCCTTCACGCCAGCCCGCGCGTATAGTCCGCTCCGAGTGGTAAAAAGTGGGCCAAAGTGGTAAAAAACGCGCCGTTTGCTCCAACGCGACGCGCTTGTAAGTAACCGCTCACTTTGGACCCGACGGGGAGGAGAGGGCGTGGCGGACCGGGCATTGGACGGCGATGGGGCGAATGGCGGCCCGGGCAACGGCGCCGGCCGCACGTCTGACTTTCGCGGCATCGCCACGCTGACGCTCGACGCGAAGGGCCGCCTCGCGGTGCCGACCCGCCATCGCGAGGCGCTCGGCAACGGCCACGGCCGCGTCGTGATCACCGCCGACCCGAGCCGCTGCCTCCTCGTGTATCCGCTCGATGCGTGGGAGCCGATCCAGGCGCGGCTGATGGCGCTGTCGTCGTTCGACGAGCGCATCCGCGCGCTGCAGCGGCTCATCGTCGGCCACGCCGACGACGTCGACATCGACGCGCAGGGCCGCGTGCTCGTGCCGCCGCCGCTGCGCGACTACGCGTCGCTCGCGCGCGACGTCGTGCTGGTCGGCCAGGGCCGCCGCTTCGAGCTGTGGGACGCCGCCGCGTGGGCCGCGCAAACGGCTCGCGCGATCGCATTCGACGCAGGCGGCCTGCCGCCGGAGCTCGCGGGCTTCTCGCTGTGACCGATGGGCACGTTCCCGTCCTCCTCGCCGAAGCCGTGTCCGCCCTGGCGATCCGTGGCGACGGCACCTACGTCGACGCGACGTTCGGGCGCGGCGGCCATGCGCACGCGATCCTCGCCGCGCTCGGCGCGCGCGGGCGTCTCGTCGCACTCGATCGCGATCCCGACGCCGAGGCCGCGGCGCGCGCCGTCGCCGATCCCCGTTTCGTTTTCCACCGCGCGTGGTTTTCGCAATTGCCCACTGTGCTCGACGCCCTCTCCATCCCCCACGTCGACGGTGTGCTCTTCGATCTCGGAATCTCCTCGCCGCAGATCGATGTTCCCGCGCGCGGTTTCTCCTTCCGCACCGACGGTCCCCTCGACATGCGCATGGACCCGTCGCGCGGCGAAAGCGCGGCGGAGTTCGTCGCGCGTGCGACCCGCAACGAACTCGCGACGGTGATCCGCGACTATGGCGAAGAACGGTTTGCTCAATCGATTGCAGGTGCAATTGTTGCGGCGCGGGCGCGGCAGCCCGTCGTCACCACGCGGCAGCTGGCCGCCGCCGTCGCGCAAGCCGTCGGCGCGCGCACGCGGGGTGATTGGCGTCAGGATCCGGCCGCGCGCACGTTCCAGGCCCTTCGGATTTTCGTGAACCGCGAGCTCGACGAGATCGCCGCGGCGCTGCCGGCCGCGGTCGCGCGCCTGGCCACCGGCGGGCGCCTCGCCGTGGTGAGCTTCCACTCGCTCGAGGATCGCATCGTCAAGCGCTTCATCGGCGACCTTGCGAAGCCGTTCCGCGGTGACTCGCGCCTGGATCGCTTGGCACTTGCCGAGCGCGACCTGCCGGCGCCGCCGATCGTCGCCGTCGGCCGCGCACGCAAGGCCTCCGGCGCCGAAATCGCCGAGAACCCGCGCTCGCGCAGCGCCGTGCTGCGCGTCGCGGAGCGCACCGCGGCGCCGTTGCCCGCCGATCTCGCGGAGCTCGCCGCATGACGCGCGTCAACCTCGTGCTGCTCGCGGTGCTCGTCGCGTGCGCGCTGTCGCTGATCACCGCGCGCCACCAGTCGCGCAAGCTCTTCGTCACGCTCGAGCGCGCGCAGGCGGAGGGGCGCGCGTACGACGTCGAGTACGGCAAGCTCCTGCTCGAGCAGTCGACGTGGGGGATGCCGGCGCGCGTCGAGAAGATCGCGCGCGAGAACCTCAAGATGCAGCTGCCCGATGCGTCGCGCATCGAGGTGGTGACGACGGGAGCGGCGCGATGAGCGCACTGCGCCACGCCGGTCGCGATTCGGCGCCGGTGCGCGAGGCGCGGAGGATCGCGCAGTGACGCGCACCTCGCCTTCGCGCGCCGCGAAGCCTGCGCCGGTGCTGCCGCGCTCGCGCGCGACGGTGGCGTTCGCGCTGCTCGGCGTCGCGTTCGCGGTGCTCGCCGGCCGCGCGCTCTACCTGCAGGTGGTCGACAACGACTTCCTGCAGCAGCGAGGCGCCGCGCGGTATTCGCGCGCGATCGAGGTGGCGGCGCACCGCGGCCGCATCCTCGACCGCTTCGGCAGCCCGCTCGCGATCTCCACGCCCGTCAAGTCGCTGTGGGCGTTCCCGGCGCAGTTCGACGCGACGCCGGCACAGCTCGCCTCGCTCGCGCGCATCCTCGCCACGACGCCGCAGGCGCTGAAGAAGCGCGTCGCGAGCGCCGACGATTTCGTCTACCTCGCCAAGGAGGTGTCGCCGGAGACGAGCGAGCGCGCGCTCGCACTCGGCATCCACGGCCTCAACGACGAGAACGCGTACCGCCGGTACTACCCGGGCGGCGAGGTGACCGCGCACATCGTCGGCTTCACCGGCGACCGCGACGTCGGCCAGGAAGGCATGGAGCTCTCGCAGCAGGCGTGGCTCGCCGGCGTGCCCGGCAGCCGCCGGGTGATCGTCAACCGCCGCGGCGACGCCGTCGAGGACGTGGCGTCGATCCGCGCGCCGCAGGAAGGCCGCGACCTCGCGCTCGCGATCGACTCGCGCCTCCAGTACGTCGCTTACCGCGAGCTCAAGGCGGCGGTCGAGGCGAACAAGGCGCGCGCCGGCGGGCTGGTGATGATCGACGTCAAGACCGGCGAGATCCTCGCGCTCGCCAACATGCCGACGTACAACCCCAACAGCCGCGAGCGCGGTGCGCGCGACCGGATGCGCAACCGCGCGCTGACCGACGTGTTCGAGCCGGGCTCGACGCTGAAGCCGTTCACGATCGCCGCCGCGCTCGACGCCGGCAAGGTGCGGCCCGACACGCCGATCGACACCAACGGCGGCGTGATGACGATCGGCGGGCGCACGATCCACGACGCGCACCGCGAGGGCACGCTGACCGTCGAGCAGGTGATCCAGAAGTCGTCGAACATCGGCGCGGCGCGGATCGCGCTGCAGCTGCCGGCGACGACGATGTGGCAGACGCTGTCGGAGGCGGGATTCGGCGCGCTGCCGCGCACCGGCTTCCCCGGCGAGGTGTCGGGACGCCTGCGCCCCGCGAAGACGTGGAAGCCGATCGAGCAGGCGACGATCAGCTACGGGCACGGCATCTCCGTGACGCTCGTGCAGCTCGCGCGCGCCTACACGATCTTCGCGACCGACGGCGAGCTCAAGCCCATCACGATGCTCAAGACCGACGGCGCCGTCGCGGGCGTGCCGGTCGTGAAGCCGAAGACGGCCGCCGAAGTGCGCCACATGCTCGAGATGGTGACGCAGCCCGGCGGCACCGCGCCGCGCGCGCAGATCGCGGGCTATCGCGTGGCCGGCAAGACCGGCACCGCGCACAAGCTGCAGGGCGGCGTCTATACCGACAAGTACGTGGCGTCGTTCGTCGGCTTCGCGCCGGTGTCCAATCCGCGGCTCGTCGTCGCGGTGATGATCGACGAGCCGGAGGCATCGAGCTACTACGGCGGCGACGTCGCCGCGCCGGTGTTCTCGGCGGTGATGGGCGGCGCGCTGCGGATGCTCGGCGTGCCCACCGACGCGCCCGTCGGCAACGTCGTGCTGCCGCCCGAGGACCAGCGGGTCAGGGAAGAGACCTGATGTGCGCGCCGGGACGACTTTCATGAACGCGCACGAGACAGCGGCGACGCTCGCACGCCTCGGCGTGACGCCGCGCGCGATCACCGCCGACTCGCGCGCGGTCGTCGCCGGCGGCGCGTTCGCCGCGTTCCGCGGCGCGCGCGTCGACGGCCGCGACTATATCGGCGACGCGATTGCGAACGGCGCCTCGGCCGTGCTGTGGGACGACGACCGCTTCGCGTGGAAGCCCGAGTGGACGGTGGCGAACGCGCCGGTGCGCGACCTGCGCAACGCGCTCGGCGACATCGCCGACTTCATCTACGGCAGCCCGTCAGAGGCGCTCGAAGTGATCGGCGTCACCGGCACCAACGGCAAGACGTCGTGCGCGCACTGGATCGCGGCGTTGCTCGACCGGCCGGGGCGGCGTGCCGCGCTGATGGGCACGCTCGGCAACGGCTTCGTCGGCGCGCTCGACGCCTCGCCCAATACCACGCCGGACGCCGCACGGTTGCAGGCGACGCTCGCGGGGCTGCGCGATGCGGGCGCCGCCTGCGTGGCGATGGAGGTGTCATCGCATGGCCTCGACCAGGGGCGCGTCAACGGCGTGCGCTTCGCGGTCGCGCTGTTCACGAACCTCACGCGCGACCACCTCGACTACCACGGCTCGATGGCCGCGTACGGCGCCGCCAAGGCGAAGCTCTTCGCGTGGCCAGGTCTGCGCGCGGCGGTCGTCAACGTCGACGACGCGTTCGGCCAGCGCATCGCCGACGACGTGCGCGCGCGCGGCGACGTCGAGCTCATCACCTACGGCAGGATCGCCGGGGACGTGCACGCGAGCGCGGCGACGACCGGCGAGGGCGGCATCGCGCTCGAGGTGGCGACGCCGAAGGGTGGCGGCACCGTCAGGACCGCGCTCGTCGGCGAGTTCAACGTGATGAATCTGCTCGGCACGCTCGGCGTCGTGCTCGCCGCCGGCATGCCGCTCGACGAGGCACTCGCGGGGATGGCGCGCCTCGCGCCGCCGCCCGGGCGGATGCAGCGCCTCGGCGGCCATGGACGGCCGACGGTGGTCGTCGACTACGCGCACACGCCCGACGCGCTCGAGAAGGCGCTCGAGGCGCTGCGCCCGGTGGTGGTCGAGGGCGGCGCGCTCGTCGCGGTGTTCGGCGCCGGCGGCGATCGCGATCCGGGCAAGCGCACCGAGATGGGTGCCGTCGCCGCGCGCCTCGCCGATCGCGTCGTCGTCACCAACGATAATCCGCGCGGCGAGGATCCGCAGGCGATCGCCAACGCGATCGCGCGCGGCGTGCTCGAGGCCGGCAGCCGACGCTACGCGATCGAGCTCGACCGCGCGAAGGCGATCCGCGCTGCGATCGCCGCCGCCGACGTCGGCGACGTCGTGCTCGTCGCCGGCAAGGGCCACGAGGCCTACCAGGAAGCGAACGGCGTGCGCTCGCCGTTCGATGATGTCGAGATCGCGTCGGGCGCGCTGGCGAACCGATGATGGACACGTCCACCGCCGCGCAAATGACCGGAGGCCGGCGCCTCGGCGCCAACGCGATGTTCCGCCGCGTCACGACCGACTCGCGCGCGCTGCGCACCGGCGATCTCTTCGTGGCGATCCACGGCGAGCGCTTCGATGGCCACGACTTCGTCGCGACGGCGCTCGCCAACGGCGCGTCGGCGGCGATGGTCGACGAGGCGCACGCGGCGCTCGGCGGCAACCTCGTAGCGGTCGAGGACACGCGTGCCGCGCTCGCCGCGCTGGCGAGCGGCTGGCGCCGGCGCTTCGCGCTGCCGCTCGTCGTCGTCACCGGCAGCAACGGCAAGACGACGGTCAAGGAGATGACGGCGTCGATCCTGCGCGCGCAGCACGGCGACGACGCGGTGCTGGCGACGCGAGGCAACCAGAACAACGCGATCGGCCTGCCGCAGACGCTGCTCGGGCTGCGTGCGTCGCACCGCGCGGCGGTGATCGAGCTCGGCATGAACCACCGCGGCGAGACGCGCGAGCTCGCAGCCGTCGCGCAACCGACGATCGCGCTCGTCAACAACGCGCAGCGCGAGCACCAGGAGTTCATGAAGACCGTCGCCGAGGTCGCCGCCGAGCACGCCGACGCGATCGCCGCGCTGCCGCGCGGAACCGGCGTCGCGGTGATCAATGCCGACGACGCCTATGCGCGGGTATGGCGCAGCGCCGCCACGCGCGCCGGCGTCGAGGTCCTGAGCTTCGGCATCGACGCCGACGCGGATGTGCGTGGCAGCCTGATCGCGCTCGGCGTCGACGGCAGCGACGTCGACCTCCACCTCGACGGCGAGACGCTGCGCGTGCGGCTCGCAGCGCCCGGCATGGCGATGGTGCGTAACGCGCTCGCCGCCGCCGCGGCCGCGCATGCCGCGGGCGTCGACGCCAAGGCGATCGTGCGCGGGCTCGAGGCATTCCGCGCGGTCGGCGGCCGCCTCGCGGTACGCCGCGCGCAAGGCGGGGCGATCGTCATCGACGACACTTACAACGCCAATCCCGACTCGGTGCGCGAGGGCATCGACGTGCTCGCGCGCGCCCGCGGACGCCGCGTGCTGGTGCTGGGCGACATGGGCGAGGTGGGCTTGCAAGGGCCGGCGTTCCACCGCGAGATCGGCGAGTACGCGCGCGTCGCCGGCGTCGACCGGTTGTACGCGACCGGCACGCTCGCGCGCGAGTCGGTGCTCGCGTTCGGCGCCCAGGCCGCGCACTTCGACGACCTCGACGCGCTCGTCGCGGCGCTCGCGCCGGCGCTCGAGGGCGATGCGACGGTGCTCGTCAAGGGCTCGCGGTTCATGCGCATGGAGCGCGTGGTCGCCGCGCTGATGGGCGAGCCGCCGCTCGACAAGGGCCACTGACAATGCTGCTGTGGCTCGCCGACCACTACGCGCGCGACCTGCGCGCGCTCAACGTCATCGGATACATCACGCTGCGCGCGGTGTTCGGCTGCATGACGGCGCTGGTGATCTCGTTCGTCGTCGGCCCGCGGATGATCACGTGGCTCACGCGGATGAAGATCGGCCAGGCGGTGCGCGACGACGGCCCGCAGACGCACCTCACCAAGGCCGGCACGCCGACGATGGGTGGCGCGCTCATCATCGTGTCGATCGTCGTCACGACGCTGCTGTGGGGCGACCTCACCAACCGCTTCGTCTGGGTGGTGCTGCTCGTCACCGCGGGCTTCGGCGCCGTCGGCTGGATCGACGACTATCGCAAGGTCGTCCACCGCAATCCGCGCGGGCTGTCGGCGCGCGCCAAGTTCGTCGCGCTGTCGGTGATCGGGCTCGTCGCCGCGACGTACCTCGCGTTCTCGATCTCCGCGCCCGGCAACGCGCAGTTCTGGCGGCTGTTCGCGGACTGGGCGAGCTCGGGCTTCTCGGCCGCGCTGTCGCCGCGCGCCGACCTGATCGTGCCGTTCGTCAAGACGGTCAGCTATCCGCTCGGCATCGTCGGCTTCATCGCGCTGTCGTGGTTCGTCATCGTCGGCACCAGCAACGCAGTCAACCTGACCGACGGGCTCGACGGCCTCGCGATCATGCCGACGGTGATGATCGGCGCGGCGCTCGGCGTGTTCGCATACGTCACCGGCAACGCCGTGTTCGCGCGCTACCTGCAGTTCCCGTACATCCCCGGCGCGGGCGAGCTCGCCGTGATCTGCGGCGCGATCGCCGGTGCGGGCCTCGGCTTCCTGTGGTTCAACGCCTACCCGGCGGAAGTGTTCATGGGCGACGTCGGCGCGCTGGCGCTGGGCGGCGCGCTCGGCGCGATCGCGGTCGTCGTGCGCCAGGAGATCGTGCTTTGCATCATGGGCGGCGTGTTCGTCGTCGAGACGCTGTCGGTGATCGTGCAGGTGGCGTCGTTCAAGCTGACCGGCCGGCGCGTGTTCCGCATGGCGCCGATCCACCACCATTTCGAATTGAAGGGCTGGAAGGAGAACCAGGTCGTCGTGCGCTTCTGGATCATCACGATGCTGCTCGTGCTGGTCGGCCTTTCCACGCTGAAGCTGCGATGAGCGCGATCGCCGGACGCGATGTGAAGAGGCCAATGCCGTGAGCGCCGGCGTGCGCAACCGCGACGTCGTCGTGCTCGGCGCGGGGCTCACCGGCCGCTCGCTGGTGCGCTGGCTGAAGCGCCACGGCGCGCGCGTGCGCGTCGCCGATTCGCGCAGCGATCCGCCGCCGGCGCTCGCCGAGGAGCTGCCCGACGTGCCGCTCGCGACCGGCGCGTTCGACGCGGCGACGTTCGCCGGCGCCGAGATGATCGCGATCAGCCCGGGCGTGCCGAAGGACCACCCGGCCATTGTCGAGGCGGTGGCGCGCGGCGTCGACCTCGTCGGCGACGTCGAGCTCTTCGCACGCGCGCTGCCTCCGCAGCAGAAAGTGCTGGCGATCACCGGCACCAACGGCAAGACCACGACCACCGCGCTGACCGGCGCGCTGGCGCGCGCGGCGGGGCTCGCGACGCGCGTCGCCGGCAACATCGGCACGCCGGTGCTCGACACGCTCGCCGGCATCGAGGAGGGCGCGCCCTGGCCCGACCTCTTCGTGCTCGAGCTGTCGAGCTACCAGCTCGAGACGACCGGGTCGCTCAAGCTCGCCGCGGCAGCGGTGCTCAACGTCAGCGCCAACCACCTCGACCGCTACGCGGGACTCGCCGACTACGCCGCGGCGAAGGCGCGCATCCTCGCGCATTGCAACGTCGCGATCCTCAACCGCGACGATCCCGTCGTCCGGCTGATGCGCCGGCGCGGCGACACCGTGCAGACGTTCGGCGCGTCGGTGCCGCAAAGCGAGGAGGAATGGGGCCTCGTGCCGCGTGCGGGCGGCGAATGGCTCGCGCGCGGCGGCGAGCTTTTGCTGCCGGCGCGCGCACTCGCGCTGCACGGCCGTCACAACGCGCAGAACGCGCTCGCCGCGCTCGCACTGACCGCGGCGGTGGCGCGCATTCGCACGCCGGTGATCGACGCGCTGAAGGCGTTCGGCGGACTGCCGCACCGGATGCAGGCGGTCGCCGATGCACGCGGCGTCACGTTCATCGACGATTCCAAGGCGACGACGGTGGCGGCGACCGAAGCCGCGCTCGCCGGCAGCACGCGCCCGGTGATCCTGATCGCGGGCGGTGACGGCAAGGGACAGGGCTTCACGCCGCTCAAGCCTGCCGTGGACGCGCACTGCCGCGCGGTGCTCCTGATCGGCCGCGACGCGCCGATCCTCGAGCGCGCGCTCGCGGGCTCCCCCGCCGCGGTCGAGTCGCTCGGCACGCTCGAGCGTGCGGTTGGGCGTGCGCTGGCGCTCGCGCAGGACGGCGACGTCGTGCTGCTGTCGCCGGCGTGCGCGAGCCTCGACCAGTTCGCCAACTACGAAGCGCGCGGCGAGCGCTTTGCCGAGCTCGTGCGCACGGGTCTCGCGGAGGCGGCACATGCGTAACCGCGTCGTCGAGACCGCCGCCCTCGCGCCGCGCCGCGCCGCGGCGCGCGACGCGGCGCGCCATCCGCGCGCGATGCTCGCCTACGACGTCTCGCTGGCGTGGGCGACGATCCTGCTGCTCGCGTTCGGGCTCGTGATGGTGTACTCGGCGTCGATCGCCAGCGCCGAGGCGTCGTCGTACACCGGTTACCGGACGTGGTACTTCCTCGCGCGCCATGCACTCTTCCTGGCGCTCGGCGCCGGCATCGCGGCGATCGCGTTCCAGGTGCCGGTCAAGGCCTGGGAATGGCTCGCGCCGTGGGCGTTCATGGCGGCGAGCGTGCTGCTCGTGCTGGTGCTGGTGCCCGGCATCGGCAAGAGCGTCAACGGCTCGCGGCGCTGGCTGCCGCTGGTCGTCGTCAACCTTCAGCCGTCCGAATTCATGAAGCTCGCAGCCGTGCTGTACGCGGCGAGCTACGCGGTGCGCAAGGCCGCGTTCCTGCATGCCGAGCAGCCGCTGCGTCAGACGCTCGTGCGCGGCTTCCTGCCGCTGTTCGTCGTGATGGCGGCGACCGGCGGCCTGTTGCTGATGGAGCCCGACTTCGGGGCGTTCGTCGTGATCGTCGCGATCGGCTTCGGCATCCTGTTCCTCGGCGGCCTCGACTGGCGGCTGTTCGTCGGCCTGTCGGCGCTCCTGCCATTCGCGCTCGGCGCGATCCTCGTCGCCGCGCCGTATCGGTTGCAACGGCTGACGGCGTTCGTCGATCCCTGGTCGGACCCGCTCGGCAAGGGCTACCAGCTCTCGCACTCGCTGATCGCGTTCGGCCGCGGCGAAATCTTCGGCGTGGGGCTGGGCTCCAGCGTCGAGAAGCTCCTCTATCTTCCGGAGGCGCACACCGATTTCCTGCTCGCCGTGATCGGCGAGGAGCTCGGCTTCGCGGGCGTCGCCGTCGTCATCGCGCTGTTCGTGTGGGTGCTCTACCGCGCCTACGCGATCGGACGGCAGGCGGCGCGGCTGTCGCGCCCATTCGCGGCGCTGGCCGCGCAAGGCATCGGCATCTGGATCGGCGTGCAGGCGTTCATCAATATCGGCGTCAACGTCGGCCTCCTGCCGACCAAGGGCCTGACGCTGCCACTGCTGTCGTTCGGCGGCAGCGGCATCATCGCCAACTGCGTCGCGATCGCGCTCTTGCTGCGCATCGACTACGAGAATCGCCGGCTGCTGCGGGGGTTTACCGTATGAGCGCCGCAGGGCCGTCCCAAGGCGCTCGCCCCCTTCGGGGGAGGCGCGCGCAGCGCGCTGCGGGGGATTACTGCCTGAGCGCCGCAGGGCCGGCGACGGTGATGATCACCACCGGCGGCACCGGCGGCCACGTGTTCCCGGGGCTCGCGGTCGCGCACAAGCTGGTGGCGCGCGGCGCGCGCGTGTTCTGGCTCGGCACGCACGGCGGGATGGAATCGCGGCTCGTGCCGCAGCATGGCGTCGACTTCGAGGGCCTCGACTTCCGCGGCGTGCGCGGCAAGGGCTTGCGCACGCTGCTGCTCGGGCCGTTCGCGCTCGCCGCCGCGTGCATCGCCAGCGCGCGCGTGCTGAAGCGCCGCAAGCCGGACGTCGTCATCGGCTTCGGCGGCTTCGCGTCGTTTCCCGGCGCGCTGATGACCGCGGCGACTCGCGTGCCGCTGCTGCTGCACGAGGCCAACGCGATCGCGGGTCTCGCCAACCGCATCCTCGCATACGGCGCCGACCGGCTGCTGGTGGGGTTTCCCGACGCGTTCCGCGGCCGCCACCGGCGTATCGTCGAGTTCACCGGCAACCCGCTGCGCGACGAGATGGTGTCGCTGCCGCCGCCGGGCGAGCGCTTCGCCGGCCGCGAAGGCCCGCTGCGCCTCCTGGTCGTCGGCGGCAGCCTCGGCGCGCAGGCGCTCAACGAATGCGTCCCTGCCGCGCTCGCGCGCCTTCCGGTCGAGCGTCGGCCGCGCGTCGTCCACCAGGCCGGCGCGCGCCACCAGGCGGTGCTTGCCGAACGCTATGCGCACTACGGCGTCGAGGCGGAGTGCGTGGCGTTCATCGACGACATGGCGGCGCGCTACGCATGGGCCGACTTCGTCGTCTGCCGCGGCGGTGCGTTGACGGTGGCCGAGCTCGCCGCGGTGGGTCTCGGCGCGCTGATCGTGCCGCTGCCCGGCGCGATCGCCGACGAGCAGACGGCGAACGCGCGCTATCTCGTCGACGCGGGCGGCGCGACCTGCATCAGGCAGGACCGGCTCGACGCGGCAACGCTCGCCGACCTCGTCGCCGGCCTGACGCGCGAGCGCGCGCTCGCGCTGGCCGTCGCGGCGCGCGCCGTCGGCCGCCACGACGCCGCCGTGCGCATCGCCGAGGCCTGCCTTGCGGCGGGGGCGCGATGAAGCACAAGGTCAAGCGCGTGCACTTCGTCGGCATCGGCGGCGCCGGCATGAGCGGCATCGCCGAGGTTCTGGCGACGCAGGGCTATCGCGTCAGCGGCTCCGACCTCGCGGCCTCCGCGGCGACGCGGCGCCTCGAGGGCCTCGGCGTCAACGTCGCGATCGGCCATGCCGCGCGCAACGTCGCCGACGCCGATGCCGTCGTCGTGTCGGCCGCGGTCGCCGCCGACAACCCGGAGGTCGTCGCGGCGCGTGAGCGCGGCGTGCCGGTCGTGCCGCGCGCGCTGATGCTGGCCGAGCTGATGCGGATGAAGCAGGGCATCGCGGTGGCCGGCACGCACGGCAAGACGACGACGACGAGCCTCATCGCGTCGGTGCTCGCCGAAGGCGGCCTCGACCCCACGTTCGTCATCGGCGGCCGGCTCCTCGCCGCCGACGCGAACGCGCGATTGGGCTCCGGCGAGTTCCTGGTCGCCGAAGCCGACGAATCGGACGCGTCGTTCCTGTACCTGACGCCGGTGCTCGCCGTGGTGACGAACATCGACCAGGATCACATGGAGACTTACGGCCACGACTACGCGCGTCTCGAGCGCGCGTTCGTCGATTTCGTCCAGCGGATGCCGTTCTACGGCGTCGCGGTGCTGTGCGTCGACGACGCCAACGTGCGCGCGATCGTGCCGCAGCTCGCGAAGCAGGTCGTCACCTACGGCCTCGCCGACGATGCGATGCTGCGCGCCGTGGACATCCGCCACGACGGCGGGCGGATGCGCTTCGTCGCGCGCGCGGCGAAATCGCCGGACCTCGCGGTCGAGCTGGCGCTCGCCGGCGTACACAACGTGCGCAACGCGCTGGCGGCGATCGCTGTCGGCCGCGAGGCGGGCGTCGCCGATGCCGCGATCGCGCGCGCGCTCGCCGAGTTCAAGGGCGTGGGCCGGCGCTTCCAGAGCCACGGCGAGCTCGTGCAGGGTGTCGCGCGCTACACGCTGATCGACGATTACGGCCACCACCCGGCCGAGATGTCGGCGGTGCTCGCTGCCGCACGCGCGGGATTTCCGGGACGGCGCATCGTGCTCGCATTCCAGCCGCATCGCTTCACCCGCACGCGCGATCTCTTCGAGGACTTCGTCGCCGTGCTGTCGACCGCCGACGCGCTGGTACTCACCGACGTCTACCCGGCCGGCGAGGCGCCGATCGTCGCCGCCGACGGCCGCGCGCTGGCGCGTGCCGTGCGCGTCGCCGGCAAGGTCGAGCCGGTGTTCGTCGACGACGTCGGCGAGGTCGCCAACGCGATCGCCACCGTCGTCCAGGACGGCGACGTCGTGCTGACGATGGGCGCGGGCTCGATCGGGCAGGTGCCGGCGGCGCTCGCGAAGGGCGGTCGATGAACATGGCCGACGCCCGCCACCTCGAATCGCTGCGCGGCCGCGTCACGCGCGACGCGCCGCTCGCGCGTCACACGACGTGGCAGGCGGGCGGCGCCGCCGACATCCTGTTCGAGCCCGCGGACCGCGACGACCTCGCGGAATTCCTGCGCCGCTTGCCCGCCGACATGCCGGTCACGGTGCTCGGCCTCGGCAGCAACGTGCTGGTGCGCGACGGCGGGATCCGCGGCGCGGTGGTGGTCATGCACAACCCCGGCGGCGCGCTCGCGATCGCCGACGGCCTCGTCTATGCGGAGGCGGGCGTGGCGTCGCCCAAGCTCGCGCGCTTCGCGGCCAAGCATGGCGCGCGCGGCGAATTCCTCGCCGGCATTCCGGGCACCGTCGGCGGCGCGCTGGCGATGAACGCCGGCTGCTACGGCGACGAGACGTGGCCGCACGTCGTCCGCGTCGAGGTGCTGTCACGGGCCGGCGAGTTCAGCGTCCGCACGCCGGCCGACTACCGGATCGGCTACCGCAGCGTGCAGCACGCCGACGGCAGCGCGCCCGACGGCGTCTTCACGGCCGCGTGGTTCCGCTTCGCGTTCGGCGACACCGCGCAGGCGCGCACCGACATCAAGGCGCTGCTCGGCAAGCGCATCGCCACGCAGCCGCTGTCGCTGCCCAACGCCGGCAGCGTGTTCCGCAATCCGCCCGGCGACCATGCCGCGCGGCTCATCGAGAGCTGCGGCCTCAAGGGCCATGCGATCGGTGGCGCCGAGGTGTCGATGAAGCACGCCAACTTCATCGTCAACCCGGCGCGCCGCGCGCGCGCCGCCGACATCGAGGCGCTGATCGCGCACGTGCGCGAGACGGTGCGCGCAAAGACGGGCGTCGACCTCGAGCCCGAAGTGCGCATCCTCGGCGAGCCGGCAATCGCCGAAGCGTCGCCAGCATTGCGCACTGGGGGCGCGAGATCCCATCCGGGGGGAGTCCAATGACCGCCGGCGACGAATTCGGCAAGGTCGCCGTGCTGATGGGCGGCCCGTCCGCCGAGCGCGAGGTCTCGCTGATGTCGGGCAAAGGCGTGGTCGCCGCGCTCCGCGAGAAGGGCGTCGACGCGCATCCGTTCGATCCCGCCGAGCGCGACCTGTGGGAGCTGAAGCGCGACGGCTTCGCGCGCGCGTTCATCGCGCTGCACGGCCGCTACGGCGAGGACGGCACCGTGCAGGGCGCGCTCGAGACGTTGAAGCTGCCGTACACGGGCAGCGGCGTCATGGCCTCGGCGCTGGCGATGGACAAATGGCGCACCAAGCTCGTGTGGCTCGCCACCGGCATCCCGACGCCGCGCTATCGCGTCGTCGACGAGCGCAGCGACTGGATGCGCGTCGTCGCCGAGCTCGGCCTGCCGCTGATCGTCAAGCCGGCGCGCGAGGGCTCGACGATCGGCATCACGCGCGTCAGCGCGGTCGACCACGACGAGCTCGCCCTCGCGTTCCGCGCAGCGCGCGAGCACGACGACCTCGTGCTCGTCGAGGAGTTCGTCGAGGGCGAGGAGCTCACCGCGTCGATCGTCGGCCGCCGCGCGCTGCCGCTGATCCGCATCGTCGCGCCTCAGGGCAATTACGACTACGAGCACAAGTATTTCTCCGACGACACGCGCTACGACTGCCCGTGCGGGCTCGCCGACGCAATGGAGAGCGCGATCCGCGCGCAGTCCCTCGCGGCCTTCGACATCATCGGCTGCTCGGGCTGGGGCCGGCTCGACCTCATCCTCCGCGCCGACGGCACGTGGACGTTCCTCGAGGTCAACACGTCGCCGGGGATGACCGGGCACAGCCTCGTGCCGATGGCGGCGAAGGCGATGGGCACGTCGTACGCCGACCTTTGCGTCGAGATCCTGCGAGGCGCGCATGTGGGATGACGCGAAGGCGCTCAACGCCGCCGCGATCACGCTCGCCGCGCTGGCGATCGTCGCGCTTCTCGCCGGCGCCGTCCTGCGTGCGGTGCGGCTGCCGATCTTCGCCTTCCGCGACGTCGTCGTGACGGCGCCGCTCGCGCGCGCCAGCGCCGCCCACGTCGAGGCGGTGCTGCGCAGCGAGTTGCACGGCACGTTCTTCACCCTCGACTTCGACGCCGCGCGCGCCGCGCTGCGCGACGTGCCCTGGGTCAAGCAGGTGGCGCTGCGCCGGCAATGGCCGGCGCGCCTCGAGGTGACGATCGACGAATACGTGCCGCTCGCGCGCTGGAACGACAACGCGCTCGTCGATCCCGACGGCGCCGTGTTCGCGGCGGGCTACGACGGCGAGCTGCCGCAGCTCGAGGGACCGGACGGGCGCGCGCCGGACGTCGTCGCGCGCTACCGCGCATTCCACGACGTGCTGGCGCCGCTCGGGCTCGCGCTCACGTCGCTGACGCTGACGCCGCGCGGCAGCTGGTCGCTCAAGGCGGCGGGCGCAACTGGATCGATGGCGATCGCGCTCGGCCGCGCCGACGTCGACGTGCGCCTGGCGCGCCTCGCGAGCGTCTATCCGCGCACCATCGGCGCGCTCTTGCGCGCGGGGCGCAACGTCGAATACGTGGACCTGCGCTATCGCGCCGGCTTTGCCGCGCGCGTGCCGGGCTTGCGCGACAAGCCGGCGAGGAAAGCCGCATGAACGCAATGAAGGGAGCATGGTGAGGGAAACCAAGAACCTGATCGTCGGCCTCGACATCGGCACGTCGAAGATCGTCGCGGTGGTCGCCGAGGTGAAGCCGGACGGCGGCTTCGACATCGTCGGCCTCGGCACGCAGCCGTCGCGCGGATTGAAGCGCGGCGTGGTCGTCAACATCGAGGCGACGATGGCGTCGATCCAGCGCGTGCTCGAGGAGGCCGAGCTGATGGCCGACTGCCGGATCGCCGAGGTCTACACCGGCGTTGCCGGCAGCCACATCCGCAGCCTGAACTCGAGCGGCATGGTGGCGATCAAGGAGAAGGAGGTCACGCAGGCCGACATCGACCGCGTGATCGAGACCGCCAAGGCGGTGGCGATTCCCAACGACCAGCAGATCCTGCACATCCTGCCGCAGGAATTCATCATCGACGGCCAGGAGGACGTGCGCGAGCCGCTCGGCATGAGCGGCGTGCGGCTCGAGGTGAAGGTGCACATCGTCACGGGCGCGGTGTCCGCGGTCGAGAACATCGTCAAGTGCGTGCGCCGCTGCGGGCTCTCGGTCAAGGACGTGATCCTGCAGCCGCTCGCCTCGGCGCGCGCGGTGCTGAACGACGACGAGCAGGACCTCGGTGTGTGCCTGATGGACATCGGCGGCGGCACGACCGATATCGCGGTGTTCGCCGGCGGCGCGATCCGCCACACGGCGGTGATCCCGATCGCCGGCGACCAGATCACCAACGACATCGCGATGACGCTGCGCACGCCGACCAAGGAAGCGGAGGAGCTCAAGGTGCGCCACGGCTGCGCGCTCCGCCAGCTCGCCAACGCCAACGACTTCGTCGAGGTGCCGGGCGTCGGCGAGCGCGGCCCGCGCAAGCTGTCGCGGCAGATGCTCGCCGAGGTGATCGAGCCGCGCGTCGAGGAGCTTTACACGCTCGTGCAGGCGGAGCTGCGCCGCTCGGGATTCGAGGAGCTCCTGTCGTCCGGCATCGTGCTGACCGGCGGCACGGCGCTGTTGGGCGGCATGGTCGAGCTTGCCGAGGAGGTGTTCCACCTGCCGTGCCGCGTCGGCTCGCCGGCGTACACGGGCGGGCTCGCCGACGTCGTGCGCAGCCCGCGCTACGCGACCGCCGTCGGCCTCGTGCTCGAAGGCCGCGACCACTGGCAGCGCGACGAGGAAGCGCGCCAGCAGACCAAGGGCATCGGCGGCGCCGCCGAGCGGATGCGGCAGTGGTTCAAGGCGAATTTTTGAATGCGCGCAAAAGTAAAAACCTACTTTTGCGCGGCTAGGCTTCCTGAAAATCGGTGGCCTCAGTTGGCAAATGAGCACGCGATTTTCAGCGGCAACGGCTACGAAAAAGACCACGGAACGAGAACGACAGGGATCGACGAAACGCAGCAGGCATTGGGCTTTGCATGGGGATCGAAGGCGCCCTTCACGAGCGCCGCACGCTGAATCAACATCGACAGGACGAAAGGAAGGGTAGCGACATGTTCGAAATCATCGACCAGACGACACCGGACGGCGCGGTCATCAAGGTCATCGGCGTGGGCGGCTGCGGCGGCAACGCGGTCGAGCACATGATCTCGCGCGGCCTCACGGGCGTCGACTTCGCGTGCGCCAACACCGACGCGCAGGCGTTGAAGCGCTCGACGGCGCGCACGCAACTGCAGCTCGGCTCGACGCTGACGCGCGGTCTCGGCGCCGGCGCCAAGCCGGAAATCGGCCGCGACGCGGCGATGGAGGATCGCGACCGCATCGCCGAGATGATCGAGGGCGCCGACATGCTGTTCATCACCGCGGGCATGGGCGGCGGCACGGGTACGGGTGCGGCACCGGTGATCGCCGACATCGCGCGGAGCCTCAACATCCTCACCGTGGCAGTCGTCACGCGGCCGTTCAGCTTCGAGGGCAAGCGCCAGCGCGTCGCGAGCGCCGGCATCGAGGAGCTCACCAAGAAGGTCGACTCGCTGATCGTGATCCCCAACGACAAGCTCATGGAGGTGCTGGGCGACGACGTGTCGGTGCTCGACGCCTACGCGGCCGCCAACGACGTGCTGTGCGGCGCCGTGTCGGGCATCGCCGAGGTGATCAACAACCCGGGCCTCGTCAACGTCGACTTCGCCGACGTGCGCACGGTGATGGGCGAGGTCGGCATGGCGATGATGGGCTCGGCGACCGCCGAAGGCCCCGAGCGCGCGCGCAACGCGGCGCACGAGGCGGTGAAGAGCCCGCTGCTCGAGGACGTCAACCTCGCGGGCGCACGCGGCGTTCTCGTCAACATCACCGCGTCGTCGGGGCTCAAGATGAAGGAGTACCACGACGTGATGAACACCATCAAGGAGTTCACCGCGGACGACGCGATGGTGATCGTCGGCACGGTGATCGACGACACGATGGACGCGGCGCTGCGCGTGACGATGATCGCCACCGGCCTCGGCGGCGCCACCGTGCAGCAGCGCGGCGAGAAGCCGCGCCTCGAGATGGTGGAGAAGGTCGTCGAGCGCACGGGCACCGACAACGCCGGCTACATGATCTCGGAGACCGTCGACTACGACAAGCTCGACCAGCCGGCCGTCGTGCGCCGGCGCTCGAGCGCGCTGTCGCCGCAGTCGGCGGCGTTCGACGCGTCCGACATCCCGGCGTTCCTGCGCAAGCAGGCGGACTAACCGCATGCGACCGACGTCACGCGCGTTCCTCGCGTCGCCCGCCGGCGATGGGAGGGGCGCGCGCGCCGGTCGGATGTCGTTACAAATGCGTCGCCGTGAAGGTCCGGGAAGGGCCGGCTCTCAGCGGAGCGCGTGCTAACATTCGTGCAGTCTCGAGGCCAACAACGCCCATGCTGAAGCAGCGCACGCTGAAGTCCGTCACCCGCACCACGGGCGTCGGCCTGCACACCGGCGCGCGCGTCGAGCTCACGCTGCGACCGGCGCCCGTCGACCACGGCATTGTGTTTTATCGCCCGGATCTCGCCGGCGGCCCGTCGGTCGCCGGCATCGCCGGCAACGTCGGCGACACGCGTCTTTCCTCCACGCTCAATGACGGCCCCGCGTCGGTGTCGACGGTCGAGCACCTGATGTCGGCGCTCGCCGGTCTCGGCATCGACAACCTCGACGTCGACGTCGCCGGTCCCGAGCTGCCGATCATGGATGGCAGCGCGGGGCCCTACGTGTTCCTGCTGCAGTCGGCGGGCATCGTCGAGCAGAAGGCGCCGAAGAAATACCTGCGCGTCACGCGCACCGTCGAGGCCCGCGACGGCGACAAGTGGGCGCGCTTCGACCCGTTCCCCGGGTTCAAGCTCGACTTCGGCATCGACTTCCCGCATCCGGTGTTCGGCTCGGAGAATCGCCACGTCGTCGTCGACTTCGCCGAGCATTCGTACGTGCGCGAGATCGCGCGCGCCCGCACGTTCGGCTTCATGCAGGACGTCGAGGCGATGCGGGCGGCGGGCCTGGGCCTGGGCGGCAGCCTGCAGACGGCGATCGTCCTCGACGAGACCAAGGTCCTCAACAGCGAGGGCCTGCGCTTCGACAACGAGTTCGTCCGCCACAAGGTGCTCGACGCGATCGGCGATCTCTACCTGCTCGGCCATCCGCTGATCGGCCAGTACAGCGCCTTCAAGACCGGCCACGCACTCAACAACAAGGTCGCGCGCGCGCTGCTCGCCGACCCCGGCGCATTCGAAGTGGTGACGTTCGCCGCCGAGGCCGACGTGCCGGCGGCGTTCCAGGGCTGGCAGCTTTCCGCGGCGTGATGCCGCGACGCGCGGTCCCGGCGACCCGCGTGCGGGCCGCCTGCGCGTCGGCCGGCCCGGTGTCGTCGGCGTGATCCTCGTCCGCCTGCTGCTCGCGCTGGCGCTGGCGACGATCGGCGTGTCGCTGTTCCTCTATTTCGTCAAGAAGGATCGCCGCTACCTGCGCTTCGTGCTGCAGGTGGCGAAGTTCACGGTGTTCGTGCTCTTGATCGTCTTCCTGCTGTTCGCCGCGGAGCGGCTCCTGATGCCGGTGGTCGGGCCGCTCGTGTAGCGCGCCTTAGACCTTGTCGACGACGCGCTGCCATGTCTCGTCGAGGTGGCGGGCGATCACCGCGGCGAGGCGCGTCGCATCGCGCGCCTCGAGCGCCGCGATCATCTCCTCGTGCTCGGCGACCGCGCCCGCCCACTTTTCCGGCTCCTCGTTGCCGATGAAGCGGATGCGCTTCAACCGCGCCTGGATGACCTGGTGCATCGACGCGAGCAGCGCGTTGCCGGAGAGCTGCGCGATGCCCGAGTGGATCGCCTGGTTGCGACGGTAGTACTCGAGGCGGTTGCGCGCGCGATAGAGCTCCATCATCTCGTCATGCACGCGGCGCAATGCGGCGATGTCCGCGTCGCTGGCGTTGCGGCAGGCGAGTCGCCCGCCGAGCGTCTCGATCGCGCCGAGCACGTCGAGCATGTCGCGCACGTCTTTCTGCGTCAGCCTGCGCACGATGGCGCCGCGACCCGGCACCAGCTCCAGCAGGCCCTCGCTGGCCAGGAACTTGAGCGCCTCGCGCAGCGGCGTCCGCGACACGCCGAGCGCCTTGCCGAGCTGGCCTTCGTGGATGCGCGTTGTGGGCGCGAGCTGGCCCTCGATGATCATGTCGCGGATGCGCTCGACGAGCTCGTCGTGCAGCGGACGGCGCGCGACCGGCGCGATCGGGTCGCGGGCGGACCCGGCCGAAGGCGCAGGGGCAGCGGGAGGCGCGTTCGGCGTGCGGGCGCGGGGAGCCGGCGGCGGGTCCGAAGGCATTCGTTGACTTTACCATGTCCGGCGGTTAAGGTGCATGCTGCATGCAGCATGCAGGAAGGTGGTTTCAGTCAGGGGCGCGCCCCCTTCGCTACGCCAACCTGTCGCGGCCGATTCTGCAGCCAGCGCCAACCCCTCGCCGGAGATCGACGTTTGCCCGCCAAGCCCCACCTCGATGACCCCCGCCCTTTGATCGCGCTTGCGATCGGCGACCCTGCGGGCATCAGCCCCGAGCTCACCGCCCACGCCCTCGCGCTCGATGACGTCCGCGAGGCGGCGCGCCTCGTCGTCATCGGCGACCGGCGCGTGCTCGAGGCGGGTGCGAAGGTCGCGAAGGTCGACCTCGATATCGAGTGGAGCGAGCCCGTTGCGCCGCTCGCCGCATGCGCTCGCCCGCAGTTCCTCGACTTGGGCCACCTCGACCCCGCCACGGTCGAGCGCGCACGCGCGACGCGGGAGGGCGGCGAGTTCGCGCTCGCCAACTACCGCACGGCGCTCCTGCTCGCCCGCGAGGGCCGCGTCGACGCCGTCAGCTTCACGCCGTTCAACAAGTCGGCGATGCGCGCGGCCCATGCGGGCTACGACGACGAGATCGGCTATTCGCTCGGCGTGCTTGGGCTACCCGGCCCGGCGAGCGAGTTCAATATCCTCGAAGGTTTGTGGAACGCGCGCGTGACCTCGCACATCCCGCTTGCGGCGGTGGCGTCGCAGGTCACCGGGCCGCGCGTCGTCGACGCGATCCGCCTCACCGCGGCATCGCTGCGCGACGCCGGCATCGCGACGCCGCGGATCGCCGTCGCGGCGCTCAATCCGCACGCCGGCGACGGCGGCAACTTCGGCCGCGAGGAGATCGACGTGATCGCGCCGGCGGTTGCCGCCGCGCGCGCCGAGGGCATCGCCGCGGACGGCCCGTTCCCGTCCGACACCGTGTTCGTGCGCGCGCGGAACGGCGCGTTCGACGCGGTCGTCACGATGTACCACGACCAGGGCCAGATCGCGATGAAGCTGATGGGATTCGACCGCGGGGTCACGCTGATGGGCGGCTTCCCGTTTCCGATCACCACGCCCGCGCACGGCACCGCATACGAGATCGCGGGCAAGGGCGTGGCTAACATCGGCGCCACGCGCGCCGCGCTGCTCTTGGCGGCGGCGATGTCCCGGCGGCAACGGCATGTGCCGGCTGGCGGCGTCGCGGCCGCGCGATAACACCACCACGTCCACGAGGAGGAGTAACGATGCGCACTGCAACCGTGAAGAAATTCCTGACCGCCATCGCCGGCGCCGGCGCGCTGGCATTGGCCACGAGCGCCGCCGCGGCGTGGCAGCCGAGCGAGCCGATCGAGTTCGTCGTCACCGCCGGCGCCGGCGGCGGCACCGACATGTTCGCGCGCACCGTGCAGGCGATCGTCGTCAAGTACAAGCTCTCCGAGCAGCCGATCGTCATCCTCAACAAGGGTGGCGGCAGCGGCGCCGAAGGGTTCCTCTACGGCAAGTCGGCGGTCGGCAACCCGCACCGCGTGACGTTCGGCACCAACAACGAGTACCTGCTGCCGCAGATCGCCAAGCTCGCGTGGAAGGGCGACGACTTCACGCCGCTCGCGGCGATGGCGCTCGACGAGTTCATCCTGTGGGTCAAGGGCGACTCGCCGTACATGGATGCGAAGTCGTACATCGCGGCGGTCAAGGCGAAGCCCGACACGTTCAAGATGGGCGGCAGCCAGGCGAAGGACACCGACCAGACGCTGACGAGCCTCATCACCGCCGCCACCGGCGCAAAGTTCCTCTACGTGCCGTTCAAGAGCGGCGGCGAGGCGGCGGTGCAGCTCGCCGGCGGCCACATCGATTCCAACACCAACAACCCGAGCGAGAGCATCGGCCAGTGGAAGGCGGGCCAGGTGCGCGCGCTGTGCGTGTTCTCGCCGAAGCCGCTCGCGACGGGCCCCAAGATCACGGCCACCGAGTCGTGGTCGGATGTGCCGCCGTGCAAGGATTCGGGCATCGCGATCGACCAGTACCAGCAGCCGCGCACGCTGTGGCTGCCGAAGGGCGTCCCGGCCGACGCGGTCGCCTGGTATGTCGCGCTGCTCGACAAGGTGCGCGCGACGCCGGAGTGGCACGCGTACATCGAACGCACCGCACAGACCGATCGCTTCCTCACCGGCGCCGACCTCAAGGCCTTCATCGCCGACAACGACCAGAAGTCGCGCAAGGTGTTCGAGCAGGAAGGCTGGTTGATCCACTGACGCCGCGGCCCGAAACTGGCGCTTGTCGCGGCCGCCTTGGCGGCCGCGACCCGGCGCCTCGATGAGCGGCCGCCCGCGCGGCCGCGACGCCTTCGCCAAACGACCATGCCCGCGAGCCCGCCCAAGCACGTGTCGCGTCTCGCGGCTGAGATCGTCGCCGCGCTGCTGACGCTCGCGCTGGGGATCGCGATCGCCGCCGG
>Ga0070681_10000357_pt1 | contig 36881 bp, 38 predicted proteins | sample KBSC83BmetaG_FD_65650 | JGI IMG/M metagenome (GOLD analysis project Ga0070681, IMG submission 65650) | Corn rhizosphere microbial communities from Kellogg Biological Station, Michigan, USA - KBS C8-3B metaG | ecosystem: Host-associated > Plants > Roots > Rhizosphere | place: USA: Michigan...
CCCGGGCAGCGCCGCAGCCGGGTCGGTGGCCGCTCTCCGCAGCAGCCACCAGGTGAACAGCCCGTCGGCGAAGTGGCGCGCCGCCGGCGCGTGAGGCAGCAGCGGCGGCTGCACGCAAGCCACGGCCTACCTTACCTGCGTGTCGTTCCTGACCTCGCTCACGCCCTTTACCGCCTGGGCAAGCGCGGCGGCCTTGCGCGCGTCGGCAGCCGAATCGACGAAGCCGCTCAGCTGCACCACGCCTTTATAGGTCTCGACATTGATCTGCGACACCTTGAGCCCCGGCTCGTTGAGGATCGCGGTCTTCACCTTGGTGGTGATCCAGCTGTCATCGACGTATTCGCCGGTGCTTTCCTGCTTCGGGGTCGCGGCACAGGCCGAGACCAGCAACGCGCCCACGAACAGGGCGGTAATACGCTTGACTGCGCTCATGATGGGTTTCCTTTGTCGTATGAGCCTGGACGTTACGTGCGCAAGGCGCTCGCGTCTGGACGTCAGCGCACATACGCCACGGCGGGTTCGCCTTAACCTGCGCCATGCCCAACCGCGATCTGGATCAGCTGGCGGCGCTCATCCGGCGCGAGCACGCCGCTGTGCTCGCGAACTGGCGCGAGCAGGTGAGGGCGCTGCCCTCCGCGCGGCACCTGGATGCGCCGACCCTCAACGACCACGTGCCGCAGCTCATCGAGGAGATCGCGGCAGCACTGCAGGCGAGATCCGACGAGACGATCCCGGCGGCGCTGAGCGAAGCGAGCCCGCCGGCGCACGGCCTGCAGCGCGTCGCGGACGGATACGACATCGAGGAGGTCGTCGCCGAGTACAACATCCTGCGCGGCTGCATCCACGATCTCGCGCAGGCCAACGGCCTCACCTTGCAGGGCAAGCCGTTCCATATCCTGAACCGGGTGCTCGACGGCGCGATCGGGCTGGCGGTGCAGACCTTCGCCAGCGAGCGCGCGTTGCAGGTACGCAGCCGCCGCGAGGAATATCTGTCCTTCGTGGCGCACGACCTGCGCACGCCGCTCAACGCGATCTCGCTCGCGACGCGCGTGCTGGAGCTGGCGCTGCCGGAGCGGGTCGCGAACGTCGCGCACGCCCAGATGTTCAGGACCCTGCGCCGCAACGTGCAGCATCTCGACGCCCTGGTGAGCAAGGTGATCGAGGAAAACACCGGACAGCTCGCGGAGCTCGGCATCAAGCTCGAGCGACGCACCTTCGATCTGTGGCCGCTCGTCGAAGGCCTGATCCGCGATCTCGATCCGGTGGCGCACACGGCCAGCACGCGGCTCGTCAACCAGGTGCCCGAGGACTTCGCCGTCTACGCCGATGCCGGGCTGCTGCGGCGCATCTTCCAGAACGTGATTTCCAACGCCATCACCTACACGCCGCGCGGCGAGGTGGTCATCGGCGCGCGGAAAGCCGACGGCCGCTTCGAGTGCTGGGTCAGCGATAACGGCGAAGGCATCCCGCCCGAGCGCCTGGAGAAAGTGTTCGACAAGGCGGAGGCCGATCCCGCGGGCGGCGGCTGGGGCCTCGGCCTCGCCATCGTCAAGAACTTCGTCGAGGCGCATGACGGCGCCGTGAGCGTCGAAAGCACCGAAGGCCTGGGCTCGACGTTCCGCTTCACGCTGCCGCCGCGCCCCGATACCAAGAGCACAAACGAACATGCTGCATGAATTTCTGAGCTCGAACCGCGAAGAGCTGATCCGGCGCTGCCGGGCGAAGGTGCGCAAACGCGCCGCACCGCCGGTGAGCGAGCTGGAGCTCGAGCACGGCGTACCGCTGTTCCTCGAGCAGTTGGTCGAGGCGCTGCGTCGCGAGCAGGAGAAGCCGCCGCGGCGTGGTACGGCCACTTCGGTCGAAAACAGCCGTACGGCTGCCCTGCACGGCAAGGAGCTGCTCGAGGAGGGCTATACGGTGGACCAGGTGGTCCACGGCTATGGCGACATCTGCCAGGCCGTCACCGAGCTGGCGGACGAGAAAAGGGCTGCCGTCGCGGTCGACGAGTTCCGCACGTTCAACCGTTTGCTCGACGATGCGATTTCCGATGCCGTGTCCTCGTTCGGACGACATCGCGACGCGGTCATCAAAGGGCAGGGCGAGGACGATCAACGCGAGTGGCGCGGCAGCCTCGGGGACGAGCAGCGCGTGCTCATCGACATCGTGGTGAAGGCTTTCGACGCCCTCAAGATCGGCAACATCGGCCTGCGCGGCGCAACCGGTGCACTCTTGGAATCGAGCCTGGGAAAATTGCGCCAGCTGATCGACAAGTCGCTGCCGCCGGGAAGCGCGCCGCCGAAACCGTGAGGCCGCAGCGTCCCCTCCGCGTCGCGGCCGAGGCGCCGCTGCGGGCCGAGCTCTACAGCGCCGACCAGATGGAGCGCCACGGCAAGGCGCTCGCCCTCCGTCACAGGCTGCGGACCGGACGCCGCGCGCGGCGCCGCGTGGATCCGCTGCTGGCGCGCCTGACCGAGAACGAAGGCCTGCTGGTCGCCACGGGCGAGCTGTTGAAGGCGACCGTGACGCGCGGCCAGCGCATCGCGCCGGCCGGAGAGTGGCTGCTCGACAACTTCCACCTGATCGAGGAGCAGGTACGCACGGCGAAGCGCCACCTGCCAAAGGCGTACAGCCGCGAGCTGCCGTGCCTCGCCGAGGGGCCGACGGCAGGGCTGCCGCGCGTCTACGACATCGCGCTCGAGGCCATTTCGCACGGCGACGGCCGGCTCGACGCGGTGAGCCTGCGCCGCTTCGTCGCCGCCTATCAGACCGCCACGCCGTTGAAGCTGGGCGAGCTGTGGGCGATTCCGATCATGCTGCGGCTCGCGCTGATCGAGAACCTGCGGCGCGTCGCCGCGCGCATCGCCGCGAGCACCAGCGGGCGCGAGCTCGCCGACGGCTGGGCCGAGCGCATGCTCGAGACCGCCGGCCTGGATCCGAAGAGCCTGGTGCTGGTGACGGCGGACATGGCTCGCTCGGAACCGCCGATGGTCAGCTCCTTCGTCGCCGAGCTCGCGCGCCGGCTGCAGGGTCAGAGCGCCGCGCTCGCGTTGCCGCTCACCTGGATCGAGCAGCGTCTCGCCGAGCTCGACCTGACGATCGAGCACCTCGTGCAGTCCCAGACCCAGGAGCAGGCGGCCGACCAGGTCTCGATCGCGAACAGCATCGGCAGCCTGCGCCTGCTGGGCGCGATCGACTGGCGCGAGTTCGTCGAGACGCTGAGCGTCGTCGAGCAGACGCTGCGCGAGGATCGGGTTTACGGCGCGATGGATTTCGCCACCCGCGACCGCTACCGGCACGCGCTCGAGGCGATCGCGAAAGCGAGCCCGCTGTCCGAAGGCGAGGTGGCGCGCGCCGCGCTCGGCCTCGCCCAGAGTGAACATCAAGGCGCGCACGTCGGAGCCTATCTCATCGGCGAGGGCGTGCCGCAGCTCGAGCGGGCGGCGCAGGCCCGGCGCTCGCCCTTCGCGCTGCTCGGCCGGGCGGCCCGCCGCCACGCCCTCGCGCTCTACCTCGGGGCGATCGCGCTCGTGTCGGGCCTCCTTACCGCCGGCGTGCTGGTGCAGGCCGATGCCACCGGCTGGACGCGGGCGGTGCTCGGCCTCGCCGCGCTCCTCGCCACGAGCCAGCTCGCGGTGGCGCTGGTGAACCGCCTCGCGACGGCGCTGGCACGGCCCAGGCCGCTGCCGCGGATGGATTTCTCCGGCGGCATCCCGCCGTCCTCGCGCACCATCGTGGTGGTGCCGGCCATGCTCGCCAGCGAGCGCCACATCGAGCGCCTGGTGGAAGCGCTCGAAGTGCGCTCGCTCGCCAACCCGGGCGACAACCTGCACTTTGCGCTGCTCACCGATTTCCAGGATGCGCCGCAGGAGACGCTGCCCGGGGACGAGGCGCTGGTGCGCGCGGCGCGCCGCGGGATCGACGAGCTGAACCGCAAGTACCGCAGCGCGGAGCGCTTTTTCCTCTTCCACCGGCCGCGCCGCTGGAATCCCGGCGAGCGCCGCTGGATGGGCTACGAGAGGAAGCGCGGCAAGCTCGCCGAGCTCAATGCCCACCTGCGCGGCGGCCCGATCGCCGTGCTGCAGGGCGTGAAATACGTGATCACGCTCGATACCGACACGCAATTGCCGCGCGATGCGGCGCGCATCCTCGCGGGCGCGATGGCGCATCCGCTGAACCGCCCGTGCTACGACGAGCGGCGCGGCCGCGTCTGCGAGGGCTACGGCATCCTGCAGCCGCGCATGGCCGTGGCCCTGCCCGCGGACGCGAGCCCGTCGCGCTATGCACAGCTCTTCGGCGCCGACGCCGGCATCGACCCGTACACGCGCGCCGTGTCCGACGTGTACCAGGACCTCTTCGGAGAAGGCTCGTTCATCGGCAAGGGCATCTACGACGTCGATGCCTTCGAGCGCTCGCTCAAAGGACGCTTTCCCGAGAACCGCATCCTCAGCCACGACCTGCTGGAAGGCTGCTTCGCGCGCGCCGGCCTGATCTCCGACGTCGAGCTCTACGAAGAATATCCGTCGCGCTACGAAGCCGACGTCAGCCGCCGGCACCGCTGGATCCGCGGGGACTGGCAGATCGCGCAATGGCTCTTCCCGCGGGTGCCGCTGGAGGGAGGCGGCCGGCACGCGAACCCGCTGTCGCGCCTGTCGCAGTGGAAAATCCTCGACAACCTGCGGCGCAGCCTCGCGCCGCTCGGGCTCGTCGGGCTGGTCCTTGCGGGATGGGGCTCCGCGGTGCTCGCCATCGTGCTCGCGCCCGCGGTGCTCGCCTCGCTCCTCGAGCTGACGGGCAAGCCGGTCGACGTGCCGCTGCGCCAGCATGTCGCCGCGGCGGGGCGCGCCGGCGCGCGCAACCTGGGGCAGGCGCTGTTCACGCTCGCCTGCCTGCCTTACGAGGCGTTCTTCAGCGTGGACGCGATCCTGCGTACCGCTGCGCGAATGCTCTTCACGCGCACCCGGCTTCTGGAGTGGACCGCCTCGAGCGAGTCCGACAGCGCGCGTTCGTGGCGCTCGATGTGGATCGGCCCGCTCCTCGGCATGGCGGTCTTCCCTTCACCGATCTTCCTGTTGTGGCTCGCCTCGCCAGCCATCGCCTGGTGGCTGAGCCGGCCGCTCGGGCGCCGGGAGGCGCATCTCAGGCCGGAGCAGAAGGACTTCCTGCGCGCCGCCGCGCGCAGGACCTGGCACTTTTTCGAGAATTTCGTCGGCCCGCAGGACCACTGGCTGCCGCCGGACAATTTCCAGGAGCATCCCGCCGCCGTCGTGGCGCATCGCACCTCGCCGACCAACATGGGCCTCGCGCTGCTCGCCAACCTGTCCGCGTACGACTTCGGCTATCTCAGCGCGGGCGAGCTGATCGAGCGCACCGCTCGCGCGCTCGCGACGATGCAGGGCCTCGAGCGCCACCGCGGCCACTTCTACAACTGGTACGACACGCTCTCGCTCAAGCCGCTGCCGCCGCTTTACGTCTCCTCCGTGGACAGCGGCAACCTCGCGTGCCATCTGCTGACCCTGCGCCAGGGCCTGCTCGCGCTCACCGGCGCGCCGATCCTGTCGCCGCGCTGCTACGAAGGCCTGCGCGACGCCGCCATCCTGCTCGGCGATGCGCAGCTCCAGACCGATCTCGATTCGGCCTGCCAGTCGCCGCCGGCGACCGCGCGCGCCGCGATGCTGATTCTGGAGCGGCTTGCCACTCGTGCTGCCGGGCTGAAGGCGATGCCGTGGGCCGAGGTGCTCGAGCGGCAGTGCCGCGCGGCGGCGGCCGACCTGCAGCACTTCCTGCGCGAGGACTCGGGCGACGTGCCGGCGGGCGGCCTGCCGGCGCTGCGCGAGCTCGCGCTCCTGAGGAACGAAGCGGGCCGCCGCGCGCGCGAACGCGTCGCCACCCTCGAGCGACTGGCGGCCGAGGCCGGCAGTCTCGCGTGCATGGACTATTCGTTCCTGGTCGACGAGGCACGCCAGCTTCTCGCCATCGGCTACAACGTCGGCGAGAACCGGCGCGACGAAGCCTCTTATGATCTGCTCGCCTCGGAGGCGCGGGCGACCAGCTTCGTCGCCATCGCGCTCGGCGAGCTGCCGCAGGCGAGCTGGTTCGCCCTTGGCCGCCAGATGACGAGCGCCGGCGGCGAACCGGCGCTCCTGTCGTGGAGCGGCTCGATGTTCGAGTACCTGATGCCGCTGCTCGTGATGCCGGCATACGAGAACACGCTGCTCGACCACACCTGCCGCGCAGCCGTGAAGCGTCAGATCGCGTACGGCCGCGCCCGCGGCGTGCCGTGGGGCATGTCGGAGTCGGGCTACAACACGGTCGACGCCGCCCTCAACTACCAGTACCGCGCGTTCGGCGTGCCGGGCCTGGGGCTGAAGCGGGGACTGACGGAGGACCTCGTCGTCGCGCCGTACGCCTCGGCGCTCGCCCTCATGGTGGCGCCCGAGGCGGCGTGCGAGAACCTGCAGCGGCTGGCCGGCACCGGGCTCGAGGGCAGATTCGGCTTCTTCGAGGCGATCGACTACACCGCCTCGCGCCTGCCGCGCGGCAAATCGAGCGTCGTGATCCGCTCCTTCATGGCGCACCACCAGGGGATGGTGCTGCTCTCGCTCGCCTACCTGCTGCTCGATCGCCCGATGCAGAAGCGATTCCAGTCCGATGGCCGCTTCCAGGCGAGCGCGCTTCTGCTGCAGGAGCGCATCCCGCGGCCGGGCGCGCTCTATCTCGACAGCGCGGGGCGCTTCGATGTGCGCGCCGCCGGCGAGCCGCAGATGGCGGTGCGCGTGCTCGCGAGCGCCGACAGCCCCGTGCCGGAAGTGCAGCTCCTGTCGAACGGCCGCTACCACGTCATGGTGACCAGCGCCGGCGGCGGCTACAGCCGCTGGAAGGATCTCGCCGTGACGCGCTGGCGCGAGGACCCGACCTGCGACAACTGGGGCAGCTTCTGCTACCTGCGCGACGTGGCGAGCGGGGAGTTGTGGTCGAGCGCGCATCAGCCCACGCTCGCGCCGGCACAGCGCTACGAGGCGATCTTCTCGGAGGCGCGCGCCGAATTCCGCCGGCGCGACCACGACTACGAGACGCACACCGAGATCGTGGTCTCTTCGGAGGACGACATCGAGCTGCGGCGCCTGCGCATCACCAACCGCGGCGCGGCCGCGCGCACCATCGAGGCCACGACCTACGCCGAGGTGGTGCTCGCCCCGGCCGCGGCGGACGCCCTGCACCCGGCCTTCAGCAACCTCTTCGTGCAGACCGAGATCGTGCGCGAGCGCCAGGCGATCCTCTGTACGCGCCGGCCGCGCTCGGCGGCCGAGCGCACGCCGTGGATGTTCCACGTGATGACGGTGCATGACGCCGCGGGCGACATCTCGTACGAGACCGATCGCGCGCGCTTCATCGGGCGCGGCCGCAGCGCGGCTGCGCCGCGGGCGATGAGCGAGCCGCTTTCCGGCACCGAGGGCGCGGTGCTCGACCCGTGCGCTGCGATCCGCGGCCGCATCACGCTCGAGCCGCAGCAGTCGGCGACCCTCGACATGGTGACCGGGGTCGGCGAGACGCGCGAGGCCTGCGTAGCGCTCGCCGCCAAGTACCGCGACCGCCACCTCGCCGATCGCGTCTTCGAACTGGCCTCGACGCACGGCTCGGTGACGCTGCGCCAAATCAACGCCAGCGAGTCCGACGCGCAGCTCTATGCGCGGCTCGCGAGCTACGTGGTCTACGCCAATGCGGCGCTGCGCGCCGACGCGGGCGTGCTGGTGAAGAACCGCCGCGGGCAGTCGGCGCTCTGGGGCTATGCCATCTCCGGCGACCTGCCCATCGTGCTCGCGCAGATCGCCGATGCGGCGAACCTCGAGCTCGTGCGCCAGCTGGTGCAGGCGCATGCGTACTGGCGCCTGAAAGGGCTCGCGGTCGATCTGGTCATCTGGAACGAGGACCACGCCGGCTACCGGCAGGTGCTCCAGGACCAGATCCTCGGCCTGGTCGCCGCGGGCGTCGAAGGGCAGGTGCTCGAGCGTCCGGGCGGCATCTTCGTGCGCCGCGCCGAGCAGGTGTCGGACGAGGACCGCGTGCTGTTCCAATCCGTAGCCCGCGTCCTCATCAGCGACCAGCGCGGCACGCTCGCCGAGCAGGTGAGCGTGCGCAGCGTCACCGAGCGCCGCCTCGAGAAGCGCGGCGCGCGCTGGAACGCACCGCGTTTGCGTCTGCTGCGCGACGGCGCGCCGGCCGCCTCCCCGCCGCCGCCGGATCTCGCGTTTTTCAACGGCAGCGGCGGCTTCAGCACCGACGGCCGCGAGTACGTCATCGCCACCTCGGCGGCGCAGCCGACGCCGGCGCCGTGGGTGAACGTGCTGGCGAACGCGCGCTTCGGGACGCTCGTCTCCGAGAGCGGCCCCGGGTATACCTGGAGCGAGAACGCGCACGAGTTCCGCCTCACACCGTGGGCCAACGACGCGGTCAGCGCGGCGAGCGGCGAAGCCTTCTATCTGCGCGACGAACAGAGCGGCGAGTTCTGGTCGCCATCGCCGCAGCCCTGCGGCGACGACGGCCAATACGTCACGCGCCACGGCTTCGGCTACAGCGTCTTCGAGCACACCGCCCGCGGCATCCGCTCCGAGCTCACGGTCTACGTCGACCTCGAGGCACCGGTGAAATTCTCGGTGCTGAAAGTCGTGAACCGCTCGGGCCGGCCGCGCCGGCTCTCGGCGACCGGATACGTCGAGTGGGTGCTGGGCGACCTGCGCCCGAAAACCGCGATGCACGTGGTGACGGAGATCGATCGCTCGAGCGGCGCGCTCCGCGCCGCCAACCCCTACAACGTCGAGTTCGCCGACCGGGCGGCGTTTTTCCACGTCGACGACCCGACGCGCGCGGTGAGCGCGAGCCGCACCGAGTTCCTGGGAAGGAACGGCACGCTCGCCAATCCGGCGGCGATGCGCCGCGCGCAGCTTTCGAACAAGGTCGGCGCCGGGCTCGATCCCTGCGGCGCGCTGCAGGTCGCCTTCGAGCTCGCCGACGGCGAGGCGCGCGAGCTCGTCTTTACGCTCGGCATCGCCGGCAGCGAGCGCGTGGCGCCGCGGCGCGCGCTGGAGAAGGTCGGGCAGTACTGGGAGCGGACCCTCGGCGCGGTGCAGGTGGAAACGCCCGAGCGCTCCTTCGATCTCCTGGCGAACGGCTGGCTCGTGTACCAGACCCTCGCCTGCCGCCTGTGGGCGCGCAGCGGCCACTATCAGTCCGGCGGCGCGTTCGGCTTCCGCGACCAGCTGCAGGACGTGATCGCGCTGCTGCACACCGAGCCGCGCCTCGCGCGCAACCATCTCCTCGCCTGCGCGGCGCATCAATTCCGCGAGGGCGACGTGCAGCACTGGTGGCATCCGCCGTCGGGCCGCGGCGTGCGCACGCACTGCTCGGACGATTTCCTGTGGCTCGTCTGGGCCGCGTCGCGCTACGTGTTCGCCACCGGCGACGCCGCGGTGCTCGCCGAGCGGGTGCATTTTCTCGAGGGCCGCCGGGTGAGCCCGGAGGAGGACTCCTATTACGACCTGCCGGCGCGCGCCGCGGAAACGGCGAGCCTGTATGAGCATTGCGTGCGCGCCATAGAGCGCGGCTTGAGCTTCGGCGCGCGCGGGCTGCCGCTGATGGGCTCGGGCGATTGGAACGACGGCATGGACCAGGTGGGCGCGAAGGGGAAGGGCGAGAGCGTCTGGCTGGGGTTCTTTCTGTACGACGTGCTGATGCGGTTTAGCGCGCTGGCGCGCGCACAGGAGGACACGGCCTTCGCACAACGCTGCGTTAGAGAAGCGGCCCGGCTGCGCGCGAGCCTCGAGGAGCACGGCTGGGACGGCGCGTGGTATCGCCGCGCCTACTTCGACGATGGGACGGCGCTCGGCTCGGCGGCCAGCGCCGACTGCCGCATCGATTCGATCGCGCAGAGCTGGTCGGTGCTCTCGGGCGCCGGCGACGCCGGGCGCTCGCGCAACGCCATGGAGGCACTCGACCGGCATCTCGTGCGTCGCGACCACGGCCTGATCCAGCTGCTGGATCCGCCTTTCGACAAGGGCTCCTCCAATCCCGGCTACATCAAGGGCTACGTGCCCGGCGTGCGCGAGAACGGCGGGCAATACACGCACGCGGCGATCTGGGCGGCGATGGCGTTCGCCGAGCTGGGCGACGAGCGCCGCGCCTGGGAGCTCTTCACCATGATCAATCCGGTCAACCACACGAGCGCTGCGGCGACGCTTGCCACCTATAAAGTCGAGCCCTACGTGATGGCGGCCGATGTCTATGCCGCCGCGCCGCACACCGGCCGCGGCGGCTGGACCTGGTACACCGGGTCGGCGGGATGGATGTACCGGCTGGCGGTCGAATCGCTGCTCGGCCTGCGCCGCGAAGGCGCACGGCTGCGTATCGCGCCGTGCCTGCCGGCCGGCTGGCCCGGGTTCAAGCTGCGCTACCGCTACGGCGACACGCTCTACCGGATCGCGGTGGTGCGCGACGAGAGCGGCAGCGTCGAGCAGGTCATAGACCTGGTCGACGATCGCCGCGAGCACCTGGTCGAAGTAAGAATGCGCGCCCGATAGCTCAGGAAAGGCGCCGCGTGGCGACGCGCCGGTCGACGCCGCGTGCGCGCGCAGCGAGCGTTGCCGGTGCCCAGCGTGCCGACCTTTCCCGTTCCCTCACGCCTTCGGCCCACACTTTCGCGAACCGTTGCTGCAGGAAAGCGAGCAACCGGGCTTGGAGCTCGCGCTCCTCCAGCCAGAAGTCGGCGCCGGCGGCGGCGCACTGCCTCTCGAACTCGCCGTCGTTGCCCGTACCGATGACTACGACCGCCGGTGGGTTCGGCCCCGACTTGATGATACGGGCAAGCTCGATGCCGTTCAGGGCCGGCGTCCGGTGCGATGCGAGGACGAGCTCCGGGCGCCTCCTTGGCATCGCGCTGAAGGCTTCATCGCTCGATGCCGCCGATTCGAGCGAGACGGCGCCGAAGAACTCGCGCAGCCAGTCGCCGATGATGGTGCTGGAGTCGAAGCGGTCGTCCACGAGGAGTATTTGCATTTGGCGATTGGCCGTTTAGAAAGCCAATCTACGCCGTGGCGACTCTCGCATCCGTCCCGTAGCGCACTTACCGGAGCATCCGACCGGCGGGGTCCATCCGCGCGGAACGCCGCGTGGGTGTCATGAATAAAAAGTGGTCGCCGTAGACCATCTGCGTGTTATCGCCCATACGTAACCTCCCGAGAGAAGCCACGCCGGCAACCAGGCCTCCAATGTAGCGCTTCGGCTACAGGCCCTTCTGTGCGTTACCGTACAAAACGGTTGGGCGCGCATTGTGTACGCCAGTCAACCGACGCCGCGCTTAACGCAGCCGAGAATGTTCAGGCGCTCAATGCGCGAGAGGACTCACATGAACACCAAAGACGGCTATCGCACAACTGTGGAAGCGGGCTGCACGGCACTGGCGCGCGGCGGGCGGCTGCTGTGGGCCTCGCTGCAGAACGCATGGGCCCAGCTAAGGATGCAGTTCAGGCAGTAGCCGGGCGCAACCACTCCTAAGTTGTCCAACGTACATATATGGGATTGCAAAAAGGGTAAGTTCAGACGTGCTCCATGAATTCCTCACGGATAACCGCGCCGAGCTGATCGAGCGCTGCGGCCTGAAGGTCGCCCAGCGGTCTTCGCCCAAGCCGACCGACGCCGAGCTGGAATATGGCATTCCGCTATTTCTCGACCAGCTGGTCAAGACGTTGCGCATGGAACGCATGCCCGACCCGATGCGAAGCCGCGAGGTATCAGGCCCTTCGGGCGGTGGCGGCGACGTGCCCTCCGAAATCGGCGCCACGGCCGCGCGCCACGGGCTTGAGCTACTGAATCACGGCTTCACGGTCGACCAGGTGGTGCACGACTACGGCGACCTGTGCCAGGCGATCACCGACCTCGCGTTCGAGCGCCACCTGCCGATCGAGATCGACGAGTTCCGCACCCTCAACCGCTGCCTGGACAATGCCATCGCCGACGCGGTCACCGAGTTCGCGCACCAGCGCGATCGCCTGACGAGCGAGAAGGACGAGCAGGCGCTCGCCGAGCGGCTGGGGTTTCTCGCCCACGAGCTGCGAAACCTGATCCAGACCGCGACGCTCGCCGTCACCGCCATCAAGGCGGGCAACGTCGGGCTCGCCGGGGCGACGGGTGCGGTGCTCGACCGCAGCCTGATCGGCTTGCGCAACCTGATCGACCGATCGCTCGCGGACGTGCGCGTGATGGCCGGCATGCCGGCGCGCCCGGCGTTGATAGCACTGCCCGAGTTCATCGGCGAGCTGCAGGTCGCCGCCGCGCTCGAGGCGCATGCCCGGGGCTGCCGGTTCAACGTTTCAGCTACGGGAGTGGGGCTTGCGGTCCTCGGCGACCGCGAGATGCTTTCGGCGGCCGTCGGCAACGTGCTGCAGAACGCGTTCAAGTTCACCGACCGGGACACGGAAGTCTCGCTGAGCGCCTACTCGAGCGCCGATCGGGTCCTGATCGAGGTCGCCGACCACTGCGGCGGGCTGCCGCCGGGCGACGCGGCGAGGCTGTTCCAGCCGCGCGCGGACGGCGCGCTGGACAAGTCGGGCCTCGGGCTGGGGCTCTCCATTTGCCGCAGCAGCGTCGAAGCCAACAACGGCATTCTGCGGGTGCGCGATGTGCCCGGCACCGGCTGCGTCTTCACGATCGACCTGCCGCGGCACTCGTTTTAACCAAAAGACGATATTGGATTGACGTGCCGCGCCGCCCATAGCGCTCAATAGATGGACCAGTCCCAGCTATTGACCGTCCAGTCCTCCGCGCCCTTCGCGGAGAAATCGATGCTCAGGCTGCGCTGCGTATAGCGCGACGCGGCGGTCCACACATAGACCCACTGCAGGGTGCTTTGACCGGGCGCGTCGGCGGGGCCGCTCCTTTTCAAGGCGGTGCGTCGCGGCTTGCCGAGCAGCTCACGCACCTCCTGCGGCGTCATGCCCTGCTTGAGCTCGACAGCGTTGCGCTCCGCTTGGGCAAAGCCCGGCGTCGCCGGGCGCGACGCTTGGGGAAGCGCTGGCGCAGGCAGAAGAGCCGCGACGACAAGGAGGGGGGCGAGGCGCATGGGGCTCAGTGAAGCGTCGAGCCGCGGCTGGTGAGCACGGCCTGCGCGTGCTTCAGGCCCATGAAGTATCCGTAGTGCCAGTAGAGGCGGTCGCGGCTGCCTTCGTCAGCGTGCGCCGTGTCGCTTTGCAGGTCGAGCCCCTGCGCGCCGAGCCACTCGCGCAGTTCGGCGATCTCGTTATCGAGGAGGACTTCGGCAATGCGTGGCGTCGAAACGGGAAGCGAGCCGGGTGCCGCGGGATTGATTCTCATCCTGCAATGGTGTGCCCGGCGAGGGCGGCTGTATGTACGGTCGCGCACGCAGGCCAGGGCCGAGGTGATCGACAAACTGCGCGACCAGCCTTAAGAAGCGCTAAATTCCCCCCGGAGTAGATTCGATCCGTGGCTGAGCACGTCATCACCGGCATCGGGACGGAGTTGAAGCGGGCGCGGGAAGCGGCCGGCCTTCCGATTCGCGATGTCGCCGAGCGCCTGAAGCTGCTGCCGCGCCAGATCGAGTCGCTGGAGCACGAGCGCTTCGACCGCCTGCCCGGTCCATCGATCGCCCGCGCCATGGTGCGGAACTACGCGCGGCTGCTCAACCTCGATCCCGAGTCGCTCGTGGGGCGCATGACGCCGCCCACCGAAAAGCCTCCTGAGCCGATGGTCGCTTCAAGCCGGCAAGAAGCGATGCCGTCATCAAGCCCGGGCCGCCGCTCGACGCTGCTTTATGCCGGCTTTTCCGGGCTGGTACTGGCCGCGGTCGGCGCCTTCACCTACCAGTGGCAACACAAAGCAGCGACGCCGGAATACGTGGCGCCGGTCGAACCGCAGTCCTCGCAGCCCGCAATGGCGCAAGAGCCGATCGCGCAGCCCGCCGAAAAGCCCGTCGCCGAGCCCGTCGAAGAGCGCGTCCAAGAGCCAGCGGCGATTGAAAAGCCGCCCGCCGAGCCAAAACCCGAAGGACGGCCCGTGCCCGCGGTGCAGCCCGGTGTCCATCGCCTGGTCCTGCGGACCGAGCAGGAAGCGTGGCTCGAGGTACGCGACGGCCAGGGGCGAAGCCTCGTGTCGTCCCTCAATCCGCCCGGCAGCGAGCGCGCCGTGCGCGGCCAGCCACCCTTCGAAGTGGTGATCGGCAATGCAGCGCACGTCAAGCTCACCTACGACGGCAAGCCGGTCGATCTCGCGCCGCACATCAAAGGCGAAGTGGCGCGCTTTACGCTGAATTGAGGAGGCGCTCGAGGAGAGCGCGCAATTGCGTGCACGCGGTCTGCCGGGTTGCCGTAGCGCCGCGAGACGATGAGCGGCGACGGGCCGGGACGAAGCGGAAGAGCTCCGTGCAATTAGAGTAACCTCGCGCGCATGAGATGGATTGCCGCTGTATTCCTCATCGTCGCGCTCGGCGCGGCCCATGCCAAGCCGTTCCGCTGGGCGAGCCAGGGTGATCCGCAGACGATCGACCCGCACTCGCAGAACGAGCTCCTCACCAACTCGATCAACGGGCAGATGTACGAGACGCTCGCGACGCGAGATCCGAAGCTGCAGGTCGTGCCGGGGCTCGCGACGGCGTGGAAACAGGTGGACCCCGTCACGTGGCGCTTCACCCTGAGGAAGGGCGTCAAGTTTCACGACGGTACGCCCTTCACGGCGGACGACGTCGTCTTCTCCTTCCAGCGTGCGTCCGAGGGCAGCTCGCAGATCCGCGTCTACGCCACGGCCATGGGCAAGCCGCGCAAGATCGACGACTACAGCGTCGAGTTCAAGCTGCCGGAGCCGAACCCGATCATGCTCGAGCACGCCACCCTGGTGCAGATCATGAGCAAGGCGTGGTGCGAGAAGAATCGGGTGACGAAGCCGCTCGACTTCTCGAAGAAGGAGGAGTCGTATGCCTCGACGCACGCCAACGGCACCGGGCCGTACATGCTCAAGTCGCGCGAGCCCGACGTGAAGACCGTGATGGTGCGCAACCCTAACTGGTGGGGCAGGCCGCAGGGCAACGTCGACGAGGTGACCTACCTCTCCATCAAGTCCGACGCGACGCGGATGTCCGCGCTCATCTCCGGCAACCTCGACCTCGTCATCGACCCGCCGCCGCAGGACATCGCCCGGCTGCGCCGCGAGCCGAAGCTGAAGGTCATCGAGGGAGTGGAAAACCGCGTCGTCTTCTTCGGCTTCGACCAGCACCGCGACGAGCTGCTCTATGCCGACGTGAAAGGCAAAAACCCGTTCAAAGACAAGCGTGTGCGACAGGCGGTGTACCAGGCGATCGACGTCGAGGCGCTGCGCCGGGTCACGATGCGCGGCCAGTCGCTGCCGACCGGCAGCATGTCGCCGTCGCCCCTCGGCTCGACGCCGGAGGCCGAGAAGCGCCTGCCTTACGACGTGAACCGGGCCCGGCAGCTTTTGGCCGAAGCCGGCTATCCGAGTGGCTTCGGCTTCACCCTCGACTGCCCCAACAACCGCTACATCAACGACGAGCAGATCTGCATTGCGGTGGCCGGAATGCTGGCGAAGATCGGCCTCAAGGTGAAGGTCAACGCCCAGCCGCGGGCCATCTATTTCTCCCGCATGCAGAAGCGGGACACCAGCATGTACATGCTGGGCTGGGGCGGGGCGATCACCGACGCGCAAACCATGCTGGTCCCGGTGCTGCACAGCCCGAACGCCCGCGGCGACGGCGACTTCAACTGGGGCGCCTACGTCGACCCGAAGCTCGACCAGCTGATCGACGCCGCGCGGGTGGAGAACGACCGGGAGAAGCGGAAGAAGATCGTCGCCGAGGCGCTCCTCCTGCACAACGCGGAGATCCACCACGTGCCGCTCCACCGGCAGGTGATCCCGTGGGTGATGCGGCAGAACGTGCGCGTGGTACACCGCGCGGACAACTGGGTGGAGACGAATTGGGTGCAGGTCGAATAGGCACGGTGGGTTCCGGCTTTCGCGGGAACGACGGCGCTGGCGGTTTTTCCGCGACGGAAAGGAAAATCCTGTAAACTCCTCCATCCCTACACGCGCTGGGTAAATGGCCAAGTATGTCTTCGTAACAGGCGGTGTAGTCTCCTCCCTCGGTAAGGGAATCGCCGCCGCCTCCCTCGCCGCGATCCTCGAATCGCGCAGCATCCGCGTCACCAACATCAAGCTGGACCCCTACATCAACGTCGATCCCGGGACCATGTCGCCGTTCCAGCACGGCGAGGTGTTCGTGACGGAGGACGGAGCGGAGACCGACCTCGACCTGGGGCACTACGAGCGGTTCCAGAGCTCGAAGATGCGCCGCTGGAACAACTTCACCACCGGCCAGATCTACGAGTCGGTGATCAAGAAGGAGCGCCGCGGCGACTACCTCGGCGGCACCGTGCAGGTGATCCCGCACATCACCGACGAGATCAAGGCCTTCATCAAGCGCGGCGCCGGCGAGGCCGACGTGGCGATCGTGGAGGTCGGCGGCACGGTGGGCGACATCGAGTCGCTGCCGTTCCTCGAGGCCATCCGCCAGCTCGGCCTCGAGATCGGGCGCAACAACGCCTGCTATCTGCACCTGACGCTGGTGCCGTACATCGCCGCGGCCGGCGAGATCAAGACCAAGCCGACGCAGCATTCCGTGAAGGAGCTGCGCGAGATCGGCATCCAGCCCGACGCCATCATCTGCCGCACGCTGCAACCCCTGCCCGAGGACGAGCGTCGCAAGATCGCGCTCTTCTGCAACGTGCAGAAAGAGGCGGTGATCTCGGCCTGGGACGTCGACTCGATCTACAAGATCCCGATGATGCTGCATGAGCAGATGCTCGACGAGATCGTCTGCCACAAGCTGCAGATCCTCGCGCGCGCGGCGGATCTCGCGGCGTGGCGCAAGATCGTGAACTCGCTCGAGCATCCGGAGCACGAGGTCGACATCGCCTTCGTCGGCAAGTACGTCGACCTGCAGGATTCCTACAAGTCGCTGAACGAGGCGCTGCGCCACGCCGGCGTGCATACGCGCTCCAAGGTCAACATCCACTACCTCGACTCCGAGGCGCTGGAAAAGGACGGCCTCGCGCCCCTCGAGAAGATGGATGCCATCCTCGTGCCGGGCGGGTTCGGCAAGCGCGGCACCGAGGGCAAGATGCGAGCGATCCGCTACGCGCGCGAGAACGGCATTCCGTACCTCGGCATTTGCCTCGGCATGCAGCTCGCCACCATCGAGTTCGCGCGCAACGTCTGCGGGCTCGCCGGCGCCAACAGCACCGAGTTCGACCCGGACACGCCGCATCCGGTGGTGGCGCTGATCACCGAATGGCTGGACCGGACCGGTCGGATCGAAAAGCGCACCGAAAAATCGGATCTCGGCGGCACCATGCGACTCGGCTCGCAGAAATGCCCGGTCGAGCCGAACACCCTGGCGGCCTCGATCTACGGCTCGGAAGTGAACGAGCGGCATCGTCACCGGTATGAAGTGAACAACGTCTACGTGCCGCAGCTCGAGGCGAAGGGCTACAAGGTCTCCGCCCGCACGCCGAGCGAGAACCTGCCGGAGATGATGGAGCTGCCCGGGCATCCGTTCTTCATCGGCGTGCAGTTCCACCCCGAGTTCACCTCGACGCCGCGCGAGGGCCATCCGCTTTTCAAGGCGTTCGTGCAGGCGGCCTTGCGCCACCGCGCCCGCGCGCAACGGCCGGGCGGCACGCTTTCGGTCGTAGCGGCGTGAAGCTCTGCGGCTTCGAGGTCGGCCTCGACAGGCCGCTCTTCCTCATTGCGGGCCCGGATACGCTGGAGACCGAGCAGCTCTGCCTCGACGTGGCCGGCGAGCTGAAGGAGCACACGGCGAAGCTCGGCATCCCGTACATCTTCAAGGGCTCCTTCGACAAGGCGAACCGCAGCTCGGGGAAGAGCTACCGCGGGCCGGGGATGGAAGAAGGCCTGCGCATCCTCTCCGCGGTGAAGAAGCAGATCGGGGTGCCCGTCGTCACCGACGTTCATGAGGACACGCCGCTCGCCGAAGTCGCCGCGGTGGTCGACGTGATCCAGACCCCGGCGTTCCTCTCCCGCCAGACCAACTTCATTCGCAGCGCGGCCAGGCAGGGCAAGCCGCTCAACATCAAGAAGGGCCAGTTCCTCTCGCCGTGGGAAATGAAGAACGTGGTCGAGAAGGCGATGAGCACCGGCAACCGGCAGATCATGGTGTGCGAGCGCGGCTTCAGCTTCGGCTACAACAACCTCGTGGTCGACATGCGCGGCCTTGCGGTGATGCGCGAGACCGGCTGTCCGGTCGTCTTCGATGCGACGCATTCGGTGCAACTGCCGGGCGGCCTGGGAACGGCGTCCGGCGGCCAGCGCGAGCACATTCCGGTGCTCGCGCGCGCCGCGGTCGCGGCCGGCGTGGCCGGCGTGTTCATGGAAACGCACCCGAAGCCCGACGAGGCGCTGTGCGATGGACCGAATTCGTGGCCGCTCGCGATGATGAAAGAGCTGCTGGAGACGCTGGTCGAGATCGACCGCACTGTCAAGAAGAAAGGCTTTGCCGAGATGAAAGTGAAAGCATGAGCTCGATCGTCGACGTGGTGGCCCGGGAAATCCTCGACTCGCGAGGCAATCCCACGCTCGAAGCCGACGTGCTGCTCGAATCGGGCGTGATGGGCCGCGCCGCCGTGCCCTCGGGCGCCTCGACCGGCAGCCGCGAGGCGATCGAGCTGCGCGACGGCGACAAGCGCCGCTACGGCGGCAAGGGCGTCCTGAAGGCCGTCGAGTACGTGAACACCGAGATCTCGGAAGCGGTCGTCGGCCTCGACGCGTCGGAGCAGTCGTTCATCGACAAGACGCTGGTCGATCTCGACGGCAGCGAGAACAAGTCGCGCCTCGGCGCCAACGCGATGCTCGCCGTGTCGATGGCGACGGCCAAGGCGGCCGCGGAGGAATCCGGCCTGCCGCTCTACCGCTACTTCGGCGGCTCCGGCCCGATGAAGATGCCGGTGCCGATGATGAACGTCATCAACGGCGGCGCGCACGCCAACAACCGGCTCGACATGCAGGAGATGATGATCATGCCGGTCGGCCAGCAGTCCTTCCGCGAGGCACTGCGCTGCGGGGCCGAGGTGTTCCAGGCCCTCAAGAAACTGATCGACGGCAAGGGCATGTCGACTTCGGTCGGCGACGAGGGCGGCTTCGCGCCGGACCTCGCGAGCCATGCGGCCGCGCTCGAGCTCCTCGTCGAGGCGATCGGCAACGCCGGCTACAGCGCGGGCCAGGACGTGATGCTCGCGCTCGACTGCGCGGCCTCCGAGTTCTACAGCGACGGCAAGTACCACCTCGAGTCGGAAGGCAAGCGATTCGGCTCGGCCGACTTCGCCGCCTACCTCGAGGAGCTGTGCGGCCGCTATCCGATCGTGTCGATCGAGGACGGCATGGCGGAGAACGACTGGGAAGGCTGGAAGCTGCTCACCCAGAAGCTCGGCAAGCGCGTGCAGCTCGTCGGCGACGACCTCTTCGTCACCAACCCCCGCATCCTGCGCGAAGGCATCGGGCAGGGCGTGGCCAACGCCATCCTGATCAAGGTGAACCAGATCGGCACCCTCACGGAAACCTTCGAGGCGATCGAGATGGCGAAGCGCGCGGCCTACGGCACGGTGATCTCGCATCGCTCGGGCGAGACCGAGGACACCACCATCGCCGACATCGCGGTCGGCACCAACGCGCTGCAGATCAAGACCGGCTCGCTCTCGCGCTCCGACCGCATCGCCAAGTACAACCAGCTCCTGCGCATCGAGGAAGACCTCGGCGATTCGGTGAGCTATCCGGGGCGGGAGATCCTGCGCCACCAATGAGAGCGCTGGCGATCATCCTCGGCGCGCTGATCGTGCTCATCCAGTACCCGCTTTGGTTCGGCAAGGGCGGATGGCTGCGCGCGTGGGACGTCGATCGCCAGGTGAGCGCCGAGAAGGCGAAGAACACGCAGCTCGAGAGCCGCAACGCGCACCTCGCCGCGGAGGTGCGCGACCTCAAGACGGGCACCGAGGCGATCGAGGAGCGCGCTCGCGAGGAGCTCGGCCTCGTCCGTCCCGACGAGACGTTCTACCAGTACCGCGACCCGGCGCCCGCGCCTGCGCCCAAAAAGTAGCGCGCGCTACCAGCCCGTCGTGTTGTAGGGGAACGGCGGCCCGGCCTGCGGGCGTTGCGGGTTCTGCATATCCGGCGCCACGCCACCCGTAGTGATGCTGCCGCACCCCGCGAGCCCGGCGAGCAGCAGGGCGCAGGCGAGGAGCTTCACGGGCACCACGGCGAGTTGTACGGGAACGGCGGGCCGGCCTGCGGCGCCTGCGGATTCATCATGTCGGGCGCCACCCCGCCGGTTGTCACGGTTCCGCAGGCGGCGAGGGCCAGAAGCAGGGCGGTTGCAAGGAGTCGCGGTAGGGTCATGGGACCTCCTGGGTGGCGAACACGCCGCGCGGCGACTTGTTCCATTACCTCCGGAAAAGCGCGTAGATCGCCATCACGCGCGTCGCCAGCACGAAAAGCTTGCGGGCGCCGAGGGCCACGACCGCAGTGCCGATCAGGGCCACCGTGACCGGATGACGACGAAGGCGCAGGTACAACCGGTCTGCCGCGGCCGCCTTGCGCACGAGCGGCTCCGCCGCCGCCAGGATGGCCATGCGTTCTGCTTGCGAGCGGGCAACGAGTGCTTGCCGCCGCTCGGCCAGAGATCGGCTCATGACTTGAGCGCCGTGAGGTCCTCGCGCAGCTCGCTGAGCGTGGCCTCGAACGGATGCGGCTTCAGCGCGGCCAGGCGGCGCAGTCGCCAGGCCGCGATGCCGGCGGCGGCGAGGAAGAACACCGCCACGCCGATCGTGACCGGGAGGCGCCGGCTTTCATCGACGCTGAGGATGAGCGCCACCGCGCCGAAGCCGAGGCCGATCGCCGCGAAGATCAGCACCGCGAGGCCGCCGATGATGGCGGCGGCGAGGCGCGTCAGCTCTTCGCGCAGCTCGGTGCTGAAGAGCTCGAAGCGGGTGCGGCCGAGGTCGAGGACCCCGCCGAGGAGGTTGCGCGCGGATTCGAGGAGGCTCGGCGTCATTTGCGGCTCAGGACTATGCCGGCGACGAGGCCGATCGCGGCCGCGATGCCGACCGCCGCCCACGGATGCGCGCGCACCTGGCTGTCGAGCTCCGCGCCGGCGCCCTTGAGATGCTCGCGCGCGGCGCGCAGCGATTCCTCGGCACGCTCGCGCGCTTCCTGCACGCGCGGCCCGGCCTGGTCCGCGCTCGCGCGCAGCAGCTCCTCCGCGTCGGCGATCAGCGCGCGCAGGTCGTTCATGAAGTTGTCGGCGGCTTCCATGCGTCTCTCCCTTGTGGAAACGATTTCATCGTACGCTTAGTCGCGTACCTAATCGCGAACATCAGGCTCGAAGAACAGCCACTGGATCTCCGGAAACTCTGCGCGCATGGCCGCCTCGCAGCGGTTGATGGCGTCGACGAGCTCGTGCGCGGTGCCGCCCCTCATGCGCGCCTTCACGGCCACCATGACCGAGCTGCCGAGCTGCAGCGTGAGAAAGCCGAAGAGCTTCTCCACACCCTCCTGGCGCTCGAGAAATTCGCGCATGCGCCTGACCGTCGCCGGATCGGCGCTTTGGCCGATGAGAAGCGCCTTGATCTCGTGGCCCAGGGCGGCGGCGACGATGATGAGGACGACGCCGATCGCCACCGAGCCCAGCCCATCCCACCGCGGATTGCCGGTCGCGACAGTGAGCAACACAGCTGCGAGCGCCAGCGAGAGGCCGAGGAGGGCGGCGAGGTCCTCGCCGAAGATCACCACCAGCTCGCTTTGCCGGCTTTGCCGGAACCATTCCCACAGGCCGCGGCCCGCGCGCACCTTGTTCACTTCCTGCAGGCAGGCGCGCAGCGACATCGACTCGGCGACGATGGCGAAGACGAGGATGCCGATCGCCAGCCAGGCATTGGCGACCGGCTCGGGGTGGAGCACTTTGTGCAGGCCCTCGTAGACCGAGAAGAGGCCGCCGAGCGTGAACAGCACCAGCGCGACGATGAACGACCAGAAGAACATCGCCTTTCCCCAGCCGAGGGGATATTCCGGCGACGGCGGGCGCTTCGCCTGCTTCATGCCCCACAGGAGCAGCGCCTGGTTGCCGCTGTCGGCAAAGGAGTGGATCGCCTCGGCGAGCATCGCGCTGGAACCGGTGGCGATGGCCGCCGCCGTTTTCGTCGCCGCGATGGCGAGATTCGCGCCGAGCGCGTAGAGGATGGAACGAAGGGAGTTGGCGCCGGTGGACATGGACTTATACTAGCGACGACCAGGAGGCGCTGTATGAAACTTTCCCGCGAGCAATTGGCCCAGTTCGATCGCGACGGCTATCTGTTCTTCCCGTCGCTCTTCTCTCCCGCCGAGATCAAGGTGCTGACCGACGAGGTGCCGGCGCTCTACGCGCAGCGCCGCCCGGAGAACGTGCGCGAGAAGACCGGCGACGTGGTGCGCACGAACTTCGCCGCGCACCTGTACAGCTACCCCTTCGCCAAGCTCGCGCGGCACCCGCGCATGGTCGATCCGATCAAGCAGCTCTTCGGCGAAGACCTGTACATGCACCAGTTCAAGATCAACGGCAAGGCGGCGTTCGACGGCGACGTCTGGCAGTGGCACCAGGACTACGGCACGTGGCGCGCGGACGACCAGATGCCCGAAGCGCGGGCCATGAACGTGGCGATCTTCCTCGACGAGGTCAACGAGTTCAACGGGCCGCTGATGTTCATCCCGGGCAGCCACAAGCTCGGCGTGCTGGACGCGCAGCACGATGTCAGCACCACGAGCTACCCGCTTTGGGTGATTACGAATGACACCATCACGAAGCTGGTCGATCGCGGCGGCATCGTCGCGCCGAAGGGACCGGCCGGCTCGATGATCCTCTTCCACGGCTGCCTGGTGCACGCTTCGACGTCGAACCTCTCGCCGTGGAACCGCGTCAGTGTCTATCTCTCGCTGTGCGCCGTGTCCAACCACATCCGCCGCTTCAAGCGCCCCGGCTACATCGCGCACCGCGACTTCACGCCAATCCAGACGCTGCCCGACGACTGCCTGCTCAAGCACTACGACGTGCCGCTTCCGTGGAAGGACGGCACGCCGCCCGAGGAACTTCAGGGGATCCTTAGAGCTGCCTAAACAGAAAAAGGGTCAGAGCAATTTTGCTCTGACCCCTTTTTGAATCGGATATGAACCTCTACGCCAAGCTGCAGCAGCGCAAGGAAAACCCGCTCAAGATAGGCCTCATCGGCGCGGGCAAGTTCGCCGCCATGTATCTCGCGCAGGTGCCGCGCACGCCAGGCATCCATCTCGTCGGCATAGCGGATCTCTCGCCGGCGAACGCGAAGACGAATCTCGAGCGCGTGGGCTGGAAGCCCGCGGTCTTCGGAGCGCCGACGCTGGATGCGGCGTTGAAGCAGCACACCACGCATCTTGGCGACGACTGGAAGAAGCTCGTCTCGCATCCCGAGATCGACATCATCATCGAGGCGACCGGCAATCCGATCGCGGCGGTCGAGCACGCGCTGGCGGCGTTCGAGCACGGCAAGCACGTGGTGATGGTCACCGTGGAAGCCGATGCGTTCTGCGGACCGCTGCTCGCGCAGAAGGCCGCGGCGGCCGGCGTCGTCTACAGCCTGGCGTACGGCGACCAGCCGGCGCTGATCTGCGATCTGGTCGACTGGGCGCGCGCGGCGGGCTTCCCGGTGGTTGCCGCCGGCCGCGGCCACAAATGGCTGCCGCACTTCGCGCAGTCGACGCCCGAGACGGTGTGGGGGTACTACGGCCTTACGCCGGAGCAGGCGAAGGTCGGCGGCTTGAACCCGAAGATGTTCAACTCGTTCCTCGACGGCTCGAAGCCCGCCATCGAAACCAGCGCGGTCTGCAACGCGACCGGCCTCACGCCGGCACCCGCAGGCCTGATCTACCCGCCGGGTGCGGTGGACGAGATTCCCGCGCTGATGCGGCCGAAGGACGAAGGCGGCGTGCTGCATCACAAGGGGCAGGTGGAAGTCATTTCATCGCTGCGCGCGGACGGCTCGCCCATCCCTTACGACATCCGGTTCGGGGTGTTCGTCGTGTTCGAAGGCGAGACCGATTACATCCAGCGCTGCTTCAGCGAGTACGGCGTGAAGACGGATCCGTCCGGACGCTATGCGTGCCTCTACAAGCGCTGGCACCTGATCGGGCTCGAAGTGGGCATCTCCGTCGCGTCGGTTGGTTTGCGCGGCGAGCCGACGGGTTGTCCGACGGGGTGGCGAGCGGACGCGGTCGCGGTGGCCAAGAAAGAGCTGAAGCCCGGAGAAACGCTGGACGGCGAGGGCGGCTATACCGTGGTCGGGCGCCTCATGCCCGCCGCCGATTCCGCCGCACAGGGCTGTCTGCCGCTCGGCCTCGCGCACGGCTGGAAGATGCTGAAGCCGGTCGCCGCCGGCCAACCTTTGCGCTGGACGGACGTGGCGTACGACGCGAACGCGACGGCTGTTCGCGTGCGGCGCGAGATGGAGAGCACAGTCGCTCCAGAAACCGATAGATCTCGGTATGGTCAGCCTGTGCCGGCAGCGAGCGCTGCGCGTCGCGCCACAGCCTGAGCGTCTCGCTTAGATAGGGTGTCCGCAGTCCGACGCCCTTGGCGAGGCCGGCCGCGATGCCGACGTCCTTCGCCATCAGCGCGAGCTTGAACCCCGAGGCGAATGCGCCCGTCAGCACCTGCTGCGGGATCTTGCGCTCGGTCGTGCTGTTCTTTCCCGTGGATGCGTTGATCGCCTCGAGCATCGGCTTCGGATCAAGGCCGGATGCCTTCGCCACCAGCAGCACTTCGAAGCCGGCCAGCGTGCCCGCCGCGCCGAGATAGTTGTTCAGCGCCTTGACGGCGTGCCCTGCGCCCAGGGGACCGCAATGGAAGATGTCGTTGCCCATCCGCTGGAGCATCGGCCGCGCGCGTTCTACGTCGGCGCTCGTACCGCCGACCATGATGGCAAGCGTCGCATCTTTTGCTTTCGCGATCGCGCCCGACACCGGCGCGTCGACCATGGCCATGCCGTGCGCCGCGAGCGCGCGCCCCACTGCCCGCGTGCCGGCCGGATCGGCGGAGCTCATGTCGATGACGAGCGCACCTTCGCGCAGGCTCGGCATCGCCTCGAGCACCACTTCGCGCACCACGCCGCCGTCGGGCAGCATGGTGATGAGCACGTCCGCCCCGGCCACCGCCTCGCGCGCGGACGCGGCATTGCCGTGGCCCGCCTGGTCGAATGTCTTCAGGCGATAGCCGGCAGCGGCGAGGTGGGCGGACATCGGTCCGCCCATCGTGCCGAGGCCGATGAAGGCTATTCTTTCGATGCGAAGACCTCTTTCGCACAGCGGAACGCGACCACGGCCGCCGGCACGCCGCAGTAGATCGCCGTCTGCAGCAGCACTTCCTTGATCTCGTCCCTGGTGAGGCCGTTGTTCAGCGCGCCGCGCAGGTGGAGCTTGAGCTCGTGCTCCTTGCCGAGCGCGACCAGCATGCCGAGGTTCAGCACCGAGCGCATCTTGCGCGGCAGGCCGGGGCGGTTCCAGATATCGTTCCAGCAGTAGGTGTTCAGCAGCTCGACGAACTCCCGGTTGAAGTCGTCGACGCCGGCCATCGCCTTGTCGACGTACGGTGCGCCGAGCACCTCGCGGCGGGTCTTGAGGCCTGCGTCGAAGCGTTCCTTGTGTTGCCGCTTGTCCATGTTCTCTCCTGGAAAAGGGCCACTATACTTTCCCTCGTGAGAAATAGACTGCAGAACCGCGTGGCCATCGTCACCGGCGGCGGCCACGGCCTCGGCGCCGCCTATGCGAAGCGCCTGGCGGAGGAGGGTGCGAAGCTCCTGATTGCCGAGCGGGACGGCCCGGCGGGCGAGCGGGTCGCCGCCGAGCTGGGCGGGCTCGCCGTGCGCACCGATGTCTCCGATCAATTGAGTTGCGAAGCGATGGCGCGACGGGCGATCGAGCGCTTCGGGCGCATCGACATCCTCGTCAATAACGCCGCCATCTTCCACACCGTGCCGATGTCGCGCGCGCCGTTCGACCAGATCGACCCGGACGAATGGGACCGGATGATGGCGGTCAACCTGCGCGGCACGTGGTTCGGCTGCCGCGCCGTCATTCCGCAGATGAGGAAGCAGCAGTACGGCAAGATCGTCAACATCAGCTCGGGCACGGCCCTCAAGGGCACCGGATCGAGAATTCACTACGTGACCAGCAAGGCGGGCATCCTCGGCTTCACGCGCACGCTGGCGATGGAAGTCGGCAAGGACAACATCTGCGTGAACTGCATCGCGCCCGGCAGCACGCTGTCCGAAGAGAACCCGGACGAATCCATCGTCAAATACCGCCAGGCCGCCGCCTCTACCCGCGCGTTGCAGCGCATGCAGAAACCCGAGGACCTGGTCGGCGCAGTCGCCTTCTTCGCCTCCGCCGACAGCGACTTCATCACCGGCCAGACGCTCGTCGTCGACGGCGGCGCCTGCATGCATTGACCGAATGAGCTACGACATCAGCGCCGAGTGGGTGCACGTGCAGTACGCCGAGAACTCCCAGTTCCGGGAGGTCTACGGCTTCTCCGGCTCGCAGGGCATGGTGAATTGCGAGGGCATCCGCTACGCGCCGAAGGGCAAGCCGTCGAAGACGCTTGCCGTGTACATGCATCCCGCGTCGACGCTGCAGCTCCTGCCCATGCCGAGCGCCATGGCGCGCGCCGGCGTGCACGTGCTCTGCGCGGCGAGCCGCTTCGCCCGCAACGACACGCCGCTCATCATGGAGAAGGTGATCCTGGATCTGGGCGCGTATATCCGCCACGCCAGGGAGAAATGGGGATACGAGAAGATCCTGCTCTGCGGCTGGTCGGGCGGCGGCTCGCTGTCGCTCTTCTATCAGGCGCAGGCGCAGAAGCCGACCGTAAAGGCGACCCCCGCCGGCGACCCGGTGGAGATCACGGGATTGATCCCGGCCGACGCGATGATCTTCCAGGCGGCGCACCTGTCGCGGCCTCACATGCTGGCCGAGACGATCGACCCGTCGGTGCTCGACGAGAACGACCCGGACAGGCGCGACCTCGAGCTCGATATCTACCATCCGAAGTGCCCGAACCAGCCGCCGTACACGAAGGAGTTCATCCAGCGTTTCCGGGTGGCACAGCTCGCGCGCATGAAGCGCAAGACGGCCTGGGTAAAGGAGACCCTGGCGCGGCTGAAAGGCACGGACGAGATGGAGCGCGGCTTCATCACGCATCGCACGATGGCGGACCTGCGCTTCCTCGATCCGGCCATCGACCCGAACGATCGCCGGCCGAGATGGTGCTACATGGGCAACCCGGCCACCGCCAACAACGGCCCGATCGGGCTCGCGCGCTTCTCGACGCTGCGCGCGTGGCTTTCGCAGTGGTCGCTCGAGGATTCGGCGGCCGACGGGCCGAGGTGCGCCCGCTCGATCACCGTCCCGCTCCTCGTGATCGAGAACTCCGCGGACGACGCGGTGCCGCAGCCGCATGCGCGCATCATCCATGACGCCGCCGCCAGCCGGGACAAGACATTTCATCTCATCAAGGGGGCGACGCATTACTATCAGGGCCAGCCGGAGCTGCTCCAGCAGGCCGTAGACACCTGCCTCGCCTGGATGGCGAAGCAAAAACTCATCGATTAGGAGGGGAGATGAAGCGGTTCATTGCATTACTGGGGGCGGCGCTCGCCGCCGGGACGGTCCAGGCGCAGGACACGATCAAGATCGGCGTGATCACCGATCGCGTGGGCGTGTCGAAGCCCTATTCGGAGCCGTGCACCGAAGGGGCGATCTTCGGCGCCAGCGAGATCAACAAGAGGGGCGGCATCCTCGGCAAGAAGATCGAGCTGCTGATCGAGGACGACCAGTCGCGGCCCGACATATCGGCGGCGCTCGCCCGCAAGCTCGTCGACCAGGGCGCGGTGTTCATCATGAGCATGTCGCTCACGCCCGCCACGCAGCAGCAGCAGACCGTGACCATGGAAACGAAGACGCCGCAGATGACGCCGATGAATTCCGGCGACACGCTGACGACGCAGCTTCCCAATCCCTACTTCTGGCAGACCGGCCCGCTCGGCTCGATCCAGATCGCCACGCTGCTTGCGCACGCGCGCTCGAACAACCTGAAGCGGGTCGCGCTCATCTCGGACAACTCGGATCTCGGCCAGCTCCTCGCCCGGTTCTTCCGCGCCGGCCTGGAGAAGTCCGGCATCCAGGTGGTGGCGGAGGAAGTGGTGCCGCGCGGCGCGACCACGGCCGAGCCGCAGATGCAGAAGATCCGCGGCGCGAACCCGGACGCGCTTTTCATGGCCGGCGTTCTGACGGCGGAGAACGTGCTCATCCTGCGCGCGTACCGGCAGTTCGGGCTCAAGTTCCCGATCCACGCTTCGTACAACCTTTCCGTACCGGTCTACATGAGCGTCGGCAAGGGCCTCATGAACGGCGTAACGTTCGTCGACGCCTACGACCCGGACAAGCCGGAAGTGAAGGCGTTCGTCAGCGGGTACCGCAAGGAGATGGGCAAGGATCCGTTCAACCTGCACGGCTACGGCTACGACGGCATCATGATGGTCGCCGAGGCCATCAAGAAAGCCGGCTCGACCGACAAGGAAAAGATCCGCGAGGCCATGCAGAGCCTCACCTACAAGGGCGTGATGGGCGCGAAGGGAATGGAATACCACTTCCCGGACGGCAAGCGCGCCGGTTTCGACCCGAACGGCATGGTGGTGCGCGTCTACGAGGGCGACAAGCAGGGCCGCGTCGTCTATACCGGCCAAAAATAGTGGCTCGCACGGTCGTCCCCGCGAAGGCGGGGACCCAGTTTGTTGTCTTCGAGCGGAAGAACCGCGCGCCGGCCGATTCCTGTAACTGGATCCCCGCCTTCGCGGGGACGACGGCAACTCGGTCTTAATTGCAGGATTTCCTCGAACTCGCTGTCAGCGCGGCCGCCTCCGGCTGCGTCTACGGCCTGCTCGCGCTGTCGTACCTGCTGATGATCCGCCCCACCGGGATCATCAACTTCGCCGTGGGCGAGTGGGCGATGATCGCGGCGTTCGGCGGCTATCTCACGCTGTCCCGATACGAATGGCCATACCCGCTCGGCATGGCTGCCGTTCTCGCCTTCATGCTGCTCCTCGGCTGGGCGACGGAACGCATCGCGGTGCGCCCGCTGGTAGAGAAGGGGGCGCCGATCCTCGCCCCCATCCTCGCGCTCCTCGGCATGCTGGTGGTCTTCCGCGAAGCGATCTCCGTCAGCTTTCCGCCCGATCCGCATCCGGTGCCGTTTCCCTTCGGCCTCGGACGCCTGGAGTGGGGCCCGCTCGGCGGCTCGTACCAGAGCTTCTTCATCATCGGGGCGACCATCGTTGTTTTCGCCGCCGTATGGCTGTTCTTCGAGCGCACGGTCGCGGGCAAGAGCTTCGAGGCCGTAGCGCTTCACCGCCGCGCCGCGGCGCTGATGGGAATCAACCTGTCGCGAGTGACGGCACTGTCCTTTGCCGCCGGCGCCGCGATCGCCGGCCTGGCCGGGCTGCTCGTCTCGCCGAACATCTCGGCGCACTACCTCATGGGCATCCCGCTCGCGATCCAGGGCTTCACGGCGCTGGTCATCGGTGGCGTGGGGCGCGTGGAAGGCGCGCTGCTCGGCGGCCTCCTGCTCGCCTTCGCGGAGCAGCTCACCGTGCGCTACGCGCCGATAGCGTCGGGATTCGCACAGGGCGTGCCGCTTCTTCTCCTGATGGTTTTCCTGCTCGTGCGGCCGACCGGCCTGCTGAAGGCGCGCGCATGAACAGCGCGCTGCGCTGGCTCGGTGCGATCGTCCTCCTGTCGGCGGCGGCGTTCTTCATGTCCGACTATCACAACGACGTGTACCGCAAGCTCATGCTGTGGGTTACGCTCGCGCTCGGCTACAACTTCCTTTTCGGGATTTGCGGCCAGGTGTCGTTCTCGCATTTCGCGTTCTACGGCATCGGCGCCTATGCGGTCGTGATCCTGCTCTTCCAGGCGCACCTGCCGCTGCCGCTCGCGGTGCTGTGCGGCGTAGTGCTTTGCCTTCTCTTCGCGCTGGTGGTGGCCATCCCCTCGACGCGGCTCGAGGGCTTCTACCTGGCCCTCGCCACGCTCGCCCTCGGCCAGCTCTTCATCGTGGTGCTGAACGAAGGTGGCTCCGTCACCGGCGGGAACGGCGGCATCGCCAACTACCGGCTGCCGGACATTTTCGGCGTCCACATCCGCGGGCCCTGGTACACCGCGGTGATCGCCACCCTGCTGGTGGGAACGCTGGCGCTGCTCTGGCGGCTCGACCACTCGTGGTTCGGCCGCGCCTGCCGCGCGGTGCGCGACAACCCGGAAGCCGCCGAGGCCATGGGGGTGAACGTGGCGCGGGTGAAGGTGATCGCGTTCACGCTGACCGCCGTGCTCGCCGGCATCGCCGGCATGGTCTACGCGTTCGTCGACAACACGGTCAACCCGCCGATCTTCGGCATCGAGAACGCGTTCCTGCTGCTCTTCATGGTGATCGTCGGCGGCGCCGGCCGCCATGCCGGGGCGGTGGTCGGAGCGGTGCTGCTCTTCCTGCTGCCCTTCTGGCTGTCACCGATCGTCGGGCACCACCAGGCGCTCATCTTCGGCGTGCTCGTGGTGGCCGCCATCCTCTTCCAGCCGCGCGGCTTGATCGGCCTATGGGATCGATTCTCCAGGTCCAGGGGCTGACCAAGCGCTTCGGCGGCCTGACCGCCGTCGACCGGCTCGACTTCGAGGTGCGAGAAGGCGAGATCCTCGGCGTCATCGGGCCGAACGGCGCGGGCAAGAGCACGACCTTCAACCTGATCGCCGGCGCGTACGCCGCGAGCGAGGGCGAGATCCGCTTCGCCGGCGAATCGATCGCCGGCCTGCCGCCGCACCGCATCGCCGCCCGCGGCGTGATGCGTACCTTCCAGCACAACCGCCCGTTCGCCGGCATGCCGGTGATCGAAAACGTCCTCGTCGGCGCGCACACGCGCTTTGCGGCGGGCCTCTGGTCCGTCGTGCTCGGCGCATCGCGCCACGAGGAAGAGGCTCGGCGTGAAAAGGCGCGCGAGCTCGTGCAGTTCGTCGGCCTGGCGGAATGCGCCGGCGCCGACGTCGGCACGCTGTCCTTCGGCCAGGGGCGGCTCCTCGAGATCGCGCGCGCGCTGGCCGGCGAGCCGAAGCTGATCCTGCTCGACGAGCCGGCGGCCGGGCTCACGCCCGCCGAGACGGCGCGCCTCGCCGAGATCATCCGCGGCGTCGCCGCGCGCGGCATCGCGGTGCTGCTGATCGAGCACGACATGCATTTCCTCCTGCCGCTCGCGCATCGCGTGGTGGTGCTCAACTTCGGCGCCAAGATCGCCGACGGATCGCCGGACGAAATCCGCGCCAACCGCGCCGTCATGGACGCGTACCTCGGTGCTGCGGTTAACTGACCTCAGCGCGAGCTACGGACCGGCGCCCGTGCTGCAGGGCGTGGCCCTGCACGTCGACAAGGGCGAGACGGTCGCCTTGCTGGGCCCCAACGGCGCGGGCAAGTCGACGCTGATGGCCGCCATCACCGGCACCATCGCGCGCCGCTCGGGCTCCGTGCGGTTGGGCGACAGCGAGCTCATTGGCATGCCGAGCCATGCCATCGTGTCGGCCGGCGTGGCGCTCGTGCCGGAAGGCCGCCTGGTATTTGCCCCATTCACGGTCGAGGACAACCTGCGCCTGGGATCCATCCGGCTGCACGGCGAGGTGCGGGAGCGCTTCGAGTACGTATATGGGCTGTTCCCGCGGCTGGCCGAGCGCCGTCGCCAGCCCGCCGGCACGCTTTCCGGCGGCGAGCAGCAGATGCTCGCCATCGGCCGCGCGCTGATGAGCGAGCCGCGGCTGCTGCTGCTCGACGAGCCGTTCCTCGGCCTGGCACCGCTCGTGGTGGCCGAGATCAGCCGCGCGCTCGACAAGCTGCGCCAGAGCGGGCTCACGCTGCTGATGGTCGAGCAGAAGCTCGACATCGCGCTCGCCTTCGCGGCGCGCGCCTACGTGCTGATCAAGGGCAGGGTGGTGCTGGAGGAAACGACCGACAGGCTGGCGCGGCGGCCGGACCTGTCGGACCTGTACTTCGCGCTCGCTACTTCTTCACCTGCATCCGCTCGATCCACGCCTTGAACCCGACCACCAGCTCGGCGAGGAATTTCCGCGTCGTCTCGTCGGTGAGCTTGCCGCTCGCGTCGAACTTGGTGTGCGCGGAGCCGATGAACACTTCGGGTCGCGGCATGACGTGGCCCCACAGCTGGGTGAGGATGCGGCGCAGGTCGTATTGATTGCGCGGCCCGCCGAGCGGGCCCTGCGTCGCCGAGAAAATGGCGACCGGCTTGTCCTGGAACACCTGGTTCGGCGGGCGCGAGCCCCAGTCGATCGCATTCTTGAGGGGCGCCGTGAGCGAGAAGTTGTATTCCGGGCTCGCGATCAGCAGGCCGTCGGCGGCCGCCACCTCGTCGCGGAAGCGCTTCGCCGGCGCCGGCAGCCCGGCGTCGTACACGTCCTGGTTGAAGAGCGGAATGTCGTCGATGCGCGCGTAGGTCATCTTCATGCCGGCGGGCATGAGCTCCGCACAGACGTGCAGCGCCGCCGTGTTGTACGAGCCCTTGCGCAGACTGCCGCTGATTCCCAGGATCTTCAGATCCGCCACTTGCTTCTCCCCGAAGTCGAAAAGCGGCGAGTTTAACCGCTAGTGACGGTGCCGGTGGTGAAGATCCGGGTAGTGCGGATGCCGGTGGCGGAGGCGCCGGTGCTCGTGCACATGCGTGTGCGGCTGCCGGGCATCGGTTCCGGGCGCGTGCGCATGCTGGTGGTGCTCGTCGTGCACGTGCTCGTGGGAATGCGTCAGCGGGTCGTGGACATGCTCATGCTCGTGGCGCTCGCTGACGTGCAGCCATACCCCGATCGCCATCAGCGCCGCCGCGCCCCAGAATGCGGCATCCGTCTGCTCGCCGAGCAGCAAGAGCCCGATCGCCGCGCCGAAGAAGGGCGCCACGGAGAAATAGGCGCCGGTGCGCGCCGTGCCCAGGTCTCGCAGCGCGCCGATGAATAGCACGAGGCTGATGCCATAGCCGAGGAGGCCGACGAGGCCCGCCAGCATCAGCGCGCCGGGCGCGGGCACATAGGCGCCCATCGCCAGCGCCAGTGCGAAGTTCACGGCGCCGGCGAAGAGTCCCTTCAACGCCGCGATGCTGACGGCGTCGCCGCCCGAGATTCGTCGCGTGAGGTTGTTGTCGAGCGCCCACCCGAGGCACGCCGCCGCGATGAGGAGCGGTCCGCTCGCGCCCGCCATGCGGGGAACTTGTTGCCAGGACAGGAGCACGCCGCCGGCGATGATCGCCAGCATCCCGGCGAAGACGCGCCGGTCCACGTTTTCGCGAAACGCAACCCACGCGAGCGCGGCCGTGAATACCGCCTCCAGGTTGAGGAGCAGCGACGCAGTCGACGCCTCCGTGGCTCGCAACCCGTACATGAGGAGCGCCGGCGCGGCGATTCCTCCGGCGGCGATCGCGCCGGCGAGCCAGGGCCAGTCGCCGCGGCCGAGGCCGACCGGCTTTCGCCGAGCGAGCACCCAGGCGCCGAGGCCGAGGCCGCTCGCGAGGTAGAACACCCCGGCGAGCGCGAGCGGGGCGACGCCGCCCACCAGCAACTTCGCGAGCGGCGTGCTGGCGCCGAAGAGCGCCGCGGAAAGCAGCGCCCGGAGGATCGCGTTCACGCGCCGGCTTGCGCCAGTCCGTTGTAGAGCAGGTCGAGAACGCGCATGGCCTCGGCGAGGAGCGCATCGTCGCTGCGCGCTTTCTCGCGCGCGCCCTTCAGCATGGCCTCGAGCACTTTCGCGTCGTGCACCGGAATGCCGCCCACGTCGAGGAAATGCACGGCCGCGCCGATCGCGCCGAGCGCCGGGTCATGCTCCAGCCCGAAGCTGCCGGCGAGCACCTCGAAGGTGACGCGGTTCTTCACATGCGTGAAATCGGCGCCGTCGTAGTCGTAGCCGATCGCGTTCTTCGGGCATTCGCTCGGCCGCGCCAGCCAGACGAAGCGCGCCTCGCGGTCGATGAAGCGCTTGATGAGCCACGCGCTCGCCAGGCGATCGACCCAGGGCGACTGGCGCGTGGCCCAAAGGCGCTTCTGATACTTCGCGCGGTCGAGCTGGCGCAATCCCCGCTGCGAGGACCGTGGCTCGCCTCCGGCGAAATGCCCGCGGTAGGCCGACTTGAGCGAGGCGACGGCGTCCATCGCCTGGGCCTTTGCCGAGCCGGCGAAGAAATCGATGCGCGAGAGCTTTTCCATCGCGCGCTCGAGCCGGCGGATCGCCGTCAGGCCGCGACGCGCGCCGAGCTGCGGCAGCGATTTGCGCACCGCCGCGACGCGTTGCACCAGGTCGCCGTATTCGGCACCGCGGTCGAAAAGCTTGCGGATGTCGTTGCTCGTGCGCAGCTCACCCGTGAGGGCGAACCCGCCGTGCGCGCGGATATCGGCTTCGATCCTGGCGAGCGCACTGGCGTCGCTCGATGCCGGCAGCACGTACACGCCATCGCGCAGCACGCCGCAGCCGGAATCCTTGAGCGACCGCCAGAGCCGCATGCGCAGCGTCGAATTGCGCGTCGGCAGGCTCAGGACGAGCGTGGTGAAGCTCTCCATTGTTGTTATATGTATCACGCAGAGGTGACAAAAAATACGCTGCTTCCGTTGACCGGCACCCGGGCGGGGCGTAGCGTGCCCGCCGTAGGCCAAGCCCTAGCCGGGTCCGTGCAGACACCCGGTCCGCCAGGACGACTCGTCTCAAGCGCTGCTCCGTTTCCCCTTGGGAAAGGAGTGCGTATGAAGAACGCAATCCGCGCCATCCTCGCCGCCCTTTCATTGCTTGCGCTCAACGCCTGCGACAGCCAAGCGCAGCCGGATGCCGCGCTGATGCTGACCCGCGACGGCGTCCTGCTCCAGAGCGCGCCGCAGGCGAAAAAGGTACTCGCGCTTTCGGGCTGCCTGTGGGCCGCGGATCCGCATTGCCCTCCGGACCTGGCGCTCGGCCCGGACGGCGAAGCGGTCGTGACGAGCAAGGTCGCGCAGACGCTCTGGCGCACCGATTCGCGCACGCTTGCCGTCAGCGTGCACGAGGTCGCTCTCGGCGCGGCCTCGGGCAAGGATGTGGGCTTCGTGGCGCTCGCGTGGTCGGCCGAGCAGGGGGCTTTCTTCGCCTATAGCACGCGCGCGACGAAGGTTTCGAGCACAGACCTTGGCACGGTGCGGCCCGGGCGCGCGCGCGATCGTTGCGCGGACATCGCGCCGCGCCTCGCTCAATTCGCCGGTGTCGCCGGTTAGGGGATGACCATGAAACTGGCGTTCCTCGCCGCGCTCGCCTCCGCGCTGTGCCGCCGCGGAGCTCATCGCATTCCTCAAGACGCCCGTAGCGCGTGCGGCCGTGGAGGAGGTGAAGGAGATGATGGCGGCCGGCAAGCCGCTGCAGGTGATCGACGTGCGGCCGCGCGCGTCCTACGAGCGCGGCCCGGAAATCGCCGAGGGCGTCAAATGGCGCGATCCCGAGCAGCTGCAGCAGTGGATCGGCGAGCTGTCGAAGTCCGCGCCGGTGGTGGTCTATTGCCCTACGGCTTCCACGCAGGCTTCGACGCTCGCTATATGAACAGCGGCCATTCCGGCTGGAAAGCGATCGGCGCGCCGATGCACCTCGGCGCGGGCTAAGAGCGACAGGCGCACGACAGTCACCGACGATCTAATACGCGAGAAGGAGCACCCATGAATCAGGCCTGCATCGCCATGGCGGGCGTGTTCGCCGCCACGGCCGCGTTTGCGGAAACCATCAATTTCGACGGCGACGCGCCGGGGCGCCTGCCGGCGCCCTGGAAGCAGGGCGTCACCGGGCGCGGTTCGGCCCTCTGGGCGGTGCGCGCCGACCCATCGGCGCCCAGCAAGCCGAATGTGCTGCAGCAATCGGCGACCGGCGCCTTTCCCTGGTGCGTTCTGACCGCGACCTCGATCGAGGACGGGTTCATCGAAGTCCGCTTCAAGCCGATGGCCGGCCACGACGACCAGGCAGGCGGCGTGGTGTGGCGCTGGAAGGATGGCGACAACTACTACGTCGCGCGCGCCAACGCGCTCGAGAACAACGTATCGCTTTATCACACGACCGGCGGACGGCGCATCACCATCAAATATGTCGACGCGCCAGTGCCGAAGAACACCTGGCATACGCTGCGCGTCGAGTTCGCGGGCAAGCGCATCAAGGTCGCACTGAACGGCAAGACCTACATCGAGCAGGAAGACGATCACATCGGCGGCGCCGGCGCGGTAGGCTTGTGGACCAAGGCGGACAGCGTGACGGCATTCGACGACTTCTCCTACGGAAAGACGCGGTGATCGGCCGCATCCTGGCGGCGCGTGCGCTGCGCTCGTTTGCCGACGGCTTCATCTCGGTGGTGCTGCCCGCTTACCTGCTTGCCTTGGGGCTGGGTACCCTGGAGGTCGGGTTCATCAGCACGGCGACGCTGCTCGGCTCCGCCTGCTCGACGCTCGCCGTCGGCCGCTGGGGCCATCGCTTCGCCATCCGCCGGCTGATGCTCGCCGCCTCGCTCCTCATGCTGGCTACCGGCCTGGGCTTCGCCGGGATCAGTTCCTTCTGGCCGCTCTTGCTCGTTGCGTTCGTCGGCACGCTCAATCCGTCGAGCGGCGACGCGAGCGTCTTCATGCCACTCGACCACACGATGCTCGCCACGGCGCCCGACCGCACGGCG
>Ga0070681_10000361_pt1 | contig 36722 bp, 24 predicted proteins | sample KBSC83BmetaG_FD_65650 | JGI IMG/M metagenome (GOLD analysis project Ga0070681, IMG submission 65650) | Corn rhizosphere microbial communities from Kellogg Biological Station, Michigan, USA - KBS C8-3B metaG | ecosystem: Host-associated > Plants > Roots > Rhizosphere | place: USA: Michigan...
CATGTTGCGGTCGTAGAAGTAGTCGCGCTCGAGGCGCCACGCCTCGCGATACATCTGCTGCCATTCCTCGCGCGGCTGGATGCGCAGCTTCCATCCCGAGAGATCGATCTTGGTCTCGTTCAGCTTCTCGGGCGTGCGCGTACCCGCATCGAATACGAACAGGTCGTCGCCGCGCCTAACGAGAAGCTCCTTGCGGTTGGCCGACAGCTCGTAGCTGCGCACGTCCTCGAGCAGCGTGGTGACCTTGGGATCGACGCGCGTGATGGCGAGCACGCGGAGCGTGTTCTTGCGCGGCGGCGCCGGGTCAACCGAGAGAAAAAAGAGGTGTGCGCCGTCGGTGGACAACGCGCCATAGTTCCCGGGATCGACCGGCACGCGGTAGAGGCGCTCCGAGATGCCGGCGGTGTCGATCGTCACCGCCGTGGAATCGACCACCGGTGCGTTGGCGGGCTTCGTCGCCGGTCCGGGGCGAGGTGCGGGCTTCTGCGGCACCGCCGTGGTGTCGGGGTGCAGCTCGTCCGCGTGCGCGAACGGAAAGCGACCTGTCTTCCGCAACGCGAGCGCGAAGATTTCGGTCTGGCGATCGAAGTAGGGTTCCGGCGCGCGAGAACCCCACGGCGCGCCCACGATCGAGCGGAAATGCCGGTCGGACAGGAACCACAACCAGCCGCCATCCGGGCTCCACGCGGGCGAGTACGAATCGTACCGGTCGCTCGTCACCGCGGTCGTGCTCCCGGAGCGTGCGTCGTACAGGTAAATCCGGCTCAGCCCGTTAGGCGACGCGACCTGATACGCCAGCCAGCGCGAGTCCGGTGACCACGCGAGATCGGAGAAGTCGCCGTACTCGGACGTCCCGATGCGCGTGGACGCGCCGCTCGACGCGTCGTATACCCAGAGCCGCTGGTCCTTGTCGGTGTGCGCGATCAGCTTTCCGTTAGGCGACGCCACCGCCGCCCAACGCAGCACGGATCCGTCGCGCGTCAGCTGGCGCGGCGCGCCGACGCCATTGGCCGGCATCGTCCACAGCTCCACCTCGCCGCTCTCGTCCGAAAGCGCGAGCAGCACGTCACCGTTCGGCATGAACCGGCCGTCACGGTAGCGCACGCCGGGGTGCCGCGCCGCTTCTACCAGCCGCCCCTGGCCGGCTTTGACCGGCGCCACGAACAACTGCCCGCGCGCCGTCAACACCACGCGGTCGCCGGTCGGCGACAGGTGCACGTTGCTCACCCACTTCATCGCCGTGTCCACCCACTCTTCGCGCATCTGGTCGAAGTCCGACGCCAGCCGGATCGGAATCATGCGGTCCTGCCCCGACGCTAGATCGAGTACCCAGATGTCCGCGCCTAACTGATAGACAATGCGCCCGTTGGACAACGCGGGCGACTGCAGGTCGAAGTCGGTGTGGTGCGTGTGCTCGCGCGGGTCGCGCCCGTTCTCATCCACCGACCAGATGTTCATCGTGCCGTCGCGGTCGCTCGCGAAATACACGCGGGCCTTCCACGGCATCGGCGTCTTGCTCGTCCCCGCATAGTCGCCCGTGAGCGGCACCGCTTCGGGCATCGCGCTGCTCCACTTCCACAGCTGCTGCGCCGTGCCGCCTTGATAGCGCCGCGTGTGGCTCCCTTGAAATCCGAAGCGCGTGAAGAAAAGCGTCCCGCCGTCGTATGCGCCATCCGACGCCTGCTCGAGTGGCACGCGCGTGCGCACGCCGGTCGCGGTGTCGAGCGATACGAGTTGCGCCATCGGCAGCGTCGAATAGCGTCGCGTCGAGTAGAGCACCCGACCGTCGGGCGTCCAGCCCACCACGACATCGACGCTGCCGTCCCAGGTGCGCCGCTCGGGCAAGCCGCCGGCGACCGGCATCGTGTAGACCTCGTCCGGTCCCTCGTATTCGCCGGTGAACGCGATGGTCGCGCCATCAGGCGAGATCGCCGCGTTCGTCTCCTGGCCGCGTCCACTCGTCAGACGACGGGCCACACCTCCGCCGATGCCGATGGTCCACAAGTCGCCTTCCGCCGTGAACACGACCGTCGTGTCGTGAATCGCGGGGGAGCGGTAGTAGCCGAGTGGCGTCGACGGTACCGATTGCGCGGACACTGAAAAAACGGATGCGAACGCCAACGCGATCGTGCTGCTAACGAGCACACCGAGAGGTCTGGGCATACGTGTGCCAAAGGAGATGGAGACGAGACCGGACGGGAGGGAGGAACGCGCACGACCTTACTGCACGGGCTGCGATGTGGCAAGCCCGACGGGCCTGGATGATCCAGCGTCTAGCGCTGGGCGCGCGCTCCCGTATGCGTTGCGCTGGCGCGCACCGTGTACGTCGCCTTCACATCGTGACCGGCCGCGCCCGAGAGCGTGAGATCACCGGTATGGTTTCCGACGGCCCACGCGAGCGCGACACGACCGCGCGCATCCGTCACGCTGCGGCCCGGCGCGATGGACCCCGTATGCGTCGTGAAATGCAGCGGGACCTCGGGAACCGGGTTCCCATACACATCAGTCACGAGCGCCACGAGGTGGCGCACGCCGCGGCTCCCGTGCGAGGGCAGGGCATCATCGAAGGTGAGATTGGCCGGTATCGCCGGCATCGCGCGCGCGTGCACCGCCACCAGCGCCGTCACACCATCCACGTGGACGGCCAGCGTTAGGCGGCCGGCGGCACGGCCCATGGTCCATCGGGTGCGGGCCACGCCCGATGCGTCGCTCTCGAGCGCCGTGTCCGGCACAGTGCCGCCCGAGGGCGAGAGCACCACCGCCACTCCCGCCACGTGGTTGCCGTGCGCGTCCACCACCCGCACGGCGATCGACTTGGAGAGCGGCGTGCCGGCTACGGCGTGCTGGTCGTCGCCGGCGAGGATCTCGATGGCGGCCGGTTTTCCGGCGTGCGCCATGGCCGAAATCGTCACGGGCGCCACGGGATCGCTGCTCTCGGCCGCGCCGACCTGAACACGGACACGTTGCACGCCCGGTGCCGAGCCCAACGTCCAGTGGACGCGCGCCACGCCCAGCGAGTCCGTGCGCGGGTCGATCGGCCTAACGGAGCCGTTCAGCGCCGTCCACGTCACCGGCACACCGGCCAGCGCGCGGCCGGTCGAGTCGGTCACGCGCACGCCCACGGAGTCGCCTAACGGAGAGCCGGCTTCGGCGCCGAGCGACGCCGCGAGCGCCGACACGCGCGTGTTCCGCGCCGCCGGATCGGCTTCGGCCGCGACGTGCGCCATCGTGTCGAGGTGGTCCACCGACGCGAGCAGCATCTGGCGGCCCGGCAGACCGCCGAGCGTCCACGTGGTGCGCGCGCGACCGTCGGCGTCGGTGCGCGACGTGTCCGGCGACGCCGCGCCCTGTCCACCCGCGCTCGCGAACGTCACCAGTTGATTTTCGATGGGCCGTCCATGCCGGCTCGTCACGCGCACGACGACGGCCTGCGCCAGTGCACGACCGGCGAGCGCCCGCTGCGACGTTCCGGCCACGGCGACGATCGCTGCCGGCGTCGCAACGACGGTAATCGCAGCGTGTCCGGCAATCGCACCGACGGACGCCGTGACGATCGAACGACCCTGGCTCCGTCCGCCAAGCAACCCGGTCGAGTCGATGGTCGCGACGGTCGTGTCGTCAATGTGCCAACGGGGCACGATGCCGGCGATCGTGTAGCCGCGTGCGTCGCGCGCGATCGAGTGGAGCGCCAGGCGCGCATCCTCGGCGACGGTCACAGCGCTGTCGAGTGCGCCCGCTTCCACCGAGATCGCCGCCACTCGTTGCGCGACCACCACGCGCGCATGCGCGACGAGCCCGCCGACGATGACCGCGACGCCCGTCGCGCCCGGCCCGCGCGCCACCACCGACCCATCGCCGAGCACCGTGGCGACGCGCGGATCATCGGAGCTCCACGTGGGATGCGCGCCGACGAGCACGCTGCCGGTGCGGTCGGTGATCGTCGCGGCGAGGTGCAGCGTGTCGCCGATCGCGAGCGCGGTGTCGGCCGCCGGCCTAACGCCGACCCACGCCGCGCCGAAGTTGCCGATGGTTTGGTGCGCCTCGGGTCGTCCGATCACGCCGTATGTGTAGAGCGCCGACACGAGAGAGACCACGGCGGCGCCCGTGGATGCAACGGCGGCGACCGTGCGCCACGCGTGGGTGAACCACGGTCCGCGCACCGTGCCTGCGGCGAGTCGCTGTGAGGAGGCCATACCGACCCTTGACTCGGCCTCCACGACGGCGGTCACGCCGACATCATGTCTTGCGACGAACGATGTCGCGCACAGGCGAACTCCGTTACGCCGCGCCGGCGCGCGCGGGAAATCTGTCCCCAGCGCACGCAACCTTTGTTGCATTCATCGGAAGGCGCCGGCCGCGCCGCGACCTGTCAGCTCAATGCGGCCACAGCCACCCGAACACGCCGGCCGTGAGCAATCCGTAGATCAACCCGTCGATCACGTTCTTCGTCGTGACCGACCACGGCTGCTGGCGCCAGATCGAATTCGTGATCTCGGCGCCGGCGTAGCCCATCCACGCCACGGTCCCCGCGATGCGGAACACCGCCAGATACGGCGCGCCTAACGGAATGGTCCGCGAGAGCACGTAGGCGGTGAAGTACGAGATCACCAGCAGGAAGATGAACCAGGAGCCCAGAAACCCGCTCATCTTCACCGCCCCCGTTGGGCGGAGGGTGAGAATGCCGACGGGACCTTCGTTGAATTTCTGCACTTTTTCGGGCGAACCCATCTCCTTGGGGTCGGCGCAATAGGGAATGGTGTATTGCCCCGGTGCCGGACGTCCCGCGTTCACCGCCGCGCGCACCGCGTCCTCGTTCGACAGCCCCATGTAGTCTGCGCGGTGATACGTGAGCACCATGTGCATCACTGCGCTCGCGATGAAGACGATGACAGCGGAGACGATGATCGGCAGCCACAGATGACCGAGGGAGACCATGGCGGTGTTCATAGGGCGCTCCGATGGCGGGATGGGTGGGCAACTCTGCCCAACAATTAGCGTCATCCAGGCGCAGGGCGGAAGAGTCCGCCGGGGCGCGTTTACGCGCGGTGTCCGTGCGCGGCGCGACCGAGGGCGATGATGCGGTCGAGGAGCTTGATGTAGCTCATGCCGGCGCGCTTCGCCGCCGACGCCAGCTCCTCGCTCGCGCTGATGTCGGGATTGGGATTGGCGTCGAGGAACCAGAGCACGCCATGCGCATCGAGCCGGTAGTCGATGCGGGCGTACCCGGACATCTCGAGGATCCGATAGATGCGCCGGCTGAGCCGCCCGATGGTCGACGCGAGCGGCTCGTCGAGGTTCGCCGCCTGCAGTTGCACGCCGCGCCGCTCCTGATACTCGAGGTCGTGCTTGACCTTCGCCGTCGCGATGAGCGGCTCGTTAGGCCCGCTGTGCTCGATCACCAGCTCCCAAGCCGGCAGCGACCGCGCGCGCCCGTTGCCGAGCACGCTCACGTACAGCTCGCGCCCTTCGATGAACTGCTCGGCGATGGCATCGGTGTCGAGGCTGTCGTGGATGAACCGGACGCGCTCCTCGAGCTCGGCGTCGTCGCGCACCAGCGACGCCTTGGCGATGCCCAACGAGGCGTGCTCGGTCAGGCTCTTCACGATGAGCGGGAACCCCAGCTTGTTCGGCCGCCTGGTCCGCCTGCCTAACGGAAAGACCGCGAACGCCGGGGTGCGGACGCGGTGGTACGCGAGGAGCTTCTTGCCCAACGCCTTGTCGCGCGAGATCACCAGGCCGCGCGGGTTGCACCCGGTGTAGGGCACACGAATCAACTCGAGGAAGCTCACGATGTTGTGGTCGTAGAGCGCGTTGTGGTGAAACTCCTCGAGCAGGTTGAACACCACGTGCGGCTTCATCGACTCGACCGCGTCGCGAATGGGCTGCAGCTCTTCCTGAACGCCCAATGCCATCACCTCGTGCTTCGCCTTGCGCAGCGACGAGATGACGTCGTACTCGGCGCGCCACGCCAGGATATCCTTGTCGTCCAGACCGTCCAGCGAATCCGGCGGCACGTGATCCGGGTAGACGAGCGCCAGCACGCGGAGCCGCTTCATACCACGATCCACTCGCGGCGCCGGCTATAGAGCACGCGGGTGATGGTCACCGCGAGCAGCACGGCGAAGTTGGTCACGAGCGGCCGCTCGGCGCCGGCGGCGCGCAGCTTGAGCTCACGACAGCGCACGATCATGTCGGAGAGCACCGCGTCCAGTGTGATCTGGTATTCGCCGCTCCAGCGCGCCACGAGTTGGCGGATGGTGGCCCGGTGGCGCCTCAGGAACACAGCCGCCGACTCGTGATCGCGATGCGCCGGGTCGCGCGAGAAGAGACGGAGGAGATCGCGATCGTAGGTGTTCGGGACCTCGATCACGTAGCGGCGGCGCCGCGCCTCGTAGTGGGCGCCAAGCGTGGTCGAGATGCGGTGGAGTGGCGCGACGACCGCGTGCGACGTGACCGACGGGGGCTGTCCGCCGACCTCGGCCATCAGCTCGTCGACATACTCGAGCTTGCGCAGCGCTATCGGCCACGCGGCGTAGCGCGCGCGCCAGCGGCGCCGCGGTCGCATCCAGACGGCGAACGTCTCGGCGAAATCCTCGTCGGGATGACTCTGCGCGTACCAGAGTCGCAGGTGTTGGACATGCTGCTTGCTCGCCGGGTTAGGCCGATACTGATCGGGATACGGCTGGGCCGAGCTCCCGAAGAGGTAGCGCCACCGGCGTCGGTGGTGCAGGCGATAGGCGTGCTGAATCGCGTGTCCGGTTTCGTGCCGTAGAATGCGCATGCACTCGCCGTGCGTGCCGCCTTCCAGATCCAACATCTGCGAGCGCTCGAGACGCATGAGACGCGGGTGAGCGAGGTAGAATGGCGCGGCGAATCCCGGTATGCCCAACGGAGAAAACCATTCATCGGAGAGCCAGATGTGCGGCTGGAACACGAGCGCCCGGTCGAGGAGCTCGCGCCGCAACTGGTCGACCTGCGGCCCGAGCCATGACCCCTCGATCGACACGCCGAGGTCGCGAAGCCGCACTTTCATGAGCTGCTCGCGCGGGAGGCGCTCCCACGACCTGCGGCGCGCGTGCTTGGCTCGTTTCCCCACCGCCATGGCGCAAAAACTTCGACTCGCGACGGTGGCGGCGCAAGCGGCTATCGCGTCCGGGCGAGGACGGGCATGCGCGCCAGCGCCGTATCGACGAGCGATTGAATGAGTGCGCTATCGGTAGGCATGAGATGCCCGGTCTTGAGCCAGATCTGCGTCTTCGGCTCGCGCGCTGCATTGTAAAGATCACGCGCAGCTTGCGCCGGCATCTGTGGATCGTCGATTCCGTTCACCATGACGACCGGTCGCGGCGCGATGGCGCCGATGAATCGCTCGGGCGACAGGCTCCGGAACGGTCGCGTGGCCAGCCACGCCAGCGGTCCACGCAACCAGGCCGGACGTGTGTCGAGGTTTGCAGCGAGCACTGCGGACAGATCGCCTGCGCCGTAGATGAGCGCCACGTTCCGAAATCTCGTGTCAGCCGCGGCCGCGATCGTGGCGAACGGAACGGCGAACGACGTGGCGGCGATCGCGATCCGCGTGGTGTCCACGTCGCCGCGATGCGCCAGGTACACCGCGCCTAACGAGAAAATCTGCGGGATGCGCTGCGCCGTGGCCCGGAGCGCGTCCGAGTGAAACAGCGCGTCGGACACCGAAATGCTCATCGGCAGCGACGGCGGGTAATCCAGCGACAAGACGATGACGTCGCCGAACTCCGCAGGCAGACGCTCGATGGCGGCGCTGTTTTCCTCGCGTCCGTCCTCCAACAGCACCGCCGGCAGATGACCCGTATCCGGGATCGGCTGCATCACGATCCCACGCGCGACGAGCCCGGTGCTGCTCGTGAACGTGATGCGCTGCACCTGATAGCGCCCGCGCGGCGGCTCCATCGTGGTTGAGATGCGAGTCAAGGCTCCGCGGTTGTGCGTGTACGCGAGGAGCTCGTCTTTTTGGGCAGGTCCGAATGAACAGGAGAGCATACCGGCGGCGACGATGATGGCGCCGATCACGCGGGGCCGGGCGCGCAGCCTCGCGCGCCACTGTCTCGGCCTCGCGGTGTTGGTCATGCATGAAGTGATGCGCACGGACGCCGCGATGTCCAGCGACCCATCCTGTTCAACCATCGCGGGGCGACATAGTGTCCAAGCTGTGTGAATCCTCACGTCATCGCTCACACTCACAGTCTGGACATGAGACATCATCGCGCGGTCATCCTCGGTACAGTCCTGCTCGCGTTCGGTTCGGCGAGCGTCGGTGCGCAAGTCACGGCGCGCGCCAAACTGCCGGCCTCCGCGCCGGTGTCCGACATTCACTATGATGTCACGGTCGATTCGACGACGGCGCGGACGCGCGAGCTCGCCGTAACGATGCAGTTCCACGTCGATGGATCTGGTCCAGTGGTGCTCGCACTGCCGGCGTGGAGTCCCGGACATTATACGCTGCTGTGGTTCGCGTCGCGCGTGCGCGACTTCAGCGCGACGGCGGGCGGCACGCCGCTGGCGTGGCACAAGCTCGACTTCCAAACGTGGGAGATCAGAGCCAACGGAGCGTCCGCCGTGTCGGTGTCGTTTCGCTACCAGGCCGACGCGCACGACCGCGCCGTTGCCTACACCGCGCGCGATCTCGCGTTCTTCAACGGCACGAATGTGTTTCTGTATCCCGTTGGGCGAGGCTTCTCGTGGCCGGCCACCGTGCAGATCCACGCGCCGGCAGACTGGCGCGTCGCCACCGGCCTAACGGCAGGCAGCGCGCCCAACAGCTTCACGGCCACCAACTATCACGACTTCGTCGACGCGCCGTTCGTCATCGGCAAGTTCGACTTCGACAGCGTGCGCACGCGCGACGTGTGGGTTCGCCTGGCGAGCTTCCCCGCGGGCGGCATGCGCGCCGAGTGGCGGCAGCGGACGCTGCGCTGGCTGTCGCAACTCGTGCCGACGGAAGGGGCGGTGTTCCACGACATCCCGTTCGCGCAATACACCGTGCTGCAGCTCGCCGACACGATAGTGAATGGCGGCGGCCTCGAGCATCACGATTCGCAGCTCGACGGCGTGACCATGGATGGCAACGACTATCCGTTCCTCCCGTTCCTTTACGCACACGAGATGTTCCACGCCTGGAACGTCAAGCGGCTGCGCCCCGCGGACATGGTGCCGTACCGCTACGATGATGCGCAGCCCACCCCATGGTTGTGGGTGAGCGAAGGCGTCACCGACTACTATGGACCGCTTGCGCTGGTGCGCAGCGGTATCATCGGCGACTCGGCGTTCGAGGCGCAGATGGCGGGCGACATCGCGCAGGTGCAGGGCTCCGTGCCGGTTGCGTTAGGCGACGCCTCGCTCTCGGCGTGGATCGGCGCGGCCGACGGCACCGCCGGCATCTACTATCCCAAGGGCGCGACCGCCGGTCTCCTGCTCGACATCCTCATCCGCGACGCCAGCAACAACGCGCATTCTCTCGATGACGTGATGCGCGCGCTGTACGACAGTACGTATCGCACCCGGTGGCGCGGGTTCACCGCCGCCGACTGGTGGGGAACCGTGAGCCGGTTCGCCGGCGGCCGCTCGTTCGCCGCCTTCGACCGCCACTACATCACTGGTCGCGACGCCATGCCGATCGATTCGGTTCTCGCCCTCGCCGGCTGGCGCGTCGCGCGCGACACCGTTCGCGATCTCCGGTTAGGCGCGCAGGTCGCGCCGGGCGACGGGTGTATGCTTCTCGCCGTGGTGAACGACGGCGGCCCGGCACAAGCCGGGGGACTCCGCGGCGGCGACTGCATCTCGAAAGTCGGCGACGTCCCGGTCACATCGCTCAATGACTGGCCGAAAGTCCTCGCCCGCTACGACACCACGACCGGCACGACGCTGTCCGTGGTAGCCCGGCGCGGCTCGGACACGCTGTCCCTGTCCCTGCCGGTCCGGCGCATCGACAGGCTCGTCTTCAGAATCGAAGAGATTGCGGGCGCTTCGGCCAAGGCCAGCCAAATTCGGGCTGGCATTCTGACAGGCCACACGGGACGGGGAGGGAGTCGGTCTAACTGAACGAGCTCCCTGCGACCCCCAGATGTTTCCGCGGAGTATGTCACGTATTGACCGGTCGCGAGTCTTCTAGCAGGTCACGCACGGACACGACGTTAACTGATCCGGCGCGTCAGCGGCGGCAACCCCGACTCCTCCCTTTCGGTGGTCGCCCCGCCTCCTGACCAGTCGACTGGACTTCTTCGGAGATCCTCATGCACAAGCGATTCGTCATGGTTTCTGCGGCTGCCCTCGCCCTCGCCGCTGCCTCCCACACCGCGACGGCTCAGCTCGCGACCCCCAAGCCGACTATCGGCGTGCTCGGTGGGCTCAATTTCTCCACGCTCAGTGGAAACGACATCAGCAATGCGAGCAACCGGACCGGCTTCCAGGCGGGTCTGTTCCTCACGCTGCACATGAACCAGGCGTGGTCGATCGAGCCCGAGGCGCTGTATACGCAACAGGGCGCGAGCGCGGGCGGCGAGACCGCCAAGATGAATTACCTCCAGGTGCCGGTTCTGCTTCGTTGGGACGTGATGGCGAAAAGCCCCATGCACCCGTTCTTCATTGCCGGTCCGGCGGCGGCCTTCCAAGTTGGCTGCAACCTGTCGGCCTCGGGCCAGAGCGCGAGCTGCGATGACCTGAGTCAGCAGGGGGTGTCCCCCGAGAAGAAGTCGTTCGACGTCCTCGGCGTCGCCGGCGCGGGCCTCGGCTTCAACGTCGGTGCCACGCAGATGTCGGTGGGCGCGCGCTACTCCTATGGCTTCAGCGACGCGTTCAAGGACAGCGACATCAAGAACCGCTATTTCTCGGTTCTGCTCGGCCTAACGTTCTAACGGAAGGAAGCACGAGAAGGGCGGGCCCGCTCCGGCGATGCTGCCGGGGCGGGCCCGCTCGCGTTTGGACCTCCGCGCGCGTCACCGATGCGCGACCTCCGTCTCCTGCGCGCTCACCGCCTGCCACCGCCCGTCCCGCTCCACGAACACATCGGTGAACACCGTCCGCCGCACGCCGGTCGTGCCGTCTTGCGTCGCGGCCACGATGCCGGTCGCAATCGCCGTCGACCCGTAGACGCGCACGTCCAACCGCTCGAACCGCGTATGCACGGACGCCGGCCTCGGATGCTTGGCCACGAACGCGATGTGCTCCGACTTGTCGATGATGTCACCCGTGAACACCGGGTGGAGAAAGTCGGGCGCCAGTATCCGCTCGAGCGTCGCGCTGTCACCCGACACCAGCCACGTGTGCTCGAGCGCCACCACCGTGTCGCCGTCGGCACGCGCGCTCGAAGACTGCGCGGTAGCTGAAGTACCGATCGCCCCCAGCGCGGCAACGGCGAACACGAACACGACCACGCACGTTCTGTTAGGCATCCATCCCCCCGTCGTTGAGCCACCGATACACGGCTCCGCCTGCTCCCGCACGCCACGCCGAAGAAAGCGAATGCGACAGCCGTCCGCGCCGCCGTCTGACGAATGTCTGACAGGGCGCGCGCGCCGATTCCACGTCGCATGATACGCGTGCCGGGCGAGCGCGAGGTCCCAGTCTCACTCACGTTCGGACTCGTCTGCGCGCTTGGGAGCTGGCCGACTCATCCGCAATCAATTGTTTGGTGTGTCTGCCGCCAACCGCCTGGCGCTAAGCCCGCCCGACGGACGCCGCCAGTCGAACTTGTGGTCGCACTCCGCGCCGAGTGACCTCGGGCGGGGGAATGGAGTCCTCGCTTTTCAGTAGGGAGGTGTGCACAGAGCACAAACGCGCTTAGATTGGGGCGCGAGAAGTACAGGCAGGGGAGGCGCCTCATGTGGCGATGTCGCCACGCAAGCTGGTTGCCGCAACGAATTGCGGTGCCTATTTCGGTTGTGTTCTGCATTGCGGTTTCTGCTCCGGGTTGGTCGCAGGGTAGCATCAGCGGCGTCGTTCGTGCCGCGGGTTCGACAGCACCGCTCCCAGATGCCATAGTCACCGTGTCGGGCTCCACTCAGGCAGCCCGTTCCGGACGCGACGGCCGGTTCGCCGTTGGCGCGGCCGGTGGTGTGCACGTCATCGTCGTGCGCCGCATCGGCTTTCAACCGGACACACTCACGAGCGTGATCGTTTCGCCGCCGTCGACGACGTCGGTGGTAGCGGAGCTCGTGCACCTCACGACGAAACTCGACACAGTCGCGGTCCGGTCCGTGGCTACGAACATCGCCGTCACGGGCGCGTCGCCATCGGTGGAGCTGACGCGTGCCGACATCGCGCGCACGCCGCAGATCGCCGACGATGCCTTCCGCGCGGTGACGCGCGTGCCGGGAGTCGAGGCGAGCGATTTGTCGGCGGGATTCCGCGTACGCGGCGGCGCGAATCGCGAAGTGCTGTTGTCGCTCGATGGGATGGAGCTCTACGAGCCGTTTCACCTCAAGGACCTCGACGGCGCGATTTCGATCATCGATCCGGGGATTCTCGGCGACGCGAACATCAGCACCGGCGGCTTCGGCGCCCGCTACGGCGATCACCTGACGGGCGTGTTCGCGCTCCAGACGCGTGACGACATGGCCGCCGCGATGCACGGCAGTCTCACGGCGAGTTTGAGCGGCGTAGGCGCGGAGCTCGCGGCGCCGATCGACGGTTCGCATGCCGACGTCATGATGTCGGCCCGCAAGGGACTGCTCGCGACGGCGCTCGACGTGGCCGGCGATGGCGGCACCCTCGCGCCGCGCTACGACGACAGCTACGCGCGCGTGCGCGTCCGGCCTAACGCAAACAACCAGCTCACGATCAGCGCGCTGCGCGCAAACGACGGGCTCTTCTTCTATGCGTCCGGCGAGCCCTCGCTGGCCAGCGAATACGGCAGCTCCTACGTGTGGGCGACCTGGACTTCGATGCCGGCCACGTGGCTCACGACCCGCACGATGGTCTCCACCGCCAATCTCGATTGGGACCGGACGGGCGGCGAAACGTCGGCCTCGGGTCTGGCGTTGCAGGTGGACGACCGACGCGGGTTCCAGGCGCAGGGCGTCCAGCAGTCGGTGACCGTGGACGAGTCGCAGCGCTTCCGGACGGAAGCCGGCGCGCAGTATCGATCGCTCCGCGCGCAGTACGAGTACGGGCGGCAGCAGGCGCTGCCGGTAGTCGAAGCCGGCGAATGGGTGACGGATTCCAACGACCTTGGCACCCGCTTCACCACGCACGGCACAACGCTCGGCGCGTACGTCACGCAGTTCGCGCAGGTCACCCGCGCGTTAGGCGTGGAGGCTGGCCTGCGCTACGACAAGCAGAGCTATACGGGCGAGCACACGTCGAACCCGCGCGTCGCAGCGGCATACGCGATCGGCGGCCGCACGACCCTGCACGCCGCGTGGGGGTTGTACGCCCAGCCGCAAGCGCTGTACGAGCTGCAGGTAGAAGATGGCGTCACGCACTTCTCTCGTGCCGAGCGCGACGAGCAATACGTGTTGGGCATCGATCATCGGTTCGATGCGCTCACCCTCAAGCTCGACGCGTATGATCGCCGCCTGCTGCGCCTCGACCCGCAATACGTGAACCTCGAGAGCTCGTTCGACGTGTTCCCCGAGGCGGGGAACGACCGCGTGCTCATCAATCCCGTGAGCGGCTACGCCAGAGGCATCGAGATCTCGGCGTCGTCCGATCGAGGTCCGATCCAGTGGCTGGCCAGCTACGCGCTCGCGTCGTCGCGGGACAACGTGAACGGCGTGTCGGTGCCGTCGCCGTACGATCAGCGCCATTCGATTCACGTCGACGCGAGCGCGTCGCCGCATCCGGGTTGGCGCGTGAGCGCGGCGTGGGAGTACCACTCGGGGTGGCCGGCGACGCCGATCACGTTCGGACTGGACACGCTGGTGGACGGCAGCCACCACGTCCGCGCCGAGTACGGCATCTTCAACTCGACGCGCATCGGGCCGTATCACCGGTTGGACTTCCGCGTGTCCAACGACCGGCGCCTCGGGCCCGGCAAGCTGTCGGTCTATCTCGACGTGTTCAACGTCTACGGCCGCAACAATCCGCGCGGGTTGGGCTATACCGTCGCCGATTGGAACTCCGCCGAAGTGGTCGTGAGCCAGCGGTCCAAGCTCCAGCTGCCGCGCATTCCGACGCTCGGCGTCCAGTGGACGTTCTAACGGAACATCGCTCCGCTATTCGACGTGCAGCGCCTGCGCCGGATCGGCGCGACTCGCCTGCGCCGCTGGCAGCCATGACGCGACGAGTGCGCTGAGCGCGAGCGTGAGCGGGACGGCGACGAACGTGACCGGGTCCGTTGGCGCAACGTGGTACAGCACCGATCGCAGCGCCTGCGTGGCGAGCAACGCCGCGACGGTGCCGATGACGAGCCCCGGCACCAGCATGCCTAACGCGTGGCGCACGATGAGCCAGCGCACCGCCCGCGCCGGGGCGCCGAGCGCGAGGCGGATGCCCATTTCGCGCGTGCGGCGTTGGGCAAGCTGGGCCATCACGCCGTAAACGCCCACCACGGCGAGCGCGAGGCCGACGGCCGCGAACACGAGCAGCAACGTCGTGAGGAACCGGGCGCGCGCCATCGACGTCGCGACGATCTCATCGAGAGTGTGCGTCTCGACGATGGCTTGCTCGGGGTCGATGTCGTGCAGAATGGATCGGAGGTGCGGCAGGAGCGCCATCGGGTCGCCGGTCGTGCGCACCATGAGGTAGATGTCGCCCGATGGATCCTCCGCCTGGGGCGTAAAGATCTCGATCCTGGGCTCGGCGGCGAGCGAAATTTGATGCTCGCTGCCGACGACGCCGACGATCGTGCCCCACACGGATGACGAGTCGGGCACCTTGTTGAACGTTAGGCGCTGGCCGATCGGGTTCTGGCCGGCGAAGAAACGCCGCGCGAGCACGTCGTTGATGAGCACGACTTTAGGCGAGCGGTCGCGGTCGGAGACGTTGAACGTGCGTCCCGCGTAGAGCGGCTCTCGCATCAGGCGGAAATAGTCCGGACCCACTTCGCGGTGCGCGACCTCGGAGCCATACTCGCCTGGGCGGCGGCCCGCGATACTGAAGCTGCTCGTCCACTCGGTGCCGGTGAGCGGTAGATGCGAGACGATCGCGGCATCGGTCACGCCGCGCAGGCCACGCGCGCGTGCGAGGAGTGCGTCGTCGAACGCGTTGACCTTGGGCGTCGTGTCGTAGCGCGCCTGAGGCAGCTCGAGGCCGACCGCCAGCACGCGTCGCGGATCGAAGCCGGGTGGCACGTGCGCCAGACGCCACAGGCTGCGCACGAGCACCCCAGCGCCCGACAAGAGCATGAGCGCGAGCGCGATCTCGGCGACGGCGAGCGCTTCGCCCCAGCGGCGCATCCGCTGTCCCTGATGACGTCCGCGTCCGCCTTCCTTGAGCGCGTCGCCCGGTGCGCGGCGCGCGCTCCACAACGCGGGGCCGATACCGAACAGCACGCCGCACGCGGTGGTGATGGCGAGCGTGTACGCCAGCACGCTCCAGTCGATGTGGACGCCGGAGTCGGGCAACGTGCGGGCCGGCGCGAGCAGGGTGATGGCGCGCGTGCCGAGCCAGGCGAGCGCGAAGCCGGCGGCTCCGCCTAACGACGACAGCACCAGGCTCTCGGTGAGCACCTGGCGCGTGAGCCGCCACGGGCCGGCGCCAAGCGCGAGACGCAGCGCGACTTCGGGGGCACGTCCGTTCGCGTGCACGAGCATCAAGTTGCCCACGTTGGCGCATGCGATCAGCAGGAGCAGTCCCGAGGCCGCGAGCAGGACGAGCAGCGCGGTGCGCGTGTCGCCTACGAGATACGTGTGCAGCGGCACCATGCCGGCGCCCATAATCCGGTTGGTCACCGGGTACTGCTGTTGGAGGCGGCGCACCACGACTTGGAACGCCGCATTGGCTTCATCGACGCTCACACCGGGCTTGAGGCGCGCGATGGCGCGCAGCCAGTGCGCGCGACGGAACCAGACTTCGGTGCGCGACGCGCGATCCCATCGTTGCGTGTACCATGCGTCGACGGTCGACGACGGGAAGGTGAAATCGGCCGCCATCACACCGATCACTTGCGTCGGGCGTCCATCGACGTGGATGGTCCGACCGACGACGCCCGGGTCGGCGCCAAAGTGCGTGCGCCACGCGTGGTCGCTCAACACGATGGTCGCGTGTGTCGTATCCCAGGTTTCGTCATCCACGAAACCGCGGCCGAGTTCCGCGCGTCCGCCCAACACGGTGAAGAAGTTCCCGGTCACGGCCTGGAGCGTGAGCAGCTGTGGATCGCCGGCGCCGGTGAGCGTGCCGTGGCCCGTCCCGCTCGTGTACGCTGCAATGTCCTGGAAGGCGCCGACCTGCTCCTTCCAATCGAGGTAGTTGGCGCCGGCCACCGACTCCATGTGCCAGTTGAACTCGGGATTGTTCTCGCCGAGCATCACGAGACGACCGGCATCGGGGAAGGGCAGCGGGCGCAGAATCGCCGCGTCGACCGCCGAGAAGATCGCGGTGTTGGCGCCAATGCCTAACGCCAGGGTGATCACCGCCGCGCCGGCGAGCGCAGGCCGGCGAACCAGTGCACGGAGCGCGACGCGCACGTCGCTGGTGAGATCCGCCAACCACGGTACGCCGCGGACTTCACGGTGCGCTTCGCGCACCTGCTGCACGCCGCCGAACGAGACATAGGCGCGACGCCATGCGTCGGTGTCGCTCATGCCGGCGCTCACGTTTTTCTCCTGCTCGCGCTCCAGGTGGAAGCGAATCTCCTCGTCCAACTCGCGGTCGGCGGCCCGGCGGCGGAGGGCCGCGCGGAGACGGAGCCGGATTCGTTCGAAGGGCATCATGGGCGGCTCGTGGCGCCTGCCGGCGCCGGATGGTCACGGAGTTCCGAGAATCAGCTCGACGGTGGACACGTAGCGCCGCCAGCTCGCCGTCTCCTCGCCTAACGCTCGGCGCCCGCTGGTCGTTAGGCGGTAGTACTTTGCGCGGCGGTTGTTCATCGTCGTGCGCCAATCGCTCCCGACCCAGCCGCGCTGCTCGAGCCGCTGCAGCGCCGGATACAGCGAGCCCTGGTTCACGTCCAGGACGCCCTTCGAGACGTGCTGGATGCGCTGGCTGATGCCCCATCCGTGCATCGGCTCGAGCGCCAGCGTCTTGAGGATGAGCAGGTCGAGCGTGCCGCGGAGGACGTCGGCCGATGGCGAGGAGGCAGGCATGGCGCCGTTTCTGTCGGGTTCCGACAGAAGATGCGGCCACTCCTGTCGGAACGCAAGAGGAAAGTCGGACACGGCCGGACACGGCGGACCATTCGGGTACGGATTAGACGTGGATCGCGTGCGATGAGGTTTGCCCTGCTCCGAACGGTCCAGCAGTGTCCGGCAGTGTCCGGTCCTGTCCGCCTTCCTAGCGCGTAAGCGCGGGAGTCGCGGGCGGCACGCCGGCGCGCGAGGCCGCCAGCAGGGCGGTGAACGCCTCCGGCGGCTGCGGCTTTGCGAACAGGTAGCCCTGTCCGAGTTCGCACCCCAGCTCGCGCAGCGCGCGGAACTGCTGGGAGTCCTCGATGCCTTCGGCGACCGTACGCAGCGACAGCATGTCGCCCAGCGCGATGATCGTGCGCGCGAGCGCGGCGTCGTTGCCGCCCAGCGTGATGCCGTCGACGAACGCCTTGTCGATCTTGAGCACGTCGATCGGGAACCGCCGGAGGCTGCCTAACGAAGAGTAGCCCGTGCCGAAATCGTCGATGGCGAGGCGGACGCCCAGCGCCTTGAGCTCGAGGAGGCGCGCCAGCGTGGCGTCCACGTCGCGCATGATCACCGTCTCGGTGATCTCGAGGACCAGCCGGTTGGGCTCGAGTGTCGACTCCGCGAGCGCCGCCGCGACGTCGCGCACGAGGTCGGCGTGCTGGAACTGTCGCCCCGACAGGTTCACGGTGACGGTGGGGCGCTCGTCGAGCGGCGTCGGCGCGCGCCACGTCGCGGCCTGGCGGCATGCCTCGCCGATCACCCACCGGCCTAACGGAACGATGAGGCCCGTGTCCTCGGCCATCGGAATGAAGACGTTGGGCGCCAGCAGGCCGCGCGTCGGGTGCTGCCACCGCACGAGGGCTTCGGCCGCCGCCATCCGGCCGGTGGAGAGGTCGACGATGGGCTGGAACATGAGCCGGAGCTCGCCCCGCGCGATGCCGTCGCGCAGATCGTTCTCGAGCGCCATCCGGTCGACGAGCGACTTGTGCATCTCGGGCGCGAAGATCGCGTAGCGTCCTTTGCCCGCGCCCTTGGCGGTGTACATGGCGACGTCGGCGTTGCGCAGCAGCTCGTCCGCGCCGTCGGCGTCGCCGGCCCGCGCGATCCCCATGCTCGCGCTCACCGCGACCGGCTTCTCATCGAGTACGACCGGCGACCGGAGGCTCGACGCGATGCGCTCGGCCACGGTGATGACATCGGAGTCGGTGCTCACGCTCTCGAGCAGCACCGCGAACTCGTCGCCGCCTAACCGGGCGACCGTGTCGCAGCCACGGGTCGCGTTGAGGAAGCGCGCGGCGACGGCGGCAAGCAGGCGGTCCCCTTCGGTGTGGCCCAGGCTGTCGTTCACCGTCTTGAAGTCGTCCAGATCGAGGAACAGGACCGCGAGGCGTCCGCCCACGCGCTCCATGCCGGCAAGCGCGTGCTCGACGCGATCGTGAAAGAGGGCGCGGTTGGCCAGACCGGTGAGCGGGTCGTGCAGCGCCTGATAGGCGAGCTGCGACTCGAGCTGTTTGCGCGACGTGATGTCGCGCGCCACCCAGACCACGGCGTCTTCATCCATGGGTGACACGGTGCCCGCGAACCACGCCGTGGCACCCTCGATCTCGAGGCTGTACTCGACGTCCACCGGCCGCCGCGACTCGAGCGCGCGCGTGACGCACGCGTGGACGGTCTCGGCAGTACCCGCGGGCAGCACCTCGTTTACCGTGCGGCCTAACCATTCGACCGGCGCGCGGTGCCGAGCGTCGGCTGCGCTGGCGGCGATCTTGACGTAGCGGCCGTTGCGGTCGAGCGCGACGATCACGTCCGACATGGCGCCGACGAGCGCGTGGAGCTCGGCCTCGCTCGCGTGCAGGGCGCTCTGGGCGCGGCGAAGCGTGCGCTCGTTCCACGCCGTCGCGTACGTCGCGACCCACGCGGCCATGCCTAACAAAAGCACCTTGGCGCCCTCGTCCAACAGCGAGACGCCGCTCGTGGTCATGGCGGCGATCGGATCGGTCTCGAGGTGGACGTGTCCGGCGACGAGGAAGTAGCCGATGAGCACCGCGTACTCGGCCACGACGAGTGTCGACACGAACGCCGCGCGGCGCGCCGAGCTGGTGAAGGGACGCGCCGCGAGGATGACGAAATACGTGAGCCAGATCGGCGACTTGATGACGAGGCTCGGCGAAACCGCCAAGCCGTATTCCGCGAGCAGGCACGTGACCGCAGAGGCGTCGGCGATCGCGTTCGCCGCGGCGAGCCACGGCCGCTCGAGACGGTTCCGGTGGATGCGCACCTGCTGCCACAGCGTCCACAGCAGCATCGGCAGCAGCACCGACGCGTTCACCATCGTCAGCGCGCCCGACATCCGCGGCGCATAGACCACCGCGCTCACGCCTAACAGCATGAGCACCACCGCACGCACGCCGTTGAGGTGGCGTTCGGCGTTGGCGCGCTCCGCAGCGAGCAGCGCCGCGGTGGTGGGGCCCTCGAACGATGTAGTGTTCTGCACTGATGCCGGCACCGGATCCTTGCACAGCGCACGCGGTTGCGCGCGACGGGTGGCGAGAGGAGGACGTCCAGTCGACGTCCCGCGTCACGACGCGCAGACCCCTTGGCCGGCGTCCTTGCCGCGCGGCCTTCCGAGGGGGAGAATAGCCCATGCTCTCTCGGACATGGGACTGGATGCGGAGGGTGAATTGGCGGCCCTGGCTGCTCGGCGCGTACGCGCTGAGCGTGCTCGTCGTGGCCATTCCCAAGGGCCTGCACCACTCCGACAACAATTTTCTGATCTTCGACGCCGCGTTCAGAAATCTTCGCGCTGGACGCGACCTGTACGCGCCGCACCCCGATCAATACATCGACCTGTTCAAGTACAGCCCCGCGTTTGCGGTCCTGTTTGCGCCGATATCGATGCTGCCGGACACGCTCGGGCTCGTGCTCTGGGATGCGCTCAACACGATGCTCCTCGCCGTCGCCATCGTGAAGCTGCTGCCAGACCGGCGCGGCGATGCCGTGCTCGCGCTCACGTTTCTCGAGATGTTCGGCTCGATGCAGCACTCGCAGTCGAACAGCTTGCTCGCGGCGCTCATCGTTCTCGCGTTCCTGGCGCTCGAGTCGGAACGACAGATTGGCGCCGCGCTCGCCCTCGCCATCGGCACGGCGGTCAAGATCTTTCCGATTGCCGGCGTAGCCATGGCGCTGCCGCGTCCGCGCCGCGTGCGGTTCGCGATCGTGTTCGCCGTGGTGTTGGCAGTGGTTCTGGCGCTGCCGTTTCTCGTGGTGTCGCCGCATGAGGTGAAGGCACAGTACGCATCGTGGATGACGCTGCTGCCGCGCGATGCAGTGGCGGACACGGTGGCGGGTCGCGGCATGCACACGGGCGGCGTGCCGGAGCTGCTGCATCTCTGGTTCGGCACGCGGTCGTCGCCGCTCGTCATCGACGTGGTCGGCGCTGCGCTGCTCGTGCTACCACTGTTGGCGCGATTTCGCCGTTGGGCCGATGCCGATTTCCGCCTGCGCTTTCTTTGCTCGCTGCTCGTGTTCCTCGTGATCTTCAATCATCGATCGGAATCGCCGTCGTTCGTGATCGCGATGGCAGGGATCGCGATCTGGTTCGTGAGCTCGACGCCGGATGCGCTCACGATTTCGGTCATCGTCGCGACCGTTGCGATCGTGTCGATCGGCGCATCGAGTGCGGTGCCCAACGCAGTGCGCGTCGGCATCGTGATGCACTACCGGCTCAAGACCCTGCCGTGCGCGATCGCGTGGCTCGTGATGCAGGCCGAGCTCTGGGGATGGCGGGCGTCGCGGCCGACGCTGCCCGCGCTCGCCGGGTTGTGGCGCGCGCGGGTCGCGAGTGAGAGCATGGCGTCACCCTGACTGCTGCCGCGCTCGCTGGTGGCATCTGCTTTGCGCTGGGACAGTCACGGGTAGACAGGACTCACGACTCAACTCCACAAGGACCCACGATGAGGATCAGAGATGCGCGTAGGCGCCGGAGTGTCATCGCGAGCGCGTTGGCACTGTGCGCATGCGGCACGGCGTTCCTGCCGGCATTGCATGCGCAGGACGACCAGTTGGCAGACCGCGCCAAGCGCGCGGGAGAAGTGTTGTCGGAGCTTGTGTCGGTGCCGGATCGGTCGCCACCGACCGCGCTGATGCGTGAAGCGGTGTGCGTGGCTGTCGTGCCCGCTGTGGTGCAGGCCGGGTTTGGTGTTGGCGGCCGCGCCGGGTACGGCTTGGTGAGCTGCCGCGCCGGCGGCGACTGGAGCTGGCCGACGTTCGTTGGGCTCAAGGGCGGCAGCTTCGGTCTACAGATTGGCGCGCAGTCGGCCGACGTCGTGCTGATCTTCATGAATCAGAACGCGCCCAAGACGATCGCGGGTTCGTCCTTCGATTTGGGCGGCGAGGTGTCCGTTGCTGCAGGGCCAATGGGACGCGATCTCTCTGCCGCGACCGACTACAAGGCGCAAGCCGAGATCTACTCGTACTCGAAGAGCAAAGGGTTGTTCGCCGGGATCAAGATCGCGGGGACGAAGTGGGAGATCGATTACTCGGCGAACAAGAAGGCGTACGCATCCGCAGGCGAGGCGCTGAACGGCGGGACGAGAACGAGCGTCGGGAAGCAGTTGAACACCAACGGCGGGCAAGCGCCGTCGATCGTGCAGCCATTCCTCGCGAGCTTGCGGAAGAACGTCCCCGCGCCGGCGACACACTGACGGCGGGCAGCGGCGGCGCACCGTTAGGCGCGCCGCCGCGGCCGGTCATTGCGAGGCTTGGGCCGACGCGGTGGTGTCGGTCTTGAGCCAGCGGGTGAGCCAGTTGGCCGTTTCCTGCGAGATGAGCGTGAAGCTCTGCAGGTCGTACGCTGCGCCGTGACGTCCGGGCGGGTAGATCCGGAGTGCGACATCCTTGCCGGCCGCCGTCATTGCCGTGAGCAGCTGCATCGTGTTCTGCGGATGGACGTTGTCGTCCATCATGGAGTGGATCACGAGCAGATGCCCGTCGAGCTTGGCCGCGTGCAAGACGGCCGAGCTCGAGTCGTAGCCCGCTTCGTTTTCGCCTAACAGGCCCATGTACCGCTCGGTGTAAATGGAGTCGTAGAGGCGCCAGTCGGTGACCGGCGAGTTCGCGACGCCCACCGTGAACAGGTCGGGGTACGACTCCATGGTGAACACCGTGGAATACCCGCCGTAGCTCGTGCCGATGATTCCGATGTGCCGCGCGTCCACGTACGGCATTTTCGCCAGGTGCTTTGCCGTCTCTGCGAAGTCGTGGCTCTCCCATTTGCCGAGGTCGCGGTAGACGACCTTCATGAACGCGCTGCCGTAGTTGTTGCTGCCGCGGTTGTTGACGTTGACGATGATGAAGCCCTGCTGCGCCAGCCACTGCGTGATCGGGCTGCTGTCGAACGAGTCGAACACGGCCTGCGAGCCCGGGCCGCCGTAGATGGCAAACACGACCGGGTACTTGCGCGTGGAGTCGAATGGTGACGGCCTCACCATGGACCCATCGAGCTTCACGCCGTCCGACGTGGTGAACGTGAACAATTGCGGCGTGGAGTACACGTGCGACGTGAGCCACTGCCGCAGCGCGTGGTTGTCGACGAGTGTGCGCAGCTTCTTCCCGGCGCTGGTCCACACGTCAACGCCACCCGGATCGGCGATGGAGCTGTACGTGCGCAGGTAGTACTTGGCGTTGGGCGACATGTCGATGTCGTGCACGCCGTCGCCCGTCGTCAGGCGGCGCTCGTGACGCCCGTCGAAGTCGATGGTGTACAGCTGTCGCTGGAGCGGCGATGCTTCGGTGCTGCTGTAGTAGATGACGCGCCGCTTCGGGTCGATGCCTCGGATTTGTGTGACGCTCCACTTCCCGCGCGTCACCTGGTCGAGGAGCTTGCCCGAATAGTCGTAGCGGTAGATGTGCTGGAACCCGTCGCGATCGGACAGCCAGAAGAATTGCGTTAGGCCAGCGGGGAACGACATCAGGTCCTGCACCGCGGCATAGAAGTCCGAGACGTCGATCCACGTCCGCGACGAATCGCGCATCACCATCCGCTTGCCGCCGGAGCGCACATCGAAGAAAAACAGCGTCATCACCTGCTGCCGGCGGTCGAGCGTGACCATCGCCAGCGTGTCGGGGCGACTCGTCCAATAAATACGCGGCACGTAGTACTCGCCGGTGAGGCCGGGATCCAGCCAGATCTTGGACCCCGTGCTCACGTTCACCACGCCGATCTTGACGGTGGGATTCGAGTCCCCGGGCTGCGGGATGCGAATGCTGTCCCAAGCCGGATGGCGGCCGGCGTAGTCGCTCAGCTGGATGGTCGGCTCCTTGCTCTCGTTCACCTGCCAGTAGGCGATGTACCGGTTGTCGGGCGACCAGTTCCACGCTTGCACGAGGCCGAATTCTTCCTCGTACACCCAGTCGAAGTGGCCGTTGTACACGTGCGCGGTGGCATCGGACGTCAGCCGCGTTTGCTGCTTCTTGGCGAGATCCTCAACGTACATGTCCCCATCGCGCTCGTACCCCAGCATCATTCCGTTAGGCGAGAGCTCCGCGGTCCGCGCGCCGCTGGCGGCCAGCTGGAGCGAGTGGTCGGCCAGGGTATAGACGAAGTAGTCGGCCGTACCCGAATTGCGGTAAATCGGCTTGAAGTGCGTCTGGAACACGAGGTGGCGTGAGTCCTTCGCCCACTGGAACGAGTCGTACTCGAACGCCTCGGTGCTGCCGGGGAAGGTGAGGCCCTGTGCGCTGAAGAGCACCGTGTCGCGGCCGGTCACTGGGTCCGTCGCGTGAATCGTCTCCTGACCCGTCTGCGGATCGTGCACGATGTACGAGTAGCGCGTGCCGGCGTCGATCCAGTTGACATCTTCGGGGCCGGATTCACCGCGCAGCGCTCGGCCGGCGCGCAGCCAGTCCGAGAACGATGTGAGCCGCGTCTTTTCCTGCGCGGCGGCGCGCTGCGGCACGACGGCCGCTGCCAACACCACATACCAGAGCGCGACACACACACGCGAGACACCACGAACGCGCATGACCTGTCCTGTCGTTGAAGTTAGGCACCCGCGCGACGCGGCCGCTGTGGCGTCCGGACGTAACGCGGCCTGCTCCGCGCCGGCCGATGCGCCGACGCAGAGCAGGCCTTCAAGATGTCGTGCACGGCGCGCCGGCGCGAGCCAGCGCGCACTACCGGACTATTGCTTGGTCAGCGGGCCGCAGGCCACGATGGTTTTCATATCGGTGGCCGATGCATGGATGTTCACCATGTAGCTGCCGTTGGGATCGAGCAGGGCCGACACTTTCGCGGACGACGTGCCCTTGCCATCGTCGCCGACTTTGATCGGCGTGTACGAGCTGCCGCTACCCACGACGCCCTGATCGTTGCCACAAGTTCCCTTGTGCACATGCCAGGGGTGCGTCGATTTGGGCGTCGCGCCCGCGATGTTCACACTCGCGGTGAAGCCTTTGCCCGACTTGTCGGGCGTAACGGTCGCGCTGCCGAAAACGTGTTCGTCTCCCGCGTACGATGACGGAGCGCTCAATGTGGCGGTCAATCCGCTGTCCGCGGTCGTCACGCGCGGTGAGAGCGGACTAGCCTCGACGCCTCGATGCGTGACCACTGTGCCGGCCGCGACGAACGCGCCAAGCGCCGTCACCAGTGCAATGTGTCGTGCGAACATCGACTCCTCCTCTCGGGTGGGAAGATTCGCTGCCGAAACCTCGACCGCTGCGTGCAGGACTCGTGCGAGATGCACGTCGGAGCGGCCAAAACTGACACGGCAAAGGTACCGGGCGGCAACGTTGTAACCGTCTAAAGATACGGCTGCGCCAGCCAAGCCACACCGTCCCGGAGTTTGCTCAGCAGCGGACGCTCGCGCAGATCCTGGAGCGTGAGCACGCTGCTCGACGCCACTTTTTCATCGATCATCGAATTCACGCGCGCAGCGAGCTGGCGCGAGTAGCACTCCACGTCATACTCGAAGTTGAGCCGCAAACTGCGCGGATCCCAGTTCGCAGATCCGATGAGTGTCCACGCGCTGTCGATCACGAGCAACTTGCTGTGATCGAATGGCGGCTTCGAGAGACGCACGCGACACCCGCCCTCGATGAGCGTCCCGAGCTTCGCAGTCGCGGCCCATTGGACCAGTCGCAGATTCCCGCGTGCCGGCAGCACGAGCTCCACGTTCACGCCGCGCATTGCAGCGACGCGCAGCGCATCCACGAGTGGTGGATCGGGAAGAAAATACGGCGTCACCACACGCACGGAGTGTGCGGCCTGTCCGATTGCGCCGAGGATGGTCATGAGGAGCGTCTCGAAATCTTCATCCGGACCATCGGGCACACCGCGCGCGACGAGATCGCCGGCCTTCCCATTTTTCCCATTCGCCTCTGCCGGGTACCACGTGTCGCCGCCGAGTCGCTCGCGCGTGGTGAATTCCCAATCGAAGGCGAACGCAGCGGTCATCTGCTGCACCACCGGTCCGCGCAAACGAAAGTGCACGTCGCGTGTGGCGTCGGGCAGACCGTACGCGAGCACGCACGCGTCGCGAATGTTGAGGCCACCGCAGAATCCGATCACGCCGTCCACGATCAGCAGTTTTCGGTGGTTGCGCAGATTCATGTACGGGTGCGGGAACGGGACGCGCGACGGTACGAACCGCGCGACCGGCACGCGACGGTGGCGCAGCTCATCCACGATGGGTGGACGACTGTAGCGCGCGCCGACGCCATCGATGAGCACGCGCACCTGACATCCGCGCGTCACCGCCCGCTCGAGCGCGGCGACGAACTCGGAGCCGGCGCGGCCGCGGTCGAAGATGTACGTGGCGAGCGCGACGCTGCGCGAGGCACCGTCGATAGCCTCGAGCATCGCCGGGTAACCCTCATCGCCGTTGCACAGCGGCTCGATCGCATTGCCGCCCGTGAGCGGCCATCGCGCCACGCGGCGAACGAGCGTGGCCAGCGCGCCTAACGCTTCGGGGACGTCGGGCGGCGGCGTGAGGGGCTCGGGGCCGTCGGCGCGCAGTTCTTCGGTAAACGTGGAGCGACGGCCGCGCACGCGTCCCGCGCGTCGCCGGATGCGATTGATGCCGAACAGCACGTAGAGAACGGAGCCCACGATGGGCGTGAGCCATACGAGGCCGATCCAGCCGATCGCCGATCGGACGTCGGTCTTGTAGAGAACAATGTGCGCCGACACGGCCAGCGCGAGCCCGATGTGCAGTGCGCCGACGAGAAATCCCCACACGTGCGGCGTCAAACCCTTGCCTCCGGAGCCCGGTCGGCCCCAATGTAGGGCCCGGTGCGGCCCCCGCACCACACCTCGCCCAACCGCCCCGCTTTTCCAATCTGGTGTTGCACATGTCGATGCATCGGTTGCTCCGCGACGGGACGCGCGCTCTCGCGCTGCTCGCACTCTGCGCATGCGGCGGAACGGAGTCGCCGAATACGTCCACCCCTGTCAAGATCGTCGCGATTTCCGGTGGGGGCCAGACGGCCGACCTGGGACAACCGCTCGCGCAGCCGCTGGTGGCGCGCGTTTCGACCACCACGGGTACGCCCGCATCCGGTGTGTCGGTGACGTTCACGGTCACCTCGGGCGCCGGCACGCTGTCGCCATCCACCGTTAGCACGGACGCATCGGGCAATGCGTCGGCGACGTTCACGATGGGTCAAACGCCCGGGGTCACCACCGTGCGTGCCATGAGCAACGCCGTGTCGGGCGCGGCGGCCGACTTCATCGTGAGCACCGGTCCGACGATCGTTGGGCGCGTCACGGTCGCCGCGGGCAACGTGCGGCTCCCGGCCCTCGCGCACGGCCCGCTCCGCACGCCGATGGTGCTGCCCTCGGTTGCGCCGCGACCCGTCAAGGGGCTGCAGCTCGACGTTGCGTACCGCGCGTCGGCGATCGGCGCGCCCGGTCCCGGCGCGCTCCGAACGCTCGGGCTGGATCGAGCGCGGGTCATCGCGGCGTCGATCCGGTCGCGCCTAACGGAGATGCCGGTCGCGTCGCACTTCGACGTCATGGCCGTGTCGCCGGTGATCGCGGTTGCGCGACTCCGCTTGCACGGCGCGTCCGACCGCGATTCGGTGATGCGCGCGTTGCGCGCCGATCCGGCGGTCGCTTCGGTGAACGTGGATGGCCTCTTGAGCCGCGGCCCGATTGCGAAGCGCATGTTCGCGCCGCTGTCGCAGCATCGGCCGGCTGCGGCGCAGAATCCGGGCGCCGCCACAATCACGTTTCCCGCCGCGCAGGGGATGGATGCCCAACTCTGGAACTACAGCCTCATCGACGCGCCGCGGGCCTGGCACGTTGTGACCGGCGGCCCGAATGTGGTCGTGGCCGTGATCGATGACGGGATCAACCAGCATCCGGACATCGTGGCCAACCTCGACATGTCGGGCGGCTACGACTTCGTGCAGAACGACTCGGCCAACGTGGGAGCGCAGCCGCTGTGCAGCGGCGGCACGTTCTCCAATTTCGACGATGACGGCGACGCGGGGCCGGACGCGAATCCGACCATGCCCGCATCGGTCACGTTCGACAATCAAGCCGGCTGCTGGAGCATCGACGATGCCGCGAATCACGGCCTGCACGTGGCCGGGACGATCGGTGCCGGCGGCAATGCGCTGGGCATCGTGAGCGGTGTGGATTGGCAGGTCAAGATCCGCCCGGTGCGGGCGTTAGGCATCGACGGCAGCGGCTACTTCTTCGACATTGCGCAGGCGGTGCTGTACTCGGCGGGCCTGCCGGCCGCGGGCCAGAACGGCGCGCTGGTCACCGCGCCTAACCGTTCGCCCATCATCAACATGAGCCTGGGCGGGCCGTCGGCCGACACCGGTCTCGCGCGCGCCGTCGCGGCGGCGATTTCCGCGGGCTCGATCGTAGTCGCCGCGTCGGGCAACACGCCGAGCTCGGAGCCGTCGTACCCGGCGGCGTATCCGGGTGTGATCGCGGTTGCCGCGCTAGGCCCCGACGCGCACCTCGCCAGCTACAGCTCGAGCGGCGCCGACGTCTCGCTCGTCGCGCCGGGCGGCGACTTTCGCTTCGACGACCTGACTAACCCGTATACAGGCGGCAGCAGCGGCATTCTGTCCACCACGTGGAATTTCTCGACGGGTGTGCCGAGCTATGCGTTCTATACCGGCACGTCGATGGCCGCGCCGCACGTGTCCGGAGTGGCGGCGCTCGTGCTGGCCGCCAACCCGGGCATGTCCGGCTCGGCGCTCCGCGCGCGATTGTTAGGCACGTCCGTGGATCTCGGTCCCGTTGGGCCGGATGATCGCTACGGCATGGGTCTGGTCGACGCCTACGCCGCGGTGACGGGCCATCAACCGGCGACGACCACAACGGTGCGCGCGATCGATGCGAACACTGGCGCGGTGGCCGCGTCGGGTCCGGTGGCGGCCGACGGATCGTTCGCCGTCACGCGGCTTCCGGCCGGATCGTACTATGTGGTTGCAGGGCAGGATGAAGAGGGCGACGGTGTGACCGGCTTCCCCGGCCGCCGGTTCGGGTGGGCGGGCGGCGCGCAGCCATCAGTCATCGCGGCCGACAGCGCGCACGTGGGCACCGCCGCCGTCGTGATCGGAGCGCCGGTAGAGCAATCGCCTAACGGAGACAGGACGCACGCGCAGCAGGTCTTCGTCGACAGCTGGATCGCCGGCTCACTCGGCGCGTCCGGCGGCAAAGACTACTATCGCGTTCTCATCCCGTCCGCCGGCAGCTACTCCATCGAAACGTCGGGCGTGCTCGGCGCCTGCGGCCTGGCGCTCGAGCTCAACACCACGCTTGCCGTCACCGACAAGAACGGCGCTCCCGTCGCCGCCAATGACAACGACTCCTACTTCAGCGATTCCACGGTGACGTTCCCCGGAAACTACTGCTCCAAGATCACCACGACGCTCCAGCCCGGCGCGTACACGATCGCCGTGGGGTGGAGCGCCACACCAGCCCCCAACCCCGGCAGCTACCGGTTGCAGGTGCGATCCGGAAGTTAGGCGAACACGACGCCCGACGCCGGCGCGCGCACCCGGCCGCCATGAGGAGACAGCATGACCCCACGCGTTGGCCCGATCGATCCGACCGCGCCCGTGCGCATCGAGGTGGCGTCACAATCCGGACACGCGGTGGCCTTCGTGCTCTGGCACCGGCTGCCGGGCACGGACGAGTGGAAAAAGTTCTCGGAAGGTCGCACGGGTGACGGCCAGGGTGAAACGCACCAGGCCACACTCGAGACACAGCCCCATGCACAGATCTATTATTGGGTCGCGGTGTCGAATCCCGCGCGTCCGCACGCCGCCTATCACGCTCGTCTCACACTGACCCAACGCGAAACGCCGGTGCCGCACGGCTCGATCGACTTGCGCGGCACCACGGACGCCGCGGGCAACGACTCGGTGGAACAATGGCTCGATCTCGTCTAACGCCGGGCGTGCGCGCCGCGCTCATCTGCTGGGCGATGCTCGTCGCGGCGACCGTACCGCTCGCCGCCCAGGATGCGGACACGACACAAGTGGACGATGACACAACAACGATAGACGACGCCGAGAGCGACTCGGCCGACCTCGTGCGCCGCGCGGCGGCCAGCGTGATCTCGAGCTACTCGGTTCCCGACATGCCTGCCGCCGCATTCCTTGGCACGACGCCGGCCACGATCGCACGTCCGGCGACCGCGCGCGACTTCCTCATCGGCCTGGCGAGCGGCGTCGACGAGCACGGTCAGGCGCGGCAGGGTTTCGCGCTCGAGGCGTCGCCGTCGGCGATCGTGCCGGGCTTCGGCGTGTCGCTCGAGCAGTACCGCGAGCCGGGCGTCAATCCGCGCTACCTGCTGGCCAATCTGCTCATCTCGTTAGGCGCGGCGCGGGCCGCGGGCGACACGGCGCCGACGGTGCTCGCGTACGGGGTCCGCGTCACGCTGTTCGATCGCGGCGACCCGATGCGCGATCCCGCGTTCCTCGAGGCGTTAGGCGACTCGATTGCACGCTGCCGGCCGCGCGCGCCGATCCCCGGTATTCCGCGCGCCGGCTCGTCCACCGGGATGAACGCGCTGCTGCGCGATCTGCTGGCGGAGCACCACGACCGCGCCGTGCGCTGCATGGACTCGCACACGCGCAAGCTGGCGCGCCGGTACGCACGCGCACACTGGAATGCGTCGAGTCTGTATGTCGCATACGCCGGTGGCGAGCAATTGCGCCGCGGGTCGTTCGCGCGCCGGCGCCATGCTGGAGATCGCGCGTGGGCAACCAGCGCCCTTCGCGTGGGCGGCATCGGGCAGACGCTGCTCTACGCCGACTGGACGCACGACCGCGGCGATGCCGCACCCGATGTGTTCGACGCGTTCAGCTACGGCGCCCGCTTCAACGTGGGCAGCGAATCCGTCAACGGGTTCGCCGAGCTGCTCGGCCAGGCCCGTTCCGGCACTCCCGCCGGCGTTCCCGGGCGAGCCACGGCGTGGTCCGCGGGTCTCGAGTTGCGCGCCGCCGAATCGCTCTGGATTTCGGCCGGACTGGGCGAGCGGTTTCGCCGCACGGCTGCGCCCGAGGTGGTGGCCGTGCTGGCGAGCGTGCGCTGGGGCATCGCGCTCCGATCGTGGCTCTCGCCCGCGGAATGAGCGTTAGGCAGGCGGTTTACGACGCGAGCTTGTTCGCGGCGTTGAGCGCGGCGACCTTGTAGCACTCGGCGAGTGTCGGATAGTTGAACACCGTCTCGAGGAAATAGTCGAGGCCGCCGCCCAGGCCCAACACCGCCTGGCCGATGTGCAGCAGCTCGGTGGCGCCGGTCCCGATGATGTGCACGCCCAGTAGCCGCCGAGTCTCACGGTGGAACAACATCTTGAAGAAGCCGCTGTCGTCGCCGAGGATCTGGCCGCGCGCGATCTCGCGGTAGCGGGCGATGCCTACTTCGTAGGGCACTTTGGCCTTGGTCAGCTCGTGTTCGGCTGCGCCGACCATCGACACTTCGGGAATGGCGTAGATGCCGATGGGGAAGTGCGACGCCATCGCGCGGGCCGGGATGCCTAACGCGTGGCACGCGGCCAGGCGGCCCTGCTCGCTCGAGGTTGCGGCCAGGCTCGGATAGCCGATCACATCGCCGGCGGCGAAAATGTGCGGGACCGACGTGCGGAACTGCGCATCCACCACGATGCGCCCGCGGTCGTCGGCGCACAGGCCGGCGTGCTCGAGGCCGAGCGATGCGGTCGCGCCCTGGCGCCCAACGGAAAACAGGACCATGTCGCTCACGATGCGCTTGCCCGATTCCAACTCGAGCACCGCGCGCGGCGGCGATCCCTCGGTCGTGCCCAGTCGTGCCACCGCCTCGCCGCCGCGGAAGTACACGTTACGCTTCCGCATCTGATGGATGAGCTCGTCGACGATCTCGCTGTCCAGAAACTCGAGCGGCCGCTCCCGCTTGTCCACCACGGTAACGTCCACGCCTAACGCTGCGAACATCGACGCGTATTCCATGCCGATCACGCCCGCGCCCACGACGGCCATGGATCGCGGGATGCGCGTGAGGCGGCAGATGTCATCGCTGGTGAGGATCGTTGCGCCGTCGGCGGCGGCGCCCGGCGCGGCGGCAGCGACTGTCCCCACCGCGATCAAGACGTTGGCCGCCGTGACTTCGCGCCACGCGTCGCCGGCGTGGACGACTAGGCGGTGCGGATCCTTGAACGACGCGTCGCCGCGCAGTACGTCGACGCCGTTGCGTCGCAGCTGATTGGCGATCACCGACGCCTCGCGCGACACGACGTCCTGCACGCGTGCGAGCAGCGCCTCCGCCGTTGGGCGCGCAGTCGCGCTGTCCAACACGCCCTCGGCTCGCGCCGCGGACGACACCGTCCACAACACCGCCTCACGGAACGTCTTGCTCGGAATGGTGCCGGTGTCGAGGCACACGCCGCCCAACGAGCCGCGTCGCTCGATCACCGCCGCGCGGCGACCCAGTTTCGCGGCTTGGACAGCGGCGCGTTGTCCCGCAGGCCCACTGCCGATGCACACCAAATCGTAGTCGTACGTGTCACTCACCAAGGCCCGCTCCGAGAGATGTGTGGCGCGATGCGTGCGGTATGACGGCGGTTGTGCGGCCGTCGAGGTTGGTGCCGGCCGTCACAATATCGATCGCCACGGCGTAGCGCGGCAAGCGAAGCAGCGTAACGCGACGGCACCGGGCCTTTCGCTCGGGATTCACTTGACGCGGCGTGCGTCGCCCCTAGACTGCACGACAGGCGCTGTGTCCTGCGCGTGGAGGTGCAATATGGATCGAGGACGGCCGGCACGTTCCGTCACGTGGATCCTGAGCATTGTGCTCGCGATCGTGTTCTTGGCGACGGGCATTGCCAAGCTCACCGGGGCTTCCACGTTCTACATTCAGGCCGCCACGATGGGCGGATTCCCGGTGTGGATCCGCGTGGTCGTTGGGCTCGTGGAGATTGGCGGAGCGATTGCGCTGCTCGTCCCGCGCGCGGCTGTGTTCGGCGCCGCGACGCTGGCCATCCTCATGTTCCCGGCGTCAGCCACGCAGCATATGAGCGGGCAGGACGGGTTCTGGATTCCCGTGGTTGTCTTCGTCCTGCTCTGCGCCGTGATCTGGCTGCGCAGCCCCGAGCTCATTCACAAGATTGCGCTGTACTTCGAGCGCCCGCACGCCGTATTGCACGACGGCGTGATCGCCGGCGTCGTCGGCGCCACCGCCGTTGCCGTGTGGTTCTTCATCGTCGATCTGATCGCCGGGCATCCGCTGTTCACGCCGGACACGCTCGGCCACGCGCTGTTCAGTGTGACCGGACCTGTTGGAATGCACGAGCGAGGCGCGTTCATCGCTGCGTACACCGTGTTCCACTATGCGGCCTTCATCGTTGCCGGCATCATGGCGGCGAGCGTCGTCGAATGGGCGGGCGAAGAGCCGTCCATGGTGCTCTTCGCCGTGCTGATCTTCGTTGCGTTCGAGATCGGCTTCTACGCGTTCGTGGCGATTCTCCAGCACTCGACACCGCTCGGTGCACTGGCGTGGTACCAGGTGCTGATCGGCAACGTGATCGCCGCCGTGGCCATGTGCTGGTACCTGTATCGCGCGCGACCCGTGCTCAAGGAGCAGTTCGCACACGCGCTCGACGGGTAGGGCTGTTAGCCCGAAGCGCGCTCGTGATCTGCGCGCTCAGTGCATCTGCTGGAGCATCTGATCGATGCGCCCGCCTAACTGCGGCACGTCTTTCTTGAGCGCCGTGAGCACCGCGCGCGCCGAATCGCGCATGCCGGCTGAGTCGAGCGCTTCCACCTGGAGCATCGCCTTCTGGAAGCGCAACCGGCTGTTGTTGGGCGACACCGGGATCGAATCCAGCGCCGCGAGCGCGCCGCGCGAATCCTTGCGATCACGCACCATCGATTGAATGCGCAGCAAGAGCGCGGACGTGTCGCCCGGCATGATGCTCTGCAGCTGATCGGCGAGGCGCGCGGCTTCATCGTGCCGGCCCGCCTTGCGTGCGGCCTGGAGGTTGTCGTACAAACCGGCCACGAGCACGCGGCGCACGTCCGCCGTGTCGCCGCTTCGCACGCCCACACCGGCGCCGTAGCTGTAGACGAGATCGCCGCCGTGATCGCCGGCCTCGTATAAGTACACGCCGCCTATGATCCCGACCACTGCGGACAGCGCCCGGAGCCCCTTTGCCACGCCGGGTTTGCGACCGGCGACGATGAGCAGCGCGATCTCGATCGCCGACACGACCAGGAAGATGTTGCGCGTATCCTTGCCGTAGTCCTCGTGGACGTTCACGGCTTGCCGAACGCCCGGGATCGACTCGACCTTCTCGTGCGCATCGAGCCCGCTCTGCACGGCGACCACGGCCGCGCCCGTGCCTAACAAGAGCAGCGTCGCGGCCATGCCGTTGGCGAACGACCATCTCGGGCCTAACGGAATGAGCGACACGATGCGGGCAATGACGCCGACGATGAGGAGCGCGACGACGAAGTGGACGACTTGCGGGTGGAGGCTACCGATGTCGGGCACGAGAACCGGCTCCAGCTGGAAGGAATGCGTCCGCGACGTACGACTATGCGCGCTACACGCTACGCACGCGGCTCACCCGACGTCAACCGTTCCGGCACATGCGCCGAGGCGCGATACCGGTCGGGTTCGCTGTTGGGCCTCGTACCACGCGGCCCGCCGCCTCGTTAACCTTCGAAAACGACAGAAGTCCGCCCTGTCCATCAACTTCGAGCCCATGTACTCGCCGACACGCATTCGACCGCATACCGGCGCCCGCACCGCGCGCGCCCTCGCGACCCTCGCGCTCTGCGCCGTGGTAGTGCCGGCCGCGTCCCAGCAGCAAACCGATTCGGTGGACCGGCCTGGCGTTCCCGATACATCCATTTTCGCACCGCTGCGTCTGCCCACGCCTAACGAGTTCCGTCTCGCCGACGGCGAGCCCGGACCGCGCTACTGGCAGAACCGCGCCGACTACAACATCCGGGCCACGCTCGACACGGCCGCGCAAACGGTGACCGGCGAGCTCACGCTGCACTACACGAACAACTCGCCCGTGGCGCTCGATCACATCTGGCTGCAGGTCGAGCAAGATGCCTTCACCGACAGCTCGCTCAACGCGTACGTATTCCCGCAGCAATCGCGCTTCGGCGCGCGCGGATTCGAGGGCGGCGACCGCATCGACCGGCTCGACCAGCTCGTGACCGATCGCGGTGCGAAATCAGCCCACCGCGTGAAGCTCGCCACGCGCACATGGGACACAATGCTGTTCGTCGCGCTCGCCGAGCCGCTGCAGCCGGGCAAGTCGGCTACGTTCGACGTGGCGTGGCACTTCCGCGTGCCCGAGCACGGCGCCGATCGCATGGGTCGTGAAGGCTCGTTGTACGAGATCGCACAGTGGTATCCGCGTGTTGCCGTCTTCGATGACATCCGAGGGTGGAACACCGATCCGTACGAAGGGCAGGGCGAGTTCTACCTCGAGTACGGCGACTTCACGTATCAGGTCACCGTGCCCGCGGGCTACATCGTCGGCGGCACCGGCGTCCTCGACAATCCGCGCGACGTCCTAACGCAAACGCAGATCACGCGCCTTGCGCAGGCGGCCAAGTCGGCCACGCCGGTCCACATCGTGACGCAGGAAGAGCTGCAGAACCACAGCGCTCGTCCACGCACCACCGGTTCGCTCACGTGGAAGTTCAGCGCCAAGAACGTGCGCGACGTCGCGTGGGCCGCGTCGCCCGACTACATGTGGGATGCGTCGAGCTGGAAAGGTATCATGGCGTACTCGTACTATCGGCCGAGCGCAATCGATCCGTGGAGCGACGCGGCGGACCAGGCGCGCATGTCGATCATGGAGTACTCGGAGCGCTGGTATCAGTACCCGTGGCCGCAGATCACCGTGGTCGAAGGACCGGTGAGCGGCATGGAGTACCCCATGCTCGCAATGGAGGCGAAGAGCAACGACAAGTACGACCTCTACAACGTGATCACGCACGAGATCGGGCACGACTGGTTCCCGATGCTCGTGGGCAGCAACGAGCGTATTCACTTCTGGCAGGACGAAGGTTTCAACACCTTCATCAACACGTTCTCCGAAGCGCGCCGCTATCCGGAGAAGGGCGATCAGATGCAGCGCGCCGCGGACCAACGGAGCGAAATCGAGGAGACGCAACGACGAAACCTCGACGTCCCGATCGAGATGCCCGCCGATCGCATGGACCCCGACAAACTCGGCTTCACCGAGTATGACAAGACGTCCGTTGGGCTCCAACTATTGCGTCAGGAGATCATCGGACCGGATGCGTTCGATGCGGGCTTCAAGGCGTACATTCGTCGTTGGGCATACAAGCACCCGACGCCCGCGGATTTCTATCGCACCATGAATGATGAGTCCGGCCAGCGGCTCGACTGGTTCTGGCGCGAATGGTTCGTCGAAGACGACCACTTCGACCAGGCGATCGACACCGTGGTCACGAGAACGCGCGGCGATTCGACGGTTGTGTTGGTCGGCTACGGCAACAAGTCGCGCGGCGTGCTCCCACTGCTCGTGCGCTTCACGATGTCGGACGGGTCGACGATGAACTATCACTATCCCGCCGACGTGTGGAGCATGAACTCGATCTTCTACGTGCGGCGCTATGACTTCGCGGGGAAAACAATAAGCAAGATCGAAATCGATCCCGATCACCGCATCGTCGACGACAACCGCGGGAACAACGTGTGGACGTCGAGCGGCGCAGCGCCCGTCGCCACGCCGAAACCGTAGCGGTCAGCGTGGCTGCGACGACGGTTGAAAACCATCCGTCGTCGCCGTGCGCATGGCGGGCGTGAGGCTAAAGTGCAGCTCGACGGTTCGCGCGTTGGGCGGCTGGCGGTCGTCGAACGACCAATCCTCGATGAGTGCCCGCATGCACGACTCGACCTCGGCTGCCGGGACGCCATCCCACGTGCGCTTGGTGACCTCGACGGTGTCGGCGAATCCGGCATCGTTGAGGCTCACGCGTACCGTC